>Ga0123355_10017921_pt1 | contig 11211 bp, 6 predicted proteins | sample TergutEmb28metaG_3_FD_89872 | JGI IMG/M metagenome (GOLD analysis project Ga0123355, IMG submission 89872) | Embiratermes neotenicus P1 segment gut microbial communities from Petit-Saut dam, French Guiana - Emb289 P1 | ecosystem: Host-associated > Arthropoda: Insects > Digestive system > Gut ...
CTTTGGACATAGGTGTTTTGGGTTATATCGGTATACTTTAGCATAAGGAACACCCTCCCGAAGTCTGGCACATTCCTCCTGGGACACCCTGTATATATATCAATGCAGCTTATTTTGAATTTAAAAAAGGTATGTGTCTTCGATTTTTAAAAAAATCAGTCCTAAAACTTTTGGACCGCGCTGTGTACCAAAGCCCAAGAGCTGGGACAGTTCCGTCCACCTTCCACCGTCACAGTGACCCAGTTTCGCATTTTCTTCCCAACGGTAGGGACCAAAACGCCTTCTACAAACGCTCTGTACCCATCCCTTATGGTCCTCGTCCTAGCTGCACGCCCGGCCAGCACGGCAATTATAAGTTGCTGCTTGGAGCCACCAACCGGCACCCAGTGCCAACAGCCACTTGTAACGCTGCCATCGGATGAACACTGCTAATATTTGTCCCGGATGATGAATTGTCATGTTGCTGCCGGTTATCGATTCAAACAGTGTCACTACACATTTATTGTCATAAATCATACTGTAATCATACTGTTTGTTTAGCAGATATGTATAGAATGTAACCGCAATTTAAAAACACTATTAATTCCCAATACGTGTCAGTGATGTGTCATCTGCAGCGTCCATATTACATAAACAGGCCTGCATGTGCAATTTCATTTAAAGGTCAAGCGGCTTTATGAAGGTTCAGTCCCATTCCAGTTCACGTGGGCTTTTTGGTGGATAAAATGGGACTGGGACAAACATCACGAATGACCAATTGAAAGGTAAAGAAACACGAATTTAGGAAACTGGCAGAATCCAAACGTTAACATATGCAGCTTCTATCAGCTTAACGATCAATTCTTGCCTCATTTCCTTTAACAGTTTTATCAAAGCATCAAAAACCCACTTTCAGTTCCGGTTTAAGCGAAATAACACACACTGCTGGAAATCGCATGTTGGATCGAAGGCAGAAGGTAAAAGCAGGTAAAGCAGTCCCATTACAGGCCTGAAGAGGCCCAAAGGGTTCCAGGAAATTAAGGTTCCCAGATTTCGTGACAACGGCACAGGATGGTGGTAGGTTGTAAGCCTTACACACCGGCCGCCTTTACCCCCAAGAAATGCTCCTGGAACTCATTTCTGTTAGAGGCTAAGTCGACCCCAGGGCCATAGTGCAATCGGAAGGTTTTTATGTCAATGAAAAATCCAGTGACACCCGCTGAGATCGAACCAGCGACCTTCCGATGTGTAGCACAGCACCTTAACCATTGTGCTACCGTGATCCCCTCGAAGGCAGAAGAGGTTTCAAATATTACACAAGGGGAAGTGAAATTAAGTTGACAAGGAGACAAACACTCGCCACTTTTTAATACTCGCATACTTGATACAAGAGGAAAAAAGGTAAACAGCAGAAGTTGTGAGGTTGGTAACCGCATAGCGCACAAGTCAGAAGGTACAAACAGTTGCAAGCCAAAACAAACATAGACACGCGGACTGTCCAGCTGCTAGCTACAACGATATTTTGGAGGAAATTTTTGTTTATGATTAATATAAGTTTACTTCCAGGAGATAAGGAAGCGCATGGTAGGATAATATTAAAATGCATCTTACGAAAGCAGGGCCTGTAAACGTGGACTGGGTTCATTTACCTTGGAACAGACGCAAGCGGTGGGCTCCAGTGAACACGGTAATGAATCTGAGAGTTTCATAAATTGAGGAATTTCATGACAAAATGAGTGCGTATTACTACGTTAAGATGCGTTGTTTTCCATGAAACTAATTAATTTTGGGCAACAGCGTTGCTTCGGTTTGTTTATCAAGTAATGACTGCAATACCAGCACTGCAGTACTCCAGTCTGCAAGCAATACCAGCACTGCAGTACTCCATTCTGCAAGCAATACCAGCACTGCAGTATTCCAGTCTGCAAGCAATACCAGCACTGCAGTACTCCAGTCTGCAAGCAATACCAGTACTGCAGCACTCCAGTCTGCAAGCAATACCAGCACTGCAGTACTCCAGTCTGCAAGCAATACCAGCACTGCAGTATTCCAGTCTGCAAGCAATACCAGTACTGCAGCACTCCAGTCTGCAAGCAATACCAGCACTGCAGTACTCCAGTCTGCAAGCAATACCAGCACTGCAGTACTCCAGTCTGCAAGCAATACCAGCACTGCAGTACTCCAGTCTGCAAGCAATACCAGTACTGCAGCACTCCAGTCTGCAAGCAATAACAGCACTGCAGTACTCCAGTCTGCAAGCAATAACAGCACTGCAGTACTCCAGTCTGCAAGCAATACCAGTACTGCAGCACTCCAGTCTGCAAGCAATACCAGCACTGCAGTATTCCAGTCTGCAAGCAATACCAGTACTGCAGCACTCCAGTCTGCAAGCAATACCAGTACTGCAGCACTCCAGTCTGCAAGCAATACCAGCACTGCAGTACTCCAGTCTGCAAGCAATACCAGTACTGCAGTAATCCAGTCTGCAAGCAATACCAGCACTGAAGTACTCCAGTGCAAGCGATACCAGCACTGCAGTACTCCGGTCTGCAAGCAATATCAGCACTGCAGTACTCCAGTCTACAAACAATACCAGCACTGCAGTACTCCAGTCTGCTAGCAATACCAGCACTGCAGTAGTCCAGTCCGCAAGCAATACCAGCACTGCAGTAGTCCAGTCTGCAAGCAATACCAACACTGCAATGCTCCAGTGTAAGCAATACCAACACTGCAGTACTCCAGTGTAAGCAATACCAACACTGCAGTACTCCAGTTGAAGCAATACCAACACTGCAGTATTCCAGTGCAAGCAATACCAATACTACAGTACTCCAGTGCAAGTAATACCAACACTGCAGTATTATAGTGCAAGCAATACCAATACTGCAGTAGTCCAGTCTGCAAGCAATACCAACACTGCAGTACTCCAGTGTAAGCAATACCAACACTGCAGTACTCCAGTTGAAGCAATACCAACACTGCAGTATTCCAGTGCAAGCAATACCAATACTGCAGTACTCCAGTGCAAGCAATACCAACACTGCCGTATTCCAGTGCAAGCAATACCAATACTGCAGTACTCCAGTGCAAGTAATACCAACACTGCAGTATTACAGTGCAAGCAATACCAATACTGCAGTACTCCAGTGCAAGCAATACCAACACCGCAGTACTCCAGTGCAAGCAATACCAACACTACAGTACTTCAGTGCAAGCAGTACCAACACTGCAGTACTCCAGTGCAAGCAATACCAATACTGCAGTACTCCAATCTGAAAGCAATACCAACATATTCAATAACAGAATTGAATTGAATGGTATTTGGGTTCGAGCACTTCCGTGCCCGCTGCACCTAGGCCTTAAGACAGGCCCTTTGTGCCCCATATTCTGTACCAAGTTAAAGGAGCCCTGTTCCTTCAGCAAAGTTCCAGATGGCCCCTATACTTAGTTTGTCACACAAAATGTGGACTGAGATCTCGTCCTCAGCACCACATTTCCTACACGTGGCGTTATTACTCAGCCCCATTATACATAGATGTCTTCTCAAGCTGTTATGTCCAGTAAGCAGGCCAATAACAATCCTGGATTGTGTCCTATTAAAGGATAATAATCGGGCCCCTGTAGCCAGGTCTGGGCCACAGATCAATTCCCGAGCCTGTCTCTGTGTACTACAAGGACCACCCCACAATAGTACATGCTGTTTTCCATCCAGCGATTCATTTTTCTTCTTATATTCTGCCTACAGACCCCAAGAAAGGCTCAGGTCCAACAAACCGTTGAACAGAACCGCCCCTTGCGAGCTTGTCGGCGATTTAATTTCCTCTCACTCCGGCATGTCTTGGGACCCAATATAGCCCCACAGCGTGTCGGATAGAGATATCATACAACGCCTTCTGGCATTGTCGTACCAAAGGAGACGTTGTTTTGGCAGCCCGATATTCAATAAGACGTGAAAAAAAAACATGAAAACTTGCAATAATCCGATGCAGAATACACCAAAGTCACTACGTACACAAACTAACACACGAGTTGAAGAAAGTCTAAAGGATAAAAGAGAAGTTTATATCACTTATGTCTAAATTTAGAACGGGAACTTGAAGCGGCTTGTAGTGAATTCGAGAACTGCAACAGTTGCAAGTGCAGGCTGAGTAACATGGTCACAGTCTCACGTGCAATTGCAATGAACAGCGTAATGGAGTTGATAAGTGTTCGGGGCCACAGAGTAGTCTCACTTCGTCCCACAGATCTCTAAAGCTGTAACATGTTCGGGAACACAGAGAGGTCCAAAGTGGTCCCACAGACCGCTACAGCTGCAACAAGTTTGGGGGCACAGAGGTCCCAAGCGCTTCCACAGACCGTTAGACCTGCAAGATGTTCGGGACCACAGAGAGGTCCCAAGTGGTCCTATAGACCACTAGAGCTACAAAATATTCAGGGGCACAGAGGTCCCAAGTGGTCCCACAGACCGCTAGAACTGCAAAAATATCGGAGGCACAGAGAAGTTCCAAGTGGTCCAACAGACCACTAGATCTGCAACATGTTCGAGGGCACAGAGAGGTCCCAATTGGTTCCACAGACCACTAGAACTTCAACTAGTTCGGGGGCAAAGAGTGGTCTCACGTCGTCCCACATAACCCACAGACCGCTAGGCCTGCAACACGTTCGGGGACAGAAAGTTTTCAAGTGGTCCATAGGCCACTAGAGCTACAAAATATTCGGAGGCACAGAGGTCCCAAGTGGTTCCACGGACCGTTAGAGCTGCAACATGTTCGAGGTCACAGACAGGCTCCAAGTGGTCCCTCAGACCGCTAGAACTGCAACAAATTCGGGGGCACAGAAAGGTCCCACTCCGTCCCACAAACCGCTAGAGCTGCAACATGTTCCGGGACACAGGAAGGTACCATTGATCCCACAGATCGCTTTTCTTCCCCAAAACAACAACTTGTGTATCACTCACGAACACTGTACTTTACTGTACAGTGTGAGTACGCTGCCAGTAGGTGTGGTTGTATGACGTCGAATGGAATATGATGAGGAGATAATGTCGAAAGAAACAGTCGCTGCAGTTTAACTCCATTGTGTCACGAGTTATGTGAGACAGCAGGCTTGAGTGTTACTGCACACTGGTACTATTCTGTGTTTCCACATGGCAGTCTAAAGACAGTGCGTTCTACTGGCGAATGATGCCATGTACAATGATAAATGGTTATTAATGTTTTAGGGAAAACCGATGCTGCCACCACTTCTACCCTGAAGATTCAGACAGCAGTTTCGTCCGTAACGCCGGCCATTATCTACCAGATTACACGGCGTCACATCCCAGAAGAAAGCAGTACTATCGAGAACCTAAAATATCATAATGTAAAGAGACTTTATGCAAACACAAGCGATCAAAGGAAGCGGACTCTCTTTAACGTTGTCTTTACGCCGTACTTTTCAGAAGTAATAACTTGTTTTTATAGAAACTCCCATTTGCAAGTTTCAATTCACTGTTTGTTTTCTTAAGACTGCAGCACAGGGGCTGTAAAAGCGGCAATTCGGAACAGCGTACGAAACAGACACGTTCTACTGCGCGCTGTAAGATTACGGTAATGAAGCCACTAATATAAATCGAGGATGATGACAACACTGCAATGAAGAGAACACTCGAGCACAGACAGAGGAAGGCATAGCGGAATGGATGACACTGTGTAACGAGGAATTGAATGATTTGTACTCGTCACAAGAAACGAGCAATATTCAATAATAGACCCCAAGTCATAAGAATTAATCGAGAATCATCACAACGTCGAATGCAGCTGATTGATGGCAATGAAGTATCAATATATTTCAACACAGTCCCCGAGAATATTGATGCATCTGACCCACCTAATAATGCCGTCGCAGTAGAAATCGGTCTCTTGAAATTCGCAACCAGTCATGAAAAGCCATTTCCACTTCCTCATTACTGTGCAGTCGGCAGCCTGCTAAGTGTTGCTTCAGCGACCCAAACAAATGATCTGTCGCGAGGTGTGATCCTGCAGCATGACAATGCAACCCACACAGCAGCTGCTGCAGTCGTGTCAACGGCAACTTCTGGACCACCCGCCATATTGTTTGGGTTGCTGTATCAACACTTGGGAGATCGATGATTCTACAACAGTTAGGAAGTGGAAATGGCTGTTCATGAGTTGTTGCGAACGGAAGAGGCCGGCAGTGTACCAACATTCGCGGAGAATACGTCGAAAAACGATCATGCTTGTGTAGAGTAAACGAACTGGATCTGTATTGTAACGATTCCTGAATTAATTTTTGTGTCTTAGAGAATCTTACTAGCTGACCATCCTTAGCATAATAAAATCGAACAAGGCGAGGTACACAGCACGAATGCGATAAGAGACATGGTTAAAATATCTTAGTCTGAAACCCTCAGGGGCCATTTGGGACTTCCAAAAGGAATATCATTCCACATAATATCGCACGGCCGCCATGTTGGCAAGATGATGGCACGAAATCTTTAGAAAATAAGGTAATTACGTTAAGAAAGACGTACATAATAATTAAAATTAAATTCCGAAAGTGACAGTTTAGTTTCTTCCGCAGAGAATTAATGTTATTAAGTCATAATTCGCACATCACGGCTTCGTGTATGCAGACAGAATATACAATCACCTGGGCACGAACACAGTCACGTTAAAGCGTTACGAAACATGCATAAAATTGCGAGGGATATTAAACTGACATTAAAAATAACAGCTGTAAATTCTGAGATGAGACACTGCTGCATTAGAAGACCCTGGGAACGAGTTGGCAGAGAAAGTAGTTTTTATGTACAAACGAAATTCTTAAAATCTAGTACAACGATCTTTCGCAGTCAGAAACAAGTTCACTTCCGTTTAACACGCAAACTCTTTCAGGTTAAAGCCGTGACTGAAGCCGATCACACAAATGTGTGCTGGTTCCAGAATATATATTGCAATTCGCCAGCCAGCGCACCAGTTTACATACGTAGTGTATCGAACCAGCAGCAGTTACTGACGTGTCTAGGGAACCGCAAACAGGCGTCGGCACAAGTTCCTTACTGTATTTGACGAACATATCAGATATGTTTCGAACTTTCCTATCAGATCATCTTGAGGTCCACAGACATAACAACGTTAGACAATCGCAGTATTTACTTAACTTTTATTATGTTACTGAGGAACTGTGTGGTCTCAGTTCCTTGCAGGTTACACTGTCACCAAAATATGTTACATAAAATTGTACAATTCGTTACGCCTCAATTCGTAGGTCTTCTTCGATCACACAATCAAAGTCATGAAAACGTTTTAATTTTCATGTACACAGATCTGCAGATGTACTAAGACGAAAGGTCGAAACACATCATCTTCATTGGTTATGTAATAGGAATATGTGGTGCCTACAACAACGTATTTCATGATAACGCAGTTTGGACGCCATATTCCAACATAAAGCCTTCATAATCCATTGATCGTCGGCTGACAGGCAGCTTTCCTGACACAAATAATTCTACAGCTTTGTATCGCCCCAGTTACTGCAGAATCATTCGATTGGCACTAATTCTCACTGTAATGTACATAAAGTGGATATCAAAAACTACAGTCATATATCTGTGATGTCATTATCAATTCCTGTTGATCTGTTCTGTCAGCGGGGGTGCCCGGCACTGTCGCCATAAGGTCACCTCAGCAAATCCAGCATTACTTGGCATTATTTTGACATACACAAAATAAGCACCGCAGCAACATTTTTAGCACATTTCAGTATATACTGACTTTTATGTGGCACAGTTTCGGCTTTTAATCGATAAACACATCTGTAAACACTGTGAGCTTCAGACCTCTGTCGGTTTATTAATCACGTGTTCTATATAAGTGTTGTTTCTTCACGAATTTTTATCAGTGCCTGATGATGGCTTGTAATTAGAGTCGAAATACGTTGCACACTAAACAATTAAATACTGTACAAATACCGTTTTGACTGAGGTGTCTCATTACTCATTGACCTACTGAAGGTTTTCCTAACAAACACATGACATCAATGTATGATTAATGTTTACTATACACATGTTAAGCGGTTACCTTGTGTTTCAGTTACCGTGCACATCATAACGACTTTAGACTGTATAACTGTACAAGCGTAAACGTTCAGGGCAGTTCCAACCAGAAACCACCAGGCCTACCTTCTCACTACGACTGCATGATTCAAGTCCTACAGATCTGTAAGTATTATTATTATTATTATTATTATTATTATTATGGTTTATTTGTGAACAGCTTATCTTATGTATATGTTAACTGCTCCTTACGTTACAAGGTAAGACGGACACACACACACACACATGGCCAGCTCATAACAAACGTAACAGTCACAACACGTAAAATAATTCCGACGTTTAGTTATGTAACGATGGTCAGATAATGACAAAATATATTTTGCAGTCCAGGACATTACAGTCCACTACACCCCTGGACGCTATTTGGGGTTTAAATAAGGTCACGTTTTCCCTGTCCTCGCCATGAAGGTATATATGGGAAGCAGAGGCATAGCTCCACTAATTCTTAACCTCAGGAGATGGAGGCGGCTGGTAAACGCCACGCCCCGGCCGCTTTACCACCGTAAAGAACCCCAGTTCCCATTGAATAGGAGGCTGGGTGGGCTCCACAGCCGATCTGGACGGTTCTGGATTCGAACCCCGCACCGTCCAGCCCGTAGCCTCGTCCCAATTCCCACTGCGCAATACCGGCTCCCAATATTTTGGTTAACCCTAACGAAGAGTAGGAATCCTGAAAAAATAGCAAATAAAAAAGCGAAGCAGGGATGCAATTTCAAATAAGAAATCACACGACTTTAAACTCAACACGACGGCAGTGAGCAGTTTTGTTCAATAAACAGTTCCACACTTTCCGGCACGCTACGGTTGTTGACGTAACCGGAATGGGTCGCGTGCAGCAGACATTTGCGATATCACTGACGGCCCGCAGCACTATTTGCAACCAACCGAACTGGAAATTATGGAGGCATTCATACGCTTCAACTTCCACCTCGTTGAAAAAGTAAAGCAACTATAGCTTTAATATTTCGTAAGAGGCAGCAGATCTAATAAACCTGTAGAATGGCTCAAAGCATAGCGGTGCATATATTACGTGCCTACACACGTCGGGTAGTACGGTCTCGTGAGGCTTACAATAACAGAAAGAACGGGCGTGAGACATTCTGTTGTGTGTGAGTACTGTTACAGACACGTAAAAATGGCACAACAGTCTAACAGAACTGTTCTTACTGCTGTTAAGATGAATAACTTGGTGACATGTTTCCGCCTAAGTTGTGTTTAGAATTTGGGAATTGAAGTGAATTTCGGTGACTGCATTGTGTAATTTGTATTTTGTATGCTGGCTTGGTGGAAATTTTTTAATTTGCAGTTAGGATATACCGTAAGTTTGACTGATCAAGTTACACGCGCTAGCAACAAGAAGACTGTGTCATGTAACATTCCTTAGTAACAGCACATTCCCGCATGTCTGCATACGCTGTTGTTAAGCGAACTTAAAAGGACTGAGTTATGGAACTGTGAAAGCGTGTACCGGCCCGTACGACTGACACGCAGTGTCATTTTGTTCCAACTTACGAGAGTAGACGCAAAAACTACAGCGCTCTGAGGAAGGCCTGAAAATGAGCCTTGTGCCCCAGGTTTTTCTGTTCATACCAAGTGAGTGGTGTGTGGCACATCCATAACTCCAGACTAAAAGGGAAATGATTTAGAAGAGTTTAGTTATTTGTTTAATATTTTCCAAATTTCGGTAAAATGAGGGAATTGATATTGCGTAGATGATTCGCCTTCATGTTACTAGGCCGAAGTGTGGCAGAACAGACCTAAATTATGTAGATTCCAGTTGTCTTATGTGTGGTAGTGTAGATTTTTTTGACAATATACGTAGTACATTTATATATTTTACTAAAAATATGTAACCCATGTTCTGTCTGTGTTCCGCTGGGGCGTAAACAGTGGTAAAGTTTTATGTATAATCCAATCCCAAGTATTTTTGAATGGGTTGTTTTATTACAAGAGTATTGGTAAATTTTGATGAGAATCTGACGCACTGAATGTGTAGGAGATTTAATACTTACGATTTTTTAATGCGTGCGAAATTGTGATATCAGCCTGAGTAGCTATTTTGAGGGAAATATTTTAATATTAATTGACTGGTGGCAGCGAACCTACTACTCCCCGCTCCAAATTCGAAGCCAAGCTAACCAAAATCTAGTGGTCAGACTCCACCGCCCACTACAGCTATATTTCTGGTTAATCGCACTCCCTTGAGGTTTGTTCAGTCGCCAGATCATGAAGCTTTATCTCCGCGTGTGTCTACACGGTTTGCATATTTCGAGTGATTTAAGCGTGTGATGCTGGTACTGTTTGTGCCATATTGACTTAGTCATACTGTGGACTCAGGATTCTCAGTGTGTACACTCCGAAGGCATATGCATAAATACAGGTAGGTTTCCACATGCATTACATAGCTAAAGATTTAGTTCGTACCGCGCAGTAAACACACTTGTTTCGGTTATAAAAAGACCAGCCAGTTAATGCTGTGTAGGAAAACAATAGCTGTTTGTTCTGAGACCCATACAGAACACATAAATACGCTGTGGGGACGGAACGTAGAATTTGTGAATGTTAAACCTGGTGGTACAGTACATAAAAGAACCACTGGGCTTTAAACGCCTATGCACAAGACCAACTTTACCTGTCACTGACGTCAGACTTGGACGCTGCAGCAATGTTCGTGTGACGGACAGCAGAACACAGTGTAGCTGTAATCACTTACCTGAAACTAATAAACAGGTCACGGCCGACTGTCTTTTCAAAATACACTTCACAGCATAAGTGCGGTCCTAATACTTTAACAGCAACAGACATGGTAAAGCATCGGCACCGGGGCCAAGTTTCGAAACGACCGACATTTCCCCTGGCACCGCTGATCTGCATACAAATCTAAAAGTGAATTCAATTTTTGGAACTTAATTTCTTCTGACACAAAAAGTCTTAAACACTACAAGTCATTTCCATGGCTACGAATCGTCGAAACACAAGCTGCATTCCACAAGGCACCGAGTGTGTTCATTGTTACTTCGAGACTGACAAAAACGGCGGGGGGGGGGGGGGGGGGGGATGTTAAAAGCAAATAACAAGAAAAGTAACAATTACCCAATGTAACAAACATAAAAAAA
>Ga0123355_10017922_pt1 | contig 11210 bp, 3 predicted proteins | sample TergutEmb28metaG_3_FD_89872 | JGI IMG/M metagenome (GOLD analysis project Ga0123355, IMG submission 89872) | Embiratermes neotenicus P1 segment gut microbial communities from Petit-Saut dam, French Guiana - Emb289 P1 | ecosystem: Host-associated > Arthropoda: Insects > Digestive system > Gut ...
GAATCGGTCGTTTCACATGCAGACCCTGCTCCCCATCCTCCAGGTGGCCGAGCAGCATCTGACCCGCCAGCTGCCCGGGGTGCAGCACGCGGAGTTCAACGTGGACGGCCTGCTGCGGGCCGACATCGGAACCCGCTACCGCGTCTACCAGATCGCCCTCGGCGACCAGAACCGGCCCGCCTGGATGACGGTGGATGAGGTGCGAAAGCTGGAGGATCTGCCACCCATGCCGGAGCCCGAGGTGCCCCAGGTGGTGGTGGTGCCGGTGCCCGCTCAGCCTCATGTACAATGGGTGCTGAGTCAGTTCCGGTTGCAAAGCAGCCACAGCTTGACAGTGACCACCTGCCTCCATATAGTGCTGAGGTTTAAGAAAGAGTAGAGCTATGAAGAAACTGTGAAATGTTGTTGTGATCCACAGCCTTACTTAATTATTTAAATGAATGGCATATCACAATAAATGCACTGTTTGAATAGTTCTGTGTGTTCCTGAAATCATGACTATCATGTGCCATAACATACTATAGAAGCCAACAGAGTGATTGTTGTTTTATTTTCTGCAGCAATATCTACATAACTGTATAAACACTGAGTGCTCTAAGGACATTCTGAGTATGGAACTGGAAAAAATGCAGAATTCCTGTGTTAGTTAGGCTTATAATAGGAAGAATGATAAAGAAGACAAAATTCAGGCAAGATAACATACCTCTGAGTTAAAAATGTAACACATTACTTCCATTTTCAAAACATAGTATATAATGGTGTGATGACCAGACAAAAAACAGAAATAGATTTTTTTAAGAACTGTAGAAAAGGATTTCAGTTTAAGATGTCAGAGTTCTTAATGAATTTTGAAATTTTGAAATCTTTAAATAGAAGTTTTAATTGAAAACAGCAAGCGAAATAATACACTGTCTCAATAATTCTGGTACTGCTGTGCCCTGTCAGTAACTTCTAGTATATCCATTTGTGCTCTACAGTAAAAACTGTTTTACAGTTCACTGCCATATGATATTCTATCTGCAGATGCCAGTGGAGATCTTGTGAGTCACATGATAACATGTGCTATGGCATGGTGTGATGGTTACACTGCACCTCTGCTGGTACCACTCAATGGATGGCTTCAGCCCCCACTACCACTTCAGATTAAGAGTAAGAGCATTTATTAGTTCTTGATTTAATGAAACTCTTTTGTATGCCTTTTCTTCTTTAAAAATAAATCTGCAAAATATTATGACTAGCATTACTATTAATTTTTCAAGCTAATTATAATGCATTGTCACTATAACTGCCAGTGCTAAAACAAAAACTTGTATCCATTATCACTAGACAAACTGTCAGTGCTAAGATGAAAACTTGTTAGTAGTTATTCTGGTGTTGTCAGGTCAGTGGGTATAGTGATGACACCATTAGAGTTGTTGTATTGAGGGATTGTTTGGTTTAATCTTAATCTTGTTATAATCTATTTTCATTGAGATAGTACATAATTTTGCATTATGTTCCATGCCATTATAGTGCAGTATCAAAGCATAACAGATTTTTTTCCCATAATCCGCTTTGTTTGGTGTTGGGTCATTATCAGGAAGTTCAGTTTTTCAGCACGAAACGTAGATGACAATGTTACATTTTCACAAATATGTAAAACCTGTAAATTGTTACTTTAAACTTTCTGTAAATCGCTCATTTGCTACAAAGAGTGTCACAACTCAAAATTTGGCATTTTTGAGTTATTGGTATAGGAAGAAAGGTTTGCAGATGCACTTTTAACAAATATAGTGTCATAATGCAGTTTGCAAAACTCACCGCTGGAGAACAGTTGTGTCATCATTGCATTCATAGAAAATTATAGCACTTCATAACCTTTAAAAGTTTCTCCTGAAAAATCACAAATTTTGAGTTGTGACACTTTTGTCATTAATGAGCGAAATATGTAACCTTATTTTTTGTAGAATATAAATTAAGATGTGGAATGTGTGTTTCAAATTCAGTTCAACAGCAGTGATGAACCATAACTCCTAGGCATGTGAACTTTGGTATAGATAAACATTTTAATCATGCCCACAATTCAGGACAAAATATTTCTTCATATTTTTAAATTTTGAATATGACAGTTTGTAAAACTGGTAGTTATTTCTTTCAACTTTCATAGATTCTAAACTTGTGCTAGCAGGAATTATGCAGAGAAATTAGTCGCATAGTTCTCTTGGTTACTATTTGGTACATAATTCTTGCTGTGCACCTCATGGAGATGGAAGTATTTGTAAGAATCGGTGAGGATGAATTAGTTGTGTGCGTATATGTTCGGTCATTTGAGTCTCAAACCCATCAGATAGTACACCCATAGATTCCAAAGTGCTTCAGCATGTACCTATTTTATGCACAGCAACTGAAGTGCAGTAATCCCTTTTTCATGTTCACAATCTCATGTGTCACAGGTTTGTATTGCCCAGCTGGTGTGAAACTGATTGAGCCAACTCCATCTGGACAGCATGTGGTAGTGATCCCTCAAACAGGAGATCCACAGCTGTGGCATGTTATGTCAAATTCTCTCACTCACACATTCAAAGGTACATAACTCTTTTTTTCAGTAAATGATATCCAACATAAGCTCTTTGATAGTCTTCTCAAAGGTCATCCTCCCGTTTTTTTTATATTTCACTTGTAAATGAATATTAAAATTATAATATTGTAAGGCTAGATTCTGTTTTGTCTCAAGAACTGTGGAGAAAGCACTGTTTACTCTTCACGATGAAGACAGTTGCACTTAAGGGTAGACTACACATTTGGGTAAACACGGCAACACGAAAAGTTTCTTGAGACGTAAAACTTGTAATTTGTAATAAACATTGACACAAATAAATTTATAACAGAGTGAAATAGCAATTTTCTCGTTTCATTCATGCAGTGTTTTTGTTCTCAGAAAGAAAAGTGTCAGCATGTAAATGTGACAGAGAGAAGGAACAGTGGTAGTACTTTTTAATTTTTCAGCAAAATGTATCAAAATTTGCTACCATTTAGAGACTTTATTTACAATACAGATTTGTCCTATTTACTTTTTTATAAATCTTTAATTTTTATGGTTAGGCTTTAAAAATAAAAAGGTGCAATACCATACCGCTGAAAAAAGAGTCGTGAATTCACTGAAAATGTGTTGTTAATAAACTAGATTGGAGTGTATGTACTTGTCTAACACAGCTTTATTTGATGGTAGAGATATGTATAGAATTTACTACATAGAGAACAACTACATGTTTCGGCACTTGACAATGGCCATCTTCAGGTTGAGAAATGAAAAACTTATTAAGCAGCTATACTCGACTTATGTAGGATGTATACAGTGGGGAGATAAGAGGTGAGATAGGCATGAGATCTTGCATGTGTTATGTAGGGTGGGCAGTGTGGGTACATGGGGTTCTGCTATTGTATGCTATGTCTAGGTTAATATAGTTAGATCTACAGTATCATCTTATGTTTGTAGAAATTATATGTACATATACACTTAACTTATAAATATACAGTGTGCAATCTTATATAAATATAGTTTCTGTAGTTATAGTGGGTTCATTGATCTGATCACTTTTTACTATTATAATCAAATTGGATTTTTCATAATTTGTCAGTTCAGTATCTGAAGTAAAACTAGTGTTGGACGGAATAAAAGTAAGGTGAGTAAGGGAAGTAAATTAACAAACAATAGTAGGGGAACATACAAGCAAATTAAATTAAAGTAAGGTGATACTGAACTGTTGGATTTAGATGTTACCCTTCTGGTATCGCTGAGTTGTGCGTGTTCTGGTTGAAATGTTCAAAGTATAGGGCTTCAGATGGTCCACAGTCTGTGTGTGTAATAGTGTTGAATTTCAAATGCATTTCTGCATGACAGTGCGTGGTATACACAGAACAATATAATAGGCAACTAAATACCCTCGGTCTACATCTCATGACACTGCACAAAGAGTGGTTTAAAAATACGCAAGTGCCCAGCCACATTAATTTTAGATCTGAAATTATAACCTACCTACTGAATAATTTGTCCTTTCTGCTTTTTTTCAGGTCATAGTGGACCAGTCCTGTGCTTAGCAATTACAAAACAATCACAGTATCTGCTCACGGGCTCAGATGATACTTCAGTAATTGTCTGGGATCTGAAATCACTCACCCTTAAACTCAGAATCTAGTAAGTAACAGATCTTGATGCTATGTACGAACAGTAATGGATGCATTAGATTTATTTAATTATTCTTAGGTTTTAATGACATTTTACATACTGTTGTGAACAAAATTAATTGGTGACCTCAGAAGATTTCAAAAGACTGTGGTTGTGACCAGTTTAATTCTACAGATCAAAAATCTTGAATTTCTTTCAAAATTGCAATCTTGTATTGTTAAATTTTAGTGTATCGTAACAGTAAAATAGTTATCTTTCTATGGCATGTGTGAGGCATCAGTGAATTGGTGAAATGCTGTATTTGTAATAATGTATAAATTTTCTGTCTACCGTATGTATTTGTGTACCTTCCCCAACTCTGATTCATTGGAACTTCATAGTTATGCAATATGCCGCTAACGTATTTTACATATGTATAATTATATCATATCATGTGTATGTTAATTGATCTTGTGATGTGTTTCAGTGAACACATAGCTCCTGTTCTCAGCCTGACCCCAGCGCTGAACAATTCTGTCATTGTGAGTGGTGGAGAAGATTCACGAATCATTATAACATCCCTATTGACAGGCGAAGTTGTGATGAAGATAGACCATCACAGGGGTCCTGTCATGTCAGTCAAGGTCAACACTGCGGGGGATGTACTCGTCTCGGGTCCGGCGGCCATCTTGGTTCTCCTATCTTTCTCTCTCTTCAAAACTTTTAGTCTTTTGAACTCTGTAGTGCTATTTTGCTTGTTATTTATCCTTTCTCTTCCTTGGCTTCTACTTGTTTAATTGTTTTTACAAACATATAGACCTCCCTTCTATTAATTTGCTTTGTTGCTGTGTTCAGGACAGTATTGTCATTTAGGCAGAAGCATATGTAATAGGAATTCAGCATAGAAGATGCTACAGAAATATCCCTAGAAGCGGGTAACAGTTTCTTCTTTTTCAGAAAATATGGCTTGAAATGCATGACTGATAAAAAAAAATCAAGATTCTTGATTTTGGAACTGTGTGAACTGTTCATAATTTTCAGCTGCCTGTACAAGAGTTTGGTTCTTTTCTTAGTAGGTATAACTGTTTTCTCAGGATGAAAAGCTCGCCATGCTTCTGCTGATCTTGTATTGATTCAGACACTACTGCCAAAAGTCAGGAGCCAGGATAGAAATAGAGAAAGATTGGAAGTACCAGTACTTGAATTTTATTTACTGTAATTAATGATAAAGTACATATTATTTCCATATAAATTTCACACTTTGGTGGAAGGTATTTCTGAAGAGTTACCCAAGCAGAACCGATTATGAGAGCATAATAACTTGGCAAGTTTAGCAGATCTGAAGTCTTATTGAGCATATGTTTGGAGATGACTCATAAAAGGAATCTTCAACACCCACACAGAATAGCCATGATCAAGTTCAGATTGATAGTTATGCCAGTCACAAAATCCAGACTTTTCTGCTGACTGATAGTATGGTTCTCCTTCATAGTATTCATGTTTGTGCCATATAAATTGACATTACCAGTGTATACCTGAAGCTTATGTGTTCCATTCAATTTTAGGACCTGCATGTTTACAGGGGCCTTCCTAATGTCATGTTCCAAATCAGAGTTGAAAAGCAATAGGAATAATGGATCCCCTTGTTTCAGACTGTTGTGAATAGGAATTATAGTAGACAAATGTTTACTAATCCAGAATTTACAGTGACATTTAAACACATTTTAGTTAGCTCAGTGGTTTCATGGGTATCCAGAGCTCAATGACAAAATGCAGGTCATTCTTGAAGGCTGTAAACAGATGACGTGCTGTCCCTTACATTGCCACTTTTCCTCAAGTACTTGGCAAATGCAGAATATCTGATCACAGTTGACCTACTGCACTGAAGTCTATGCCAAGCAAAATGCAGAAGTGTTATTACATATTTACTAGAAAGCAGGTTGTTCTAAAAGTAAATGCTAAAAGAACTAAGCATATTTTAATTTCTTGTCAAAATAATGCAGTACAAAAATGCAACATAACTATAGTACAGCATCTTTTGAATGTGTGACATATTTCAGGTATTTGGGAATGACATCAAAAATATTGAAATGACATGTAGGAAGAAAGTAGACACAGGCACAGTCAGGAAATTCCTGCTGCTGTTTAAAACATGTTCCATAAAAGAAGCAGAATTTCTTGACTAACTTAGGGACTACTAGTTTCTAAAGAAGGACTCTATGCCACTGAGGCAGTTATTCAGTTAACTGGATGTGTAGTTGGTCGGTTGATCAATCAGTTGATTGGCGGGCTGTCAGTTTGTTGTTTGGTTAGTTGGTCAGTCATTCATCTGATGAGTCAGGTTACGTAGTTTGAATAGAAAGTATCTGTAGTGTTTTGAAATGGAACTACAATCTGTGTTGCAGAATTAAAACTAAAAGCTGAAAATTTCTCTATTTGATCAACAAACGATTTTTTTATGCATGTCATTTGTTTCTGTCTGGGCATATGTAATGTATGATAAATTGGAGCCACAGAACAGGGTATAACAACACATTGTACAAAGTTCTGTTTATTATATTTCATTAAAATCTATTATATGACTTGACAGATGTGTTAGAAAATTTAATTTGGCTCTTAAAAAATTAGACCTTAAAATGACTGAAATTTACAAATTTTAATACTTATATGTGTTATAGTGTATTATTATAGTTTATAGATTATATACCGTATACAAAGTAGCATTAAACTCTATACTCCAACACAAAGTAGCCTGCAAAAATATGTACTTGCATAATGTAGCAGTGACTGCTTCAGTGCTGAATCTTAGTAATTAACGAACTTAATGCACAAATTGTTTTACAACAAGTTTATTACATGCCTCTACATATTTCGAGCACTATATGCTCATCATCAGGAGGTAAAAATTGTATTACATAGCATCTGGTATCATCACACCTGTAGGTGGCCGTCCCATGCACAGGTTGAGAGTCCTCTCTCAACCTGTGCACGGGACGGTAACTGTCACCACGGTAAACATGAAGTGTCTTGTGTTTTTTTAGCCATGCAAAGAACTAAATAGAATTGGCAGTCAAATTCTCGGCAATGATGGTACTTCAAAATATCATACATTTCCTTGTCTAGCATTAGACTTCATTAGCATTTATCATCCAGGAGTGGGAGATTTTTAAATTCCCTGCTAATCTGGGTTGGTGGTTAGGTATTAACTTGGGGTTTGTGGTATGGCTGTTAAAACCAAAGGCTAAACAAATTTGTGGGCTTCACTCAGACAATAAAATGCATTCTGTAAAGATACTGGCCAATCTGGATATGCTTTAATAAATTAGTTGATGACTGGCAGTGACTGGATTATGAGCACTTAATTTTATCAGCAGGATTGGGGAATTTTCCTTATTGATCTTAGTGATGTTATGCCTGTCTTACCAGCTGTTCTGTTTTACTTGAAACAGGTGGTCATTGTCTTCTTAAAGCTTATTGCCAACTGAGCGTATATGATTATCTTCTCATTCATTCATTCATTCATTCATTTGTTCGTTCATTCATTCGTTCATTCATTCATTCATTCAAACAGCACTGTAGTAACCTAGGATTCAATCATCCTTACATTGACCAAGTTCATTACTGAGAAAATGGCTTCGGTACCAAAAGTATTCAAGACTGGAGGGCTTTCACAGCTGCAGTGGGTAGAGTGAAAGTCCTAATGAAATCCTGACTATCAAATTCATGGCCAGTTATGACCCATAACTATTCTAGTGTGTGATCGATCACAGACAGCAGTGAAATATTTTTCATATCCTCATCCTAAACACTTTGTTTTTTTCTTTACACCTACCTACTCTAGTCTCCTTCTCCTCTGGTTACTTTCATATTCCTCTCCCATCATCTTTATTTGCTCATGCTATCATTCAACTTTCCACATTATCTTTTTAACTGCTGTTATTCTTCACTTATCTTCATGGCCTTCTATCCCCATTATTCCTATGATATGTCTATCCTACCATCATTTCTCTCCCTTCCTTCCTCCTTCTGTATAATCAAGTAGTTTCCACATCACCTTTCTGTACTTATCTCATTCATACCTTTATACCCTTTGCTCCTCCATATTTCTCTCTTATTTCTACTATTGAATGTGTCTTACCATCAGTTCTGTCTCTCTATCCTATAAATGGCAAAAGTCATGGTTTCTCCCCGGATTCTAGCAAGGACATAAGATAGTTTAGGGTTTTCCTCTATCTTAGCAATGGTGGTATATGAACATATATGTACCAGCTTTTCCCAAGAGTAGCAGGAATTGACTGTCATTTATGCCTTGATTGTTCTTTTCTCTAGACTTCTAATCGTCATTCTAGGCCCGTGAAATATTTTCTGATATTCTTATGTTCACTTTCCTACGTGGGGTAAGTATGAAGAGACTGGAAATTTTTTCTCGCTACTTTCAGGATCATCTGACTCGACAATCTGCCTGTGGTTATTGGAGAACTTCAGTCTGCTGAACACAATCACCTTGCCATATCCAGTCACAGTGCTTGATGTATCCAGTGATTCTGTATTCCTGGTGGCAGCCTGCGAAGACAATCAACTTTACCTACGTTCATTGGCTACAGGAACAGAGATTCATAGTCTGCGTGGGCACAAAGCAGAGGTAAGTCCACTTATGCATAATAGGAAATTTAAATGTCCACCCCATCAGTACAGGGAGCTATAGAACTGATTTTTTTTTGACCCCAAAAAATTTTCCTATACACCGTATGTTGCCTTTGGACCTGCAGTTTGACATCCCTGCTCTGAAATTTTAGAGGAAATTGATTAACAGGGTCTCAGTAGAATACTTTTTAATTCAGTCAGTGTTATCAAAGTATCTTCTTTAGGTTACTGTTAGTTTGTGGAATGAAGAACAATTTGTTGTTTGATTTTAGGAGAGGTGAAGCAACAAAAAATTATATTCATCTGATTTTGTTAAAGTAATTATACAAGAAACATGTAATGGGATTGTCATGGAGCATCCCTCTGTAAATGTGACAAAATACCAGAACGGAGTATACTGTATAGGTGTTAAGATGTTTAACATGCTTCCCTTTTACATAAAAACAGAGGTTGATAATCCAAAATTTTAAAGCAGTGTTACAAAAATACTTACGTGAAAATTCTTTTTATTCCCTGGATGAATATTTTGAACTCCACAGCTAAAATTTGACATATGATCTAAACTGACACATGAGGGTTTTGGGACACATGTGCCTTCTCTTTAATTACAAGTGTGTATTATAAATATGATTGTATATATCCATCCACTATCTGTAACAAAGGATAATTTCCTACTTAAAGAGTACCTCTAATTGCTTCTAACTTACCCCACTATCTTTATTTTTATTTGTATCTTATTTTTATTTTTATTTTACTTCAATTTTTATTTTCATCCTTATTATACTTTATTACACTAAACAATTGTCACCCCTTAATCCCAACAAATGTGACAATTTCCATATCCATATGGATTATGTAATCCTGTGCAGATCTATGGAAGTAAAATAAATGATATAATATGACAGGGGGTGTTGCACAAGTGTACAAAAGATTTGGTCATAGAGCATTAAAACCATGGTGTATATGAGTGGATAGTAATTAAATGGATGTTTTTAGTTAGTGTAAAGCTGTGGTGTAGATATGACTAGCTATGCTGGCTTTTATAAACAAAGAAGTGTACTGCGAGGGTTCATAGGAGCAGGGAATCTCCTGATCACCTGAATATCTATGTACTTTTCAAGGAAAATTCTCTTCCACAAAGTCAATTAAGAATATACAGATTCCATGTCTAGTCCATTTCCAGGTTTTACTTACTGATTTCTCTTACAGATCAGATCTTTGTGCCTTGCTCAAGACAGCTGCAGAGCTGTGGTTGGTGGGGCTGATGGCAAGATCTACATTTTTGACATGCACAGTGGGAGACTTAGTCGGACACTGACAAGTCATGCCTCTGATGTTACTGGGGTCAAAGTGACTGATAAAGATGACTTTCTGCTTACAGCTGGTTAGTGCAGGATTCATAATATACCTATAATGTAACTATCTGGAAGCAGCAATAATAGAATGGCACTTGATGGATCTAAAAGTAGATTCAATTCTGTAAATACATGTCACATCATTTCATTCTATTTTAACTCTTTCATTCGCCCATATTTTCCATAACATCTTAGAAGATTATGTTAAAGATAATGTATGTGTTCACTCAGATTACATGCAGACCTCTCATGTGAACACATTAGTGAACTTCCAGGTCCTTTGAAGTGCAAAACATTTCTTAAGTGGCTGAGTGATTGTTAGCTTCTCAAGAGGAAATTTGCAGCATGAGTTAGTTAATTTACATGCATGCAAAACTTCATACAACACTCTTGGTGAAAGACTGAGGATACTTTAGGACAAGATACTGAGAATATCATAAAATGTAAAGTCAGGGCCATTGTAAAGAGAAGAGTATGAAAAATGTATGGGCAAAAGAGTATTTGTGTCTAAGCAGTTACTGAATATCCCTAAAGGAAGACGTCATTTGGGATATGGGTACAAATGGAAGGGTAGTATTGAAAATGTATCTTACGTAATTAGATGTGTATGTGAAGAGAGAATTTGTAATTTGTAATAAATGCAGATCACAGATGTTACATCCATGGATATTTTATCAACTTTTCATTTTGCCAATTATTTGTTCATCCAAGCCTGCAGATAGCAGAAACTGTGAAATACTTGTGATACAGTACTGATATTTTCTTGCACTGTATTGAATGATGTCATTCATTTTGCTGTTCAGCTAGTAATGTCTAATCCAGCTGCAAGAGACATACATGTCGTACATGCTCCTTGTGTCTTCTCTCACTTGCATGGCACACATTAACTCTTTTATATGTGATGCACTGCATGCTTGGAAGTCTGTGGTCACAGGTAATATCAAGTTAGTACTTTTCCTGTCCAGGATGTGTAGTAGTGGTAGTATAGTCCCACTTCCCCTTCTCCCCCCCCCCCCCCCCCCCCCCCCCCCCCCCCCCCTCCCCCCCCCCACCCCCCCCCCCCCCCC
>Ga0123355_10017923_pt1 | contig 11210 bp, 3 predicted proteins | sample TergutEmb28metaG_3_FD_89872 | JGI IMG/M metagenome (GOLD analysis project Ga0123355, IMG submission 89872) | Embiratermes neotenicus P1 segment gut microbial communities from Petit-Saut dam, French Guiana - Emb289 P1 | ecosystem: Host-associated > Arthropoda: Insects > Digestive system > Gut ...
TACTACTACTACTACTACCACCATAACAACAACCACAACCACTACAACTACCACCACTACCACTATTACTACTACTACTACTACTACTACTACTACTACTACTACTACTAGTACCACCACCATAACCACTACCACTACTACTACTATCACCACCACCATAAACGGTACCACTACTACTACTACTACTATAACTATTACTACCACCACCATAACCACAACCACAACCATTACAACTACTACCACCACTACTACTACTACTACTACCACCACCATAACCGCTACCACTACCACCACCACTACTACTACTACCACCACCACCACCTTAATCACAACCACTAACACTACATTATCACTACTACTACTACTACTACTACCACCACCACCACCATAACCACTACCACTACTACTATTACTACCACCACCATAAACGCTACCACTACTACTACTACTACTACAACTACTACTACAACTACTACTACTACCACCACCACTACTATTACCACCATCATAACCACTACCAGTAATAATACTACTACTACTACTACCACCACCATAACCGCTACCACTATCACCACCACTACTACTACTACTACTACTACCACTACTACCACCACCACCATAATCAAAACCACTACCACTACATTATCACTACTACTACTACTACTACTACTACTACTACTACTACTACTACTACTACTACTACCACCATAACCACTACCACTACCACCACCACCATCACTACTACTACTACTACTACTGACATCTTATTAGGCTGATATTTATCATGTTTTAGCTCCTTGAAACAAAATTTATTTAGTATTATGTTTAAAGTTTTGAAGCATGAAGTTTATGTCGTGCCTAACAGAGAAAACAGTACGCCTTCTCTATGAAAGTCGTTCCTTTAATAGGCACAACTGTTACAGAAGTGTTCGGTGTTGACTGCGATTATCATAAGAGGAGCAGAATAAACATTGTACTTTATAAGGGCAAGAACGAAACGTGCTAGAAAGAACTGCTTATGAACTGTGTTGTTGACTGTGCTGCATTATGCTGTGTTGCATTATGCTGTAGCGATGTTTTCCTGCCATATTCTGTGCAGTAAGGGTGGAGATTGTCAGATAGGTTTGGTTGTTTCGGGTAACCCCTCAGGCAATACCGGAGCCGTGATTTTTACAAGGAACACATGAATTAAATTCTGCCTCCATAACAAGCATGTTGTGATCTGTCGCCATATTGGTAAAGTCAGTTTGTCGCCCTTTACGGCCCCGTTTGTGTGTTTTTAAAAATTTAGATTTTGAAGATTACAAGCCTTATTCAGTTACACAGTCATTACTACATTTGACGGGGTTCAGCATATTCCTTTCGAATGAGCGTTAGACGCACTGTTGTCGATATTGTTACCGCCAACAGGTTATGTGAGGCAGCAGTACGGGTTGTGGACGTGAGGTGGCCATAAATGGCAGACAGTATCCGACATCTCTTGCCGCATTCATTTAAATTTTGCTTTTGGAAGTCAAGGGAAGTTGTTGTTTGGAATTCATTATCTTAAGAACACTTAAATAATTTCAGTATTGCCTGATTATTATCTTGCCTGTATGTCACTTTTGTTGGTAATGTAGGATATTGTCGATCATTACCAACCACTATTTTCCAGAAACATTTTTTGAAATTACATTGCCCAAGTCTTTATATCTTCGATCATATTTTGTACAAGATCTGGGGCATTTTCAGGCCACTAAATAAAGGACATTGTTTATCTCAGTAATTAACCAATTTGATGCACAAAATTTTTGTTTTACAATATGTTTATTTCATGCCTGTGCATGCTTCGAGCATATGTGCTCATCATCAGGAGGTCAAAATTGCGTTACACAGCATCCGGTATCATCACACTTATAGGTGTGATGATACCAGAGGCTGGGTAATGCAATTTTGACCTCCTGATGAAGAGCACATGTGCTCGAAGCATGTAGAGGCATGAAATAAACATGTTGTAAAACAAAAATGTTGTGCATAAAGTTGGTTGATTACTGAGATAAATACACTGAGCACGGTCAGCAAAACGTCAAAAAGAACATTATGTAATATTCTGGCATAAAGTTAAAAAAATAATTTTGACTTACCGAACACTTTCCAAAACACAACGGTATTCTATAGCCCCCACCCTCACTCTATTGACAGATCCTGTTTTGCAGAATTTTCTCTCGTGCTTAGTTCCGCGAGTTTTTTGTTTTCTCTCAAACAACTTACTTACTTACTTACTTACTTACTTACTTACTTACTTACTTACTTATTTACTTACTTACTTACTCCATGGTGCAGAGTCCTTCTTGAGAAGCTAACTGGTTTTCAGCTAGTCAAGAAATTCCCCGAATTTCACGGAAACCGAAAGTTCATTACCGCACTCACAAGCGTCCGCCACCTGTCTCTATCCTGGGCCAGCCCAATCTAGTCCATATACCCACATCCTACCTCCTGGATATCCGTCCTAATATTATCCACCCATCTACGCCTAGGTCTCCCCAGTGGTCTCCTTCCCTTCGGTTTCCCCACCAAGACCCTATACACCCCCTGTCCTCACCCATGCGCGCCACATGCCCAGCCCATTTTCTCCCAAGCAATGCACCCATAAATATTTTTACTGTTGTGTTCAGAGCACATTAGCTCAACATCTCAAATTCTACCAACACAGTTGGTTACGCGCAATGAGGTGTTCGAATCCCCGGTTCTGTTCCAACTACTGTTGAAGCTGCAGGTTGCACGTATACTCGGCCAGACTAAGTCTCAGATCACGACATCTTGTCTGTCGGTTCTGCAGGATAATATTTATGTGATTCGTTATAACCCATTCTCCTCCGGCGCTGTCAGTAATTCTACTTTCACTGCTTCTGAATTGTAGACACAGTCACTTGCCTTCGCCTTGAAACATGTAATACCATTAAAAGATTATCTAACAAAAATAATTGACAATCTGGCTTATAAGACCGGACCTGGACCTTTACACCGTCGTTTTCTTTTCATTCAGAGTTTTGGTGGAGTTGAGACAAGTTCATGCCCAAAACTGCTTATGGTTCTGTGGAAGCTAATGTTATAAAGTTTCGGTTTCGTTCCTCCTACGTCACGATTTGTACTTGAAAATGCTGAGTGTGTAAGAAATGTTCAAGGGGAAAAGCATGACTAATAAAACTGTATTTACATTAAAGGTTGTAATTTTATATATTTGGACTGTATAAAGGAAGCTATACAATTTATATTTTCGCCAAATATTATTGGATATCAAATAAAGGAAGATTATTTCGGCGAGTCATGTATTGCACTTGGGAGACATGAGAAATGTGTAAATAATTTTGAATGGGAAGCTTGAAAACCTTTCCACTAAATGACAGAGCAGGCGGTGGATTGACATAATAGTGAAATCTGATGTTAACACTAAAATGTGATTTTGTGGAGTGGATTGAACTGACTCGGAAAAGGAAAAATGGCGGAATTATGCGCACAAGTTAATGACTGTTCTGGATCCAAAAATTAAGGGGATATATTTGATCAGCTGGCTAAATTCTTTGTGTCGTAATAGTGGAGTGTTTCACAACAATTGCCTGGTCGATGAGGTCTGCTGGACCCCAAATCAACATAGAGGGGGCGCTGATAAATCCTTAGTCCGACATACATCCCGATGTCGTAGGACAGAATCGATAATTTCTTTGGAAAGAGGGGTCTGTTCATGTGCCGAATTTAAAATCTGTTCTTGTTACAGAGGCAGAAAGGAAGCATAGCAGGCGATGCGCGCGATTTCAACAACATGCAGACGCGAGCTGTCATCAAGTTTTTTTTTTTTTTTCCTTCACGATAAGGCGCGGAAGGAAATTCACGCCATTCTGACAGAAACATTAAGGGAACATGCACGATCGTATGCCACCGTCAAAAACTGCGTGGCCCAGTTTAAACGTGGTGATTTTTCCACCTATGACGCGCTTCGTCCTGGACGAGCCAAAACAGTGACCACCCTGGAGATTATTAATCAAATTCACGAGCTAATCTTGGAAGACCGCCGGATTTGGGCTAAATCAATAACTGAGCAATAGGCCATCTCACGTGAGCGGGTTGGGTCCATCATTCATGAAGATTTGGACATGCGGAAACTCTCCGCGAAGTGGGTCCCGAATTGCCTAAACGTGGATCAAGAACGTCAATGGTGCCAGTCGTCTGAGTAACTTTTGGAATTTTTTCGGCGCGATCCAAATGATTTCCCGTCGCGATTGGTGACCATGGACGAAACCTGGCTATATCACTATGACCCGGAGACAAAGCAACAATCAATAGAGTGGTGGCATAGCGGCTCACCCCGACCCAAAAAATTCCGCGTGCAAAAATCCGCTGGAAAAGTTCTCGCCTCAATTTTTTGGGATCACGACGGCATCCTCCTCATTTATTTTCTTTCAAAGGATCAAACTATCAACGCGGAGTATTACTCATCTCTGCTGGTGCAATTGAAGGACATTTTGAAGGGAAAACGCCGGCCGCGGGAAGGTCACCAAAGGGATCTTGTTCTTGCACGACAATGCCCCGGCTCACCGGGCACTTGCAACCCAGAAGAAACTGGCCTACCTTGGCTTCCAGTGTCTTGATCACCCACCCTATTCTCCGGATCTGGCCCCGTCGGACTACCACCTGTTCCCTGGACTGAAAAAACAGTTGAAAGCTCGCCATTTTTCGTCCGAAGCGTAGGTCATTGCTGGCGCGGAGACCTGGTTGGACGGACAACATTCTGATTTTTTTTTTTGATTGGCTTGCAAAAATTAGAGCAACGGGCTAAGAAGTGTATTGAGCTTCGTGGGGAGTATGTTAAATAAATCCCGAGTTTGGTCGCTGTAGTTTGTTTCCTTCCTGGTCGGGCTAATGACCTATCAGCACCCCCTCGTAGTATATTACCCACGGGCGAAGCGTCCAAGTAACGGTTCTAAGATTCGCTTACACCCTCAATTTAAATGACAGCTTTCCCCGGTGATAATTTTGTACCGTTAAGCCTTAAACCGTTTCCTTCCAATCGTGGGCCTCTAACAAAGAATCTCTCAGATCTGTAGCAGCACCCGCAATATGGCGCAGCGCAAAGAGCGCTTGCAGGAACACACACTTTACGCTTTGCCACTTGCATCACTCCGTATCTTCATAAGAAGATCCTCTAGTAACGTACTTATTACTGTGCACTCAGTTTGCAATAGGTCGGTCACGTGACTTGCAATGTAAGCGAGAAGAACCTGCAGAATTTTTGTGCGAACCTCTTCGAAAGCGGTTCCTATGAGGAACAAAAAGAAGATCAGTCTTAGGGGAAACATTGTTAGGATGGGGAGTAAATGGAATTGACTCAATGTCATTCTCAACGAAGAGCCATGGTTTTAGCGGTGATGTGACCGTACAGTTAGAAGTGGAATGAGACTGCTGACGTCAGGACCGAGGACGTCTTTCAATTTACCGAACTCTGCTGAAGAGCAAACCTGTAAGTCGTGACTGCGACTGAAGAGATGGGGACAGTGAGGCAGGAGTCGAACACCTGTGTGGAAAAGTAAACACACACCTGGGCTAAAAACAGGACAGCTGTGTGGAAATTATTGGTCAAGTATTTTACAGCTGTAAGCGGCAGTTCAAAACAACGGAATTAATTTTGATTTCACTAGCTGAGACGCGCTGTGTGACGAAGCTAAAACGATGTACTTACTTTTACCTGTAATTTCAAGATTTCCTATTTATACTCACTGTTCGTCAAAACTCAGATTTACTGTAAGAGAAGACACAGGGTTCATAGAATATCGCACTGTGGAGAACGGTGGGAAATAAGACAGGGTAAATAACAGTTGGAAGGAGAAAAATTACAGGGCGAAGGTCATAATTTTGGGATGAAATATTCAGTTGATATGTAGTTGCTCTTTTGACAAATTCCGGAAAGATAAGATAGGATGGGTGTGTAGAATGAAATGGCGAAATGAATATATGTGTAACATTGTAGTTGGAGAAACTGAAGGTACGAGACCAGTTGGAAGATAAGATACTATTAAAACACATGTTATGTAATAATCCGTGAAAGTGTATATTAAATTCAGGTGGCTAATGGCAGTTGCAATGATGGGTTTTTAATAATCACGCTGATTAATATTCGTGTTCCATACAAGCAGGAGATATTTTGAGAACCCGAGAAACTAAATTAGGCCTATTTAAAAATTAACTGTATGGCAGAGATGACGAATCAATACACCGCCTGGTGGGAGACTTACATCGACAGTTTATTGCCAGTGAAAAGTGATTTTCACCGTCCTTCAGTTCCAGTACCGCCTGGTTAAGCTGCTGCGCAATTTTGGTCAGTGTCCCAACCCTGGTCTTGTGTCTGAATTTATTTATTTTATTTATTTAGCAGGTTGTTCGACGTTTCCACATCTTCCTGCACCCATTTGACAATTATCTTATCTTTTGCTTCCGTTTGTCTCTGTCCTTCCAGTCTTATTCTATTAATCCCATTTCTCCCATCAGTCCTCTAATCCCTTCCGCCCAGGTAGCTTTAGGTCTACCTTGTTTTCTTCTTCCTGTTGGACTCCATTTCATAAGTTTTTTGATAATCTCCCCTCTTCCATTCTCTGAACATGTACATACCATTTCAGTTGTTGAGTCTTAATATCGTCTAAAAGAGACCTTGTTACATTCATTTTTTGTTTAATAATAATGTTCCTAATTTTGTCCTTCCTGGAAATTCACGCCGAGCGTCGCCAAAAGTCCATTTCTGTGGAATTCAATTTTGCTACAGTTTTTGCTTTTAAACACTATGTCCTCTTACGTAGCTTATGTTGTCGTAAGTTACATCTATCCAGAGTGTTTCTAATGGGCTTTTTAGCGATTTTTTTTTTCGATGAGCAGGGGGCTGGCCTGCTGCATCAACCCCCAAGCTCGAGGACCAGATGATTTTTGAATAAGGTTTTCTTCCTCTAGCCCTTGATATGCCAGTATCGAACTGCAAGGCAGCAGTGCTAGTTTTGGTCCGCCCTGGGTATTTTATTTCTCCGGTACCCGCCATATCTAGTGAGCATTCCCCTACCCGCCAACCGGGGAGGCGCCCTATAAAAGACTAGCAACTCCTCACGGGTGTCTGAATTTGAAATAATCAGATACGATTGCGTCCGTCTCGAAAGATTTGACAGTCTCACGACAGGTCAATAAATATGTCTCTTTGGATGTGACGCCTTGTAGTCTGCTAGAATTTACATACTTTCGGAGGACTAAGCTGTCGCCTCAGACTGTCCTGAAGATGGAGGCAGTATGTTCAGCTGAAACGGCTCTAAAATACTAGGTTTCACGGTGTCAAGGCCCAGAACACAGTAACTCTCGGAATTCATGTACTTTGCCCAATACGTTCTTAAAATAGACTTGACGCGTGTATTTTGCACGCTACAAAAAACAGATAGGACAATGTATCCTTTTCGTGTAGCTACCTTTTTGTGGGTAAACTCACTTCTAGGTATTCGGGATGGATGCATAAAATAACATCAGTGAGATAAGGGATGAAGAAAGCATTCTGTCCTAGAGAACTATTGTATTATTAAGTGTCTTCAGATAGTATTGTGAACAAAAGGTGTACGCGGCGGTGCCAGCCGATATCTGGTTCAAAACTTGGCACCGGTGCCAACCTCTAGCTCTTTCTGTACCAAACGTGGTAGTGATGTTAGACGTTATCTCACTCGGTGCGAAGCGTGGCATCTGTGCTACCTGATAGCTCATGCCGGTACGAAACTTGTCACCGGTGCTAAACAAAAGCTTAAGTCTGTACCAAACGCGGCACCGGTGAAAGCCGACTACTCAGTCGGTGCGAAACTGGACACAGCACGAAAGCTGACATCAGTAACAGCCGTCAGCACATTCAGTATGAAACGTGGAACCGATGCAAGCGATATGTCAGCGTGAAACTTAGCATCTGCACCAATAATTCTCCATTTCTTTCTTGTGCCATAGAAATACTACACTACTTTAACCCTTATCCTGCTAACGTGGAGTATAGGGTGAGCTCTTAATAACGCCAGCAAATGGCAGATGGGATTTAATTCGGCGTTTAAAGAGTTAAGTGATAAAGTTTGAAGTAACGTCGGTTTTCACTAAACGTATTGAAACCAGCTTCGAAAGGTCATGACCATATAGTGCCTACGCTGTGGGCTGAACAGTCTGGAGTTCGATTTTCGGCGGGGACAAGAATATCCAAAACGTGGGTTATTGACATGAAAAGCTGGACCTTGTCCAGAATATCAGCAGTGTCTGTTCGTCATAATGGATGACACAATCTGAGATATGAATTAGAGAAATAACCCTGGAAAAAAGTAGTGCATGTAATGCCTTCTGAAGTTTAGACGAAACTAATAAAGAAATTTAAGTTGCATTTCTAGAGAATTTATCTAGAAATAGTAGTTGACAATCGTTTTACCGGCATCGGCTAGAGTAACTTTGCTCCAGACGCTAATGTCTCTGTGCTAAAAGCAAGTGTTTATCGTAGGAGGGAAAGCTTTGCTATAAATTGTCTCTGTTTAATTATTGTTTTCCCTCTTTGAGTCCTTCTTTACCTCCTATTTTCTTTCATTCTTTTATTTTTTCTTTTAATTCTTCCTTCGTTTGTTATTCCGTACGTTGTCTAGCATTTCTGTCCCTCTTACTTTGTCAAATTTTTATTCATTTTCTACTTCAGTACCCTCTTTTTCGTTTGCTTAACGTAGTTTATTTTCTTTTCTTACTTTTCTTCTTTTGTTTTGCGTTAGTTATTCTTATATTTTACGCTCTTCATTTCGCTTATTATTTTCTTTATTTGTTTCTTATTTCTTTCGCTCTTTTCTCTTTCTCCCTGTACGACTTCCTTTCTTCCTTCTTGTTTTCCTTCTACTTTGAGTTTGCTTAGTTTTTGTGTATTTTTCACACTTTATTTTTGATCTGTTTTTTCTACCTCCTTTTTCCCTGTCGTCGTTTATTCATCCTTACTTTGTTGTTTTTGTAATATCTGTCTCTCTTCCACTTTCACGTCTATTCCTTGTTCACTTTTTTCTTTCTTAGGTTGTTGTTACTCCTCTTCATCTACACGTACTCATATTTCGGATTGTTCAAACTCTTGATATGTGGCCTACATTAGACTTCTTTTCAGTTAATGATGTGTGATACTGATCCCGACAATAGTCAAGTTCATTTGAATAAGCAGTTAAATTCTGAGTGGTTCAGGCATGTACTAGGTTACTGATTTGTATTTGCATATCAACTGAATTGTTTCGTAATCATTGAAGGAAGTCACAAAATACGGATACAATCGTCGTCTTTTGGTCTTTGCCCATTGTGTAACAGATATATTAAAACACTAAAACACTACGTTTCGGAAGGCAGCTCTGCTTCCATCTTCAGGCCAGAAAAACCTAATCTGTTGGACCCGTTCGATCAAGCTATTCTCAGTCACTGGGTACCACTGAAACACTCCGGCGAGTGTAAATAAGCTCCGGAGAGCAGAACTAGTCCGTGGGCTACAAAAGGAAAATGCTAATATATCTGTTATACGATGGACAAAGTCACAAAATGTTTCGAACTGTTGACGTGCAATTCTGTCGACTGTCATAACGACTGGTTGGCAAAAGCAGGAATATGCCTTATCGCCACTCATTCGTGACCTCGTCACTGATGTGTACAACGCAAACCGCGGCGACCTTTACAAACGTACCGTGAAATACGGAGAAACGTTAAGAGCAAACAGTACTCTAGACCGAGTCCTCCTACACTTCCAAAACGATCCTGTGTTTAATGGCGTCGCTCTGTTATATGTCCAGCAAGCCAGGCTGTGACACGCTATGCTGACGCATGTACTGCAGAAACTCACACTGACTCCCCCGGAAATACTGACGTAGCTCAGCGGTAAATGTTCACTCACGAATCTTCTGAACCAATTAAGGCTAAAGTGAGTTTCCATCATGTACAGAGTGTAAAGTAATTCGACAAACAGATTACATAAGGGGACGCCGAAACAGTGTATTATAGGATGTGGCCCGTTATCCGAAAATGCTTAGTTTGGGCCCTACACGCAGAAATATGAACACGTTCGCTTTGGAAGGATAACTTGCAAGTTGCTGTGGAACTTAGTAGCCTGTTGCTTAATTTGATTGTTCTGGACGTGGAGTTGTGTGAGATAAAAAGCTATAAAGAAGAATCTAATTTGCATGTGGGGTGTTTCGTGCAGTAGGTTTATGGTATTGTCTTATTAGATGTGGTAAACATTTCTGCACTGACTTTAATTTTTTATTTTCATTTCACGTGTGACTTTGATTTTTCTCAAATTCTCTTTTTATTTCATATACGTCCATGTCCAAAAGAAAACAATTAAGCGGCAGGTTACTGAGTTCCTAACAACTTACAGTTCATCCTTCCAAACCAAACGTATCCATGGTTCTGCTTGTAGCGACTCAAACTGACATGTCCGGATATTGGCACATATCCTAAATACGTTGCTTTAATTTCCTTTATCATGCTTAGCAATCTCTCCATCGAATTACGTCACACCCGTTAAAGATTTGGTCTGTACCTCACAAAGAGCACACTGTACTGCAGTGACAAACAACATTTTGTGAATGTTAAGCACCCTATACACTCTCAGTTAAACTGAGCGATTTTACTGTGTGACGTCATACCTGGCGGAAAAACTGAGTAAACTGCGCAGTTTTGACAGGCAATAGCGCAGGCCTTAGGTCTGTCCTTTCCAGTTATCTTTCACACAGAGAACTGCGCATTTCACTCAGAAAATCCCTCAGTTTATCTGCCGACACCACGATGGCATCATCTCAAGACATTCAACCTCCCAAAATGAATAAGAGAGGCGACCCTTGCGTTCATGGAAGCGTACAGATCGTTAACTTGAACTCTGCGACACAGAAAATAAGCATTATAGCAACAGAGTCGAAAAGGCACCGGCATATGACACCCTTAACGACAGCCTTGTTTTTATCTACTATAGTCACACGCACGGGACGAGGTAACGGGGGAATGGAGGAGATTGCACAGCGAGGAGCTAAATGATTTGTACTCCACACCCAATATTGTGCGTGTGATAAAATCGAGAAGAATGAGATGGGCTGGGCATGTGGCGCGTATGGGTGAGGAGAGGGGGGTGTATAGGGTGTTGGTGGGGAAACCGGAGGGAAGGAGACCACTGGGGAGACCTA
>Ga0123355_10017925_pt1 | contig 11210 bp, 10 predicted proteins | sample TergutEmb28metaG_3_FD_89872 | JGI IMG/M metagenome (GOLD analysis project Ga0123355, IMG submission 89872) | Embiratermes neotenicus P1 segment gut microbial communities from Petit-Saut dam, French Guiana - Emb289 P1 | ecosystem: Host-associated > Arthropoda: Insects > Digestive system > Gut ...
ATCCCACGGTAAAAAGGCCGTCTGATCGGGTTGCGCGCTTCGCGGGATGAAACAGCTGGGTATCGACACCCCGGCCCATCAGGAAGCAGGGCTTGCCGGCAGACGTTTCGAGCAGCGCAACCAGATCCTGGTTGGGAGCCATCAGCACTCGCGGAATGTGATAGAAACGCGCGAGCGCACGAAAACTCAGTTCGCGAATCTTGTCGCCGGTCTGCGCCTGCCAGGCGCCCGGAAGAAAGCGCAGCAGTGGCAATGCGCGCCGCTCGGCATACTGATGCAGGTTGGTGTGCCACGAACCGACCAGGGGAATCTTGCTGCGGTGGGCAACCAGGGCTCCCAGAATTCCCACATCGCTCGGCCCTGTGATGTGCAGCACGTCGGGGTCGAAATCGGCAACCAACTCCATCGCCCGCGAAGTATGCCGCAGAAACGCCAGATCGAAGTCGTGCTGACAGTCGAGCGCAAAACCGAATTTGCTGCGCGGCAACTCGACCTGAGTGAACGCGCCCTCCCGCATCACCTTTTCCTGCTCATACCCGCCGTACACCATCAGAAACGGATGCTGCTTCCGCCGGATGTACGCCGCGAATTGTCGTGCGGTGTTGGCAACACCATCCACTTCCAGATACGAGTCCGTGAAATAGGCGATTCGCAGGGGTTTCTCGCTCATGGGTATGGCCTCCTAAACATCCTCGAGTTCGAGGCGCGGCATTTGTGCTCCGCGGTTCAATGCCCGGCGGAGCGCCCGCTTGTAGGGCTCGGCATCGACCGCGTGCAGCAACCGGAAAACATGTTTCATGAACAGCGGTGGCCCGTCCCAGAGCGTGGCGACTGGACGCATGATGCCGTTTCGGTCGGGATGGTAAACGCGCTCATCCCACAGGCGCGATCCCATCGGATGATCCGGATAGGTCCGGACAATATCCAACAGCGTGTGGAAAACACGCAGCGGCGTTGAGTCCGCGTACTGCGGCATCGCCAGCACGTGGCTGTGCCGCTGCCGGACTTCCTCCACGAACTCGGAAAAGCTGGTGGCGTTGGTCAGGTTCAACAGCGCGCTCGGCTCGCATCCGTGCCGATCGCCGCCGGCAATCACCGGATGCCGATAGGCTTGGGCCAGTTCGATGACGTCCCGATTTTCTTTCCAGCTCCGCAACCCGCCCAGTTCGAAGGCGTGGAAAAACGGATTCGCATAGCACAGGAAATCGCGGACGGCGCGAATGTGATTCGCCTTCCCAATATTTGGCAGATCCCACAGCGGGTGATTGAAGACCAGCAGCACCTGGCGAATCTCGATCAGCGCCGACAGAAGTTCCCAGAGCTCATTCGAAGTCGGCCGTTCGGTGTAGGTGTTCATCCGCCGGACCCACACTTCGGCGTCCGCGGTCGGCAGATTGTGTACGCCCAAATGAAGGACCGTGTTCTCGAAAGGAACGGACCACTCGAGCGACACCGGAATGCGCCGGGCTTCCGGCACTACCCGCAACAACAGCGGCGCTTCGATGTTGTCGTGATCGGTCAGGGAGATCAGGCTCTCGATCCCCAGCCTGGTTTCGATCTGCGTGCGCTCGACGGTGAAGGCTTCCAGCGGCGGAAGTGGCGGCGTCCAGTAGGCTTCGGACAGGCTCGGCGTGATCGATGCCCTCCGCTGTGCGCGCCGGTTCAGTCGCTTCATGGCAAAGCGCAGAAGCGCATTCCGCTTCATAAATCCTTCAAGGAAAAAGAGGCTTTCGCGCGAACGGTTCGTGTGCCCGTGAAGGGAAACGCCGGTGCTAAAGCGGCGCGTAATCCTGCGGTCTTCCCAAAGGTAGGTAAGCTGATTTCTCACGCGGTTTCCTCCGAGCCGAGGAATCACAGGACCTTAACTGCATCATGATTGGTGCAAGTAAACGCAGCGTTACGGTTCGGAGATTTTTTCATGAATCCCTGTTGGTCAGCGTGGTTCGCGGCCAAAATTCATACGGCGTTTACTTTGTATGCCAATACGTGGCTATACTTGCGAAAGGGTTCATGCTAAGGTCGAACTTGCCATCTCAATCTGGTTCTCGCGACCGGCAATCGCCGGTGCGTGGGCGCTTGTTGCGGCCTCTCGACGTGTTACGTCTTTGGAACTGGAAATCTGCCATCCTGAGCGTGATGCTGCGGGTTCCGATTTTCGCCGTCGCAACCATCCGACGCGGCCCTGAAGTGATAGCGGGTGCAATTCTCACCGAAACCGCGGTGTGCGCCATCAATGCCGGATGGTTCGCCACGGTCGTGCAAATCTTGCGCAATCGAAAGCCGGTATGGCTGGTCGCCACCGTGATTTCGGTCATCCTGCCGCTCTGCGGCCAGGTCATCGAGTACACCATCCACGCCTGGCATCAAACGCCGCATCGCCTCCCCGCCGTCATCGTTTCAACCGCGCTCGGCGCCATCTCCTCGCTGTTCAATTGGTACGCCATGAAACAGGGACAAATGCTCGTTGGAGGCGAACGTAGTTCCTTCGCCTCCGACTTGCGCAGCATCCCCGTTCTTCTGTTTCGATTCCTGCTCCTTGGCCCTCGCTGGCTGGGCAAGCAGCTGGGATCGTCGGCCCTGCCGTCGAATTGAGGATGAAGAGAGGAGAGAACGTTGCGGGCCCGGGTGACCCCCGGCGCATGTTAATTAATGGCAAATCCCCTTTCGGGACGAACCGGTTGGCCTCGGGACCTTGTGGCGGAAGCTTCACTGAACCTTCAATATCCGCCACGCCCACCACCTGGGCCTAATGTGTCGGATTTTCACAACACGGACGAGATTTAACCTCCAAGGGGGAGTAGAATTTCGTTCGACCCCTTCGGGTCTTCTCGAAGTCGCGTTCCGCCTTTCCAACGCGGCATGTTCGTAGGGCTGGGGATCAGAAACACAGAGAGGTGGCCCTGCATGGACGACAAGCTGGAAGTCATATCCGACCAGGCAATGAAGGGCGTTTCGCGCCGCGGCTTCATCAAGGGCGTCATCGCCGGCGGCGCAGCCGCTTCATCGACGGCATATCTGTTTCGAGCCTCTGCACTTTTGGGCCAACAGCCGCCCGGCATGGGCGAGCGCCTGATCACTCTCAACGTCAACGGCCAACAGCGACGCGTCGATGTGATGAAGCAGGAAACACTGGCCTGGACGCTGCGTTACAAGCTGGGACTCACCGGTACCAAGCTGGGTTGTGACCGGGCAGAGTGTGGCGCCTGCACGGTGTTGCTGGACGATGTGCCGCACTATTCCTGCTCGATCCTGACGCACACCGTGCGCGGCAGAAAAATCCTGACGATTGAAGGACTGGCGAGCGCGGACGGCACGTTGCATCCGGTACAGCAAGGTGTCATCGACGAGCAGGGCTTCCAATGCGCGTTTTGCATGAGCGGCTTCATCATGTCGGCGGTGGGATTTTTGAAGACCACCCCCAATCCCACTCGCCTCGAGATGGCGCGCGGGCTCTCGGGCAATCTTTGCCGTTGCCAGGACTATGACAAGATCCTAACCGCAATGATGCGCGGCGCAGAAAACATGAGGAAGGCGCACCATGTCTAGGTCAGAGTGGAAACCCAATCAGCAGAAATTTGGATCGCAGTACAAACTGATCGGCAAAGATTATCCGACATCCGATTTGTACGCCAAGGTGACGGGAAAAGCGAAATACGCGGAGGATTTTCGCGTTGATGGCATGTTGTTCTCGAAGTTGCTCCTGAGTCCTGTGGCACACGGGCGAGTGACGCATTTGAACGTCAGCAAAGCCATGTCGATGCCCGGCGTGAAAGCCATCCTGACCCAGAACGATTTGCCCGCGCCAGCCGACAGCGTCACCGATCTGGGTGTGACGATCAAAGCCAACCCGCTCGGCGAAAAGGCGCTCACCCTGGAACCCCTGTACCAGGGCGAGCCGGTGCTGGCGGTGGCGGCGGTTGACGAATACACCGCAGCCGAGGCGATCGAAGCGATCGATATTGAGTTCGAGCCGCTGCCCTTCGCCATCGATCCGCTGGACACGCTTCGCCCGGGTGGACCGAACCCACGGACCCAGGGAAACGTCTGGATCAGACCTCCCATCCCGCAACCGAAACCGGGAGAGAAACCGCCCGGCCCGCCGGTGCCCCACGTCGGAGAGCTGAAATGGACCGACGCCGATTTCGCCGAGGCGAAACACGGCCGCTTGCCCATGGGAAAAGCTCAGGACGAGTGGGTGGTTGGGGATCCGGACGCGGGGTTCAAAGCCGCTGCTCTCGTCCTCGACGAGACATTTGTCACGCCTGATACCAGCCATGAAACTCTGGAGCCGCGCACGACGCTGGCTTACTGGCAGAACGGCAAAGTGTTCGTTCATATGGGAACCCAGAGCACAGTACAGACTCTGGCTAGCCTGGCGCGCTGGTTGAACATGGATGCGAACCAGATCGTGCTGATCAGTGAGTACACGGGAGGGGGTTTCGGCAGCAAGGCCACCGGTTACATCTTCGCCATCATCCCGGCACTGTTGTCGAAAAAAGCGAATGCGCCCGTGATGATGAGGATCAGCCGCGAGGAGGAGCATTTCATCGGACGGGCGCGGCCCGGCTTTCAAGGACGGATGAAAGTCGGCTTTGCCAGCAACGGACGGATTACGGCCCTCGATATGTTCGTCATCTGCAACAACGGTCCCTATGATGCCGTGGGCGACGCGAACACTTCGGGGAACATCGTCTCCTTGCTTTATCAGCCGCAGGCCATGCGATGGAGGGGGACGACCGTTCTGACCAACACCCCGCCGCGGGGTGCGCAGAGCTCTCCCGGCGGCATGCAGGGCATCGTAATCATGGAAACGATCGTTTCCAAGGCGGCTCGCAAGCTGGGGCTCGATCAGGTCGATATCCGGAAACTCAACTGCCCGGAAGGCAAGTCGCCCCTGGGGCCGGCGAGAAACGGCACTCGGGGTCATTCGACCAGCGCGTTCCTGAAAGAGGCGTTTGACCGTGGCGCCGAACAATTCCAGTGGAAGGAGCGAATCGCCCAGCCGAAGCGCAGCGGGAGCAAGGTACGCGGGGTGGGCGTTTCTTCGAGTTGCTTCGTTGGCGGATCGATAGGATACGACGGCCTGTTTGTCATCAAGCCGGATGGCCGCATCGCAATTCAATCGGGTGTTGGAAATTTGGGGACGGAATCTCTTCATGACGTACACCGTGTGGTCGCTGAAGTGCTGGGTGTGCCTTGGGAAAAGTGCGATGTAACCTTCGGCAACACATCGAAGAATCTGCCCTGGACTTGCGTCTCGGGGGGAAGCCAGACCACTCATGCCATGACTCGCGCGGCGCACGCCGCCGCCATGGACGGAAAGCAGAAGCTTCAGGAAATCGCGGCCAAGACTCTCGGGGGCAGGCCCGAGCAATATGAAGTGGCGAACGAGCGTGTGGTTCTGAAAGGTGGCGGAAGAAGCATCACGCTTGCGCAGGCGGCGCAGCATGCAATTCAACTGGGAGGAAAGTATGACGGGCACGAACCACCCGACGATGTGAACAAGTTTACGAAGGCCTCCATCGCGGCCTTGGCCGGCCAGGGTCTGCTGGCGGCGGCGAAGGACAAGTACCCGCGTGATGGCCAAACGTTCTCTTATGTGGCCTGCTTCGCCGCGGTCGAAGTGGATGTTGAGACCGGCAAGTACGAGATCACCGACTTTCTCGCAGTGGCCGACATCGGCACCGTCATCCATCCCCGGTCGGCGGGTGGACAGATCCTGGGTCGATCCACGCTGGGCATTGGTCATGCCATCGGTCAGAAGTGGGTCTTTGATCCGCATTATGGACACACGATTTCACTGCGTTTTCATCACACCAAGCCCCCGACGATCCTGGACGTTCCCGTGAGTATGCAGTGGGCTGCGCTGGACATTCCGGATCCTGAAACTCCGGTGGGAGCCCGCGGGATCGGTGAACCGCCTGTAGGCGGCGGTTGTGCAGCAATCTTGAATGCGTTGTCGGACGCTTTGGGCGATGAGATTTTCCGCCGGGCACCCGTGAACCTCGACACGATTCTTACGTCAATCGAAGCGGGCAGGCCGATGCAGGACCCGCTGACCGCGCTCATTTAGCCGATCGGAAACGGAGAGCACAAATGGCAGTAATCCGAGATGTGATGCCGGCATTCCAGTTGTACCAGCCGGGTTCAGCGTCGGAGGCACAAAAGCTCCTCGAACAGTACGGGCACGATGCGCTAGTGCTGGCGGGGGGACTCGACAGCATGGATTGGCTGAAGGATCGCATCAAAAAGCCGAGGGTGGTTGTCGATTTGAGCGGTATCGAGGAGATGAAGGGAATTCGCGAGACTGGCGATGGCGTAGAAATTGGAGCGATGACCACGCTCACCGCAGTGGCCGAAAATCCCACCATCAAGCAGCATTATGATGTGCTCGCGCAGGCAGCCGAACTGGTGGCTTCTCCGCAGATTCGAAACCAGGGTACGATCGGGGGCAATGTCTCTCAGGATACGCGTTGCTGGTATTACCGGGCGGGCTGGCCGTGTTATCGCGCGGGAGGAAACATCTGTTACGCCGATACCCCGGTGGGCAGGAATCGTGAACACGCCATTCTGCATGCCGAGCGCTGCATCGCAGTGAATCCCTCCGACACCGCGCCCGCTCTGATTGCGCTGGATGCCAAGTTCGTTGTGGTGACTCCAAAGGGCCAGCAGGTGGTCGATGCGGAAGATTATTTTGTCGGCCCTGATCTGGACATCACTCGCATGAATATTCTGCGTCCGGGATATTTGTTAACCACGATTCGTATTCCCTCCACCTGGGCAAGAGCCGAGTTTTATTTCGAGAAAGTTCGGGATCGCAATGTCTGGGACTTCCCGCTGATGAATGTTGCATCGGCGCTGAAGTCGTCGGGAGACACCATCCAGGACATTCGGGTTGCGGTGAATGCGGTCGCGGCGCGGCCGTTACGGTTGAGGGCGGTGGAGGATTCCGTGCGTGGCAAGCCGCGGAATGCAGCCACCGGCCAAGCGGCGGGAAAGCTGGCAGTCGAGGGTGCAGTGCCGCTGCAGTTCAATGCTTACAAAATCCCGCTCATGCGAAACCTGGTGAAGCGCGCCATCAGCGGAGTGCAGGAGGCGGCATGGGCATCCTAGAATGGGCGACGAGTCCGCTGGGACAAAGAGTCCCAATTCACATTGCGTGGTTCTTGATCTGGGACGCCCTGATTGTCGGCCTCGTGTTCTTGATCGGGCATGCCATCTACGTTCGCTACTTCGCCAAAGAACCGGAATTCGCCCCAGCTCCCCAATCCGCAGAAAACCTGGAGCTGCCGGCGCGCATTCCGCGGCACTCCCTGGCCGCGAGGCTGTTTCACTGGATTATGGCGGCAGCGATGTTTGTACTGCTGTTTACGGCTTTTTTGCCCAAAGTCGGAATTCAGTTTGATTGGGTAACTTATCATTGGATTGCCGGAACGGTGCTGACCATCTCGATTCTTTTTCATATCGTTCACGCCACTTTCTATCTGGATTTCTGGTCGATTTGGCCGGATCGATCCGATCTGGAAGATGCCTGGAGACGGTTTCAGCGCTTCCTGGGAAAATCAGCGCCTCCGCCGCGCAGGTTTGCCAAGTACCCGCTCGAGAACAAGCTTTATCATGGCGTCGTTATGCTGAGCGGCCTGGTGGTGATCGTCACTGGCATCTGCATGATGTTTCGGGTGCGGACTATCTTTTTTCCCCGCAATCCTTATCTTTTCACTGACATGACCTGGGGCATGATGTATGTGCTGCATGGACTGGCGGGTGTGGGGCTGATCACATTGACGATCGTGCACGTGTATTTTGCCATCCGGCCGGAGAAACTGCCGATCACGGCATCGATGATTGTGGGCTCGATGAGCCGCGAGTTTTACTTGAAGGAGCACGACCCGGACCGTTGGGTGATTGAAGGCTTGTCGCACCGGAGCGCGGCGGATGGCGATTGATTTTCTGGAGCGCTGTGACGTGATCGAAGAGTGTTACGAGTTCCTGCTGGGTTATGCGGCACAAGGCTTGCCAAGCGATGAGGGTAGTTCCGCCGGTCGTGAGGTTCGAGACCATCTTGAGCAGGCACGTGAAGCCCTGACCGGATTGCTTCAAAGCTCGCGACGAGCCATCGCGGACCTGCAGCTCGAACCATCCCAGAAGTACGATGCGTTTTGCTCCATGCTGGAGCGCGATGCCGGAGACTCTCTCGCAGCGGTTGAGTTGGTGCTCGCGCAACCTTCCATTAGTTCCCAGTTGATTGACAATCTGAACGCTTCCAGCCATCTGCGCGCTTTGCTCACGGATCTGTTCCTTTTCGGCGAGATAGTACGAACACGTGTCAAATCCACCATCGCCATCGAAGAGCAGTAAACACAAGATGTTGGCCCTGTCGTTGACTCAGGTCCTTGCTCCCCAAACCCCAGGATCAACTTCGGCGCCCGCCACGCATCACGCGCAGCAGAATATTCAGCGTCGCAACAAAGACATTGAACACGCCCGCGAACAGCATCAACGCACCGGGAATTGGACTGTCCGCGTCCGTTGTGCTCAAAACCGAGCTGGTCGAATACACCAGCACGAACACGCCGAAAGCACCGATCGCAAAACTGATCAGCATCCCCAGAAATCCGATGTGAAGAAAGCCGTTCAGGATCATGACGCCGATGATCGCGAAGAACAGCCCCGTCATCAGTCCTCTGGGAGCTGAAAATGTTCGCCCGCTGCTCATCACATACGCCGTCACGCCCAGAAACACAAATCCCGTGATCAACAGCGCGGCGAGAATCAGCACAGGAGCGACGCTGCTCGCGATCCACAGCAGTGGCGAGATGGCGATTCCCGAAAGAAAACCGTCAAACACAAGTGCACCCACCCCGAGCACCGGGTTGTGCCGGACAGCCATCGCGATGCGCGGGACCACATTCAAAAGTACGATCGCCAGAATCCATCCCGTCCAGTTTGAAAACAGACGGACCATCGTTTCCGAGGTCGCGCCGACATAGCCGCCGGCGAGAGCGCTGGCGACGCTCAAACCGAACAGCGCGTATGTCTGTTTGATGACGGCGGAACGTTGTCCGCTCAGCGTTATCGTTCCCGTGAGTGTGCCGAGGCCCGATAAGGGCGGCCTGTATCCATTCATGGTCATAGGATAACGCAAGAGAGAAGCAGGGGCCAGAATGGGGCGGCGGCCGGGCCACTTTTATATTCCCTCAACGATTCATGGGGTTTCAGCCGCATGAGGTGATGAAGGTGACGGATAGAGAAAAGACCATGTACTGCATTGGGATTTCAGCGCTTGGGCGGCGGGGTAATTTGATCAGCGTATCGTCGGTCTACCATTGTCTCTATCCTCCGAAATGTGCAGTTGAGAAAGTCCGAGTGTGCAGAGAAATAGCGCTTGCTCTTGAGAGCACGCAAAGTTGTGGGGTGCCGTATTGGGCCCGAGTCCGATTTGAAGCTCTATTTCCTCGCGGCCCTTGTGTGTCGGATTAACGTACGGTAATGTCGTCTTTTACAGCGACTATTGCGTGCTCTCCTGCCCCCCGATTTCCCCCGCTGAAATTCTTGTCCAAAATTCTTCTTGATATCTACTATTCATGAGTATTATCGCAAACGTCTATAGGAGATGAAATGGCCAGTCCGAAACTCACCAAGCTGGAGCTCGAAATCATGGAAACGCTGTGGACCCGCGGCAGCGCCTCGATCCGCGAAATTCAGGAAGGTTTCCCGGAGAACGGCCGCCCGGCCTACACCACCATTCAGACCACGGTGTACCGCCTGGAGAGCAAGAAGGCGGTTCGCCGAGTGAAAAAGGTCGGAAACTTTCATATCTTCGAGGCGGCGGTCTCTCGCGACGCTGCCCAGAGCAAGCTGGTTGACGAATTGCTCGCGTTATTTGGCGGACGCACGCAGCCCGTCATGGCGCATCTTATCGAGTCCGGGCGTCTCACCCTTGCCGACGTCCAGGAGGCCGAGAAAACGCTGCGCAAGCTGGCGCGAAAGGACAAATCACGATGATGGAAAAATATGTAACGTCGGCGGGGAGCGCCGTCGCGGCTGGCCTGGCCAACCATCTCTGGCAGTCCACACTGGTCGCACTCATTGCCGGGCTGCTGACGCTGGCTTTGCGAAAACATCAGGCGCGCGCCCGCTATTGGCTGTGGCTGGCGGCGTCGCTGAAATTCCTCGTTCCCTTTTCGCTGCTGGTCGACCTTGGCCAGCGCCTGACCTGGACGCGGCATTCGGCGCAATCCGTCAGCGCCGGGTTCTACTTCGCCATCGAACAACTCGGCCAGCCATTTTCGCAGTCCGCCGTCCGCGTTTCCCCCGCGCCCCATCCTGCGATGGTCTCCCCCGGCCTTACGCACTTTCTTCCCTTCCTGACCCTTCTGTGGCTGTGTGGTTGTGTTGCAGTCGTGCTTCTTTGGACGGTGCGCTGGTATCGGATTTCTTCCGCCATGAAATCCTTGCTCCCCTTGCAACACGGCCGTGAAGTCGAGGCCCTGCGCCGCGTCGAACGCAGCGGAGGACTCCGCAATCCCATCCCGCTGCTGCTGTCGCGCGCCTCCCTCGAGCCGGGGATTTTCGGAATCTCCCGCCCGACTCTGATCTGGCCCGACGGCATTTCCCAACGGCTCGACGAGGCCCATCTCGAGGCCATACTGGCGCACGAGGTCTGGCACGTGCGCCGTCGCGACAATCTCTCCGCCGCGCTGCACATGCTGGTCGAGGCCGTTTTCTGGTTCTATCCGCTGGTATGGTGGCTGGGAGCCCGCCTGGTCGAAGAACGCGAGCGCGCCTGAAAGGTCTTCACCACAGTTTGCCCTTCTTAGGCGACGGGTTCCGGTCCCTGGGAGACTATTCTGGGGGATGGTTGAGAGGGCAACTGGAGGTGCAACTGGTGGAGCAGCATTTGGTGATCCTTCTCCGGTTGGGTGTATCGGGGAAGAATCAGGAGCCGCCGATCGGTCGTGGGCAGCCACACATCCACCATTTGGATCGCGGCCATTTTCTCCAGCACCGCTCGAGCCGTCAGTCCCGGCGCCAGAGTCCGCAGCCGCGATAGGCCAAGAAGGATACGAAGATGTGGGCTTCGATGCGTGAGTCCTTCTGGTGAAAAATGGGCCGGATCGCCAGATCGCTTTTCAGGGCGCGAAAGACCGCTTCGATCTCGGTGAGCTGCACGTAGTGTTGCCACAGCCGGGCGGGGTCTTCTGCGGGCA
>Ga0123355_10017926_pt1 | contig 11210 bp, 4 predicted proteins | sample TergutEmb28metaG_3_FD_89872 | JGI IMG/M metagenome (GOLD analysis project Ga0123355, IMG submission 89872) | Embiratermes neotenicus P1 segment gut microbial communities from Petit-Saut dam, French Guiana - Emb289 P1 | ecosystem: Host-associated > Arthropoda: Insects > Digestive system > Gut ...
CTACAAGTCGTCAGCTCCTGAAGATGGGCACAAGGTGGCCCGAAACATGTTGAGCAACCTATAAAGGAGAAATAAACATAATACTAAAAGTGACATCTAGTTGGTCTCTTTATCCACATTTGTCAGTTTATTTGTTTAATCTATATTCAGCAGCTGTACTTCTTTTCTGACCATCCATTAACGGTCAGTTGACATGTAATTTATGTATATAGGAGATTCTTGACAGTGGGTAAAAGTAGTTTTTTTTTGGTTCATGGTCTCATTTTATTTGTACGTGGTAGACACTGTCAGAAACGTCACTGCTCATAATTGTATTTGTTGTTTGAATTGTTTCGTTTTCCGCCTCTATTCTTTTTTAGGTTGCACGTACTGTACACGTGTACGTTTATAATTTCCGTAAAGCGTATTCCAAATTTTTTTTATTGCGTTTTGTATGAGCGGTTGCTTACCGTTTATTCTCACATAGAAGTTTCAGTAACCTCTTTCGGCGTTATGTTATCCTTGTTCTGTTTAGAAGGTGCATGGTGGGCGGTCGCGACGTGGATCATTCTGGCTGCTCCTGCCACCTGTCAACAAAATACGAAACAGGACAGAATAGTTTCTCGTTTTGACAGTAGATGTAGGTCGAGTTTGTGCACATCCGCCGCTAGCAGCTGCCATTGATGTGTAAGGCGATTACTCGAGTAGCTTAGTTGAGCGTGTGCTGCTATCTGTTAATAGCTAGTAGAAGTTACGATTGCGAGATATTTCCGATGTGTCCCATAGGTAGTGCTGCTCGTATCTCGTCAGTTGACCGTAGAGGCCAGTTGAAATGTGATGGCACACGCGCAGCAACCAGATTTTGTCTTTCGGCGAAACGGACGAGTCCATTTAAATCGGCGGGGGCGTCAGTTCAGTCGACTACTGGCAACCGAGGTGTTCGCATCAGCGGTAGTAATGCTGTCTAATCCATGTTCCGAGGTAGTGTGAAGGGTACTGGCCACCTACTCCGTTCGCCAGTTTCCCCTTCACTTCCCCTCCCGTGCGTCACCGTCTGCCATCACATTTCAGCTGGAGTCTACCAATATACCGGACGAAATACGTGGAGCAGCCAGCCACTGTAGAAGCTCGTAGGTCCTCGATAATTCATCACATCTTAATGGAAACCGAAAGTTCGTTACCGTGTTCACAAGAGCCCGCCACTAGTTCTTTCCTGAGCCAGATGAAATCAGTCTACTTTCCAACCTGTTTTCTTTTAGATCCATTTTAGGAGTGCCCTCGATTGCGGCTACGTCTTCCAAGCGGTTATTTTCACAGATTACCAACCAACTTCGTTACGCATTACACGCCTTTCTACTCCTTAATTTGATCGCCGCACCAGTATATGGCGAGGAGTGCGATTCACGGAGCTGTCATTACACCATTTACCCCATCCTTTGCCATCATTTAGGCCCGCATATCTTTCTCCGCACCGTGTCGCACACTCCGGCCTTTCTTTCTATCGCTTGAGAGACAGCCTTTACGCCCATACTGCTGAACAACGAGAACAATTATACTTATGCTTGTTTTAATCTACGTGTTTGTAAAAACGAGTATAAAACGGGAAGCCAAAGATTCTGAAATGAATGAATGCAGATATTCCGAGAATTTGATATGCTCTCAATTTACTTTTTGAATGGGATTTTGAACCGGTAGGGTTATTCTCAAATGGTTAAAATTTGCAAAATTTTCAGAATATTTAGCAATCATCTAAATATCGTCATTTCTCCTATACTGTATATTATTGACAAATATTTTAGGCCCTCTTTATGAAGTGAACATAAATATGGCCCCTTATGGAGACCATATCCATGCGTGACCTAGTATCTTCGAATTTTATTGACATATTTTATTGAATTAAACCGTCTTTACACAAGACAGTTGATAGTTGTTATTATACAACTGGTTATATCAGCAACATGTTTCGGCCTTGTTTGGCCATCATCAGGCTTACAAAGGTTAGTATCAATTAAGGTACATAATGTTGCTGTACCGATGGGATCCCATAGTTTACATAATTGGGAACCATTTTTTTAATTAGACACTGTTTGTTTAAGAAAATATCGGCGTTACATTTTAGTATCTTAATTTTCAACCTCTTGTAGTGGTAGATGGAGCGTGCGTGAGTAGCTTTAAACTTGAATTGGATTATTTCCATCCCGCTGTGTACATACGACAAATTTTATTGAATTAAACCGTCTTTACACAACCCAATTGACAGTTGTTATTCTACAGCTGGTTACATCAGTAACATCTTCGACTAAACCGTTTGTCGGATTTTCGTTTAATTCTCTACAGGAGTTCCTTACAGAAGCTCGCCGAGCAAGTGTAAATTTCATGATTATTTGCTAGTTGACAGCCATACTTTACTTAAGGGCTTACGTGAATCTTTAGCTATAAATGCCATATTTCTTGAGCTGCTTAGTTGAAAATCGATTCCCAAGATATCCACGTAATGCCATTTGGCAGTGAACGGTATACTTTACTTAAGGATAGTTGTTAACCTTTTGGCACCGGAATTATTTTTTGAATTTTAGCACACACTATATAAAATGTGAATAATACAGGAACCGAATACTTTATTTATGAAACAAACTGCATTTTGAAGAGAAAAAGACGGAGAGTATATACCATGTTTATAATATTCAGTGCCTGTATTTGTTGAATAAATATATAAAATGCAACGTTTAGATGTTAGCGGTTCGGTACAACCACTGTAGTGGTCGTTGGGCGTCAAAGGGTTAAAATAGGGCCGGAGTAGCGTATTCGGTATTGCGACTCGTTACCGCTACTTATCTTGTACCGTCATGGCAGGTTGTAGGTTGAACTTTACCTTTAATTTACCTTCTGTAGTTATTACACAGCTGTGGCGTCAAACTGAAAATATTTTTAATATGGTTTATCAGAGTTTATGGCGCGAATATCTAGGCTTATGCAATGGAGTAGTTGACGTTTCTGTTGTTGTGGGTTGTGACTCCGTGTCAGTGGATAATTGTTTGCCGATATTTCAAGACCATTGCGTTGTGTAGGAATGTCGGGAACCAAATTACCAGTGACATGGCATTACATCCTACAATAACGGAGACATAGCGTTTATGATACCTGGTGAATTCACGCCAGGATGAGCATCCGTTGGGAAGCTGCATCGATGAGACTCAGAATTCCCTGGCGGCGTTTTACCGGGTGAGAAGGGGATTATTCACACGAACGCAAGGAAAATTGTTGGAAGAATCAAACAGCCTTTTGAAGTAAGCCACAAATTTTATATCATCAGATTCCCTCGTGATGGAAATCTTTGCGCGAAATGAACATCGGATCCTTTACATTCTTCTTGCGTTACGTTGTCATGAGGCAATGATTCCACACACTCGGTTTGTTTTCGCCTTTTACACTGCACATACTAATAATTAAATAATGTTATAAATATAGTCTAACACAGCTTTATTAATCTAAGAATATATAGCGATATGTTTCGGCTCTTAGAAGCCATCTTCAGGTGTGTACACACACACACACACACACACACACACACACACACACACCTGAAGGTGATATAAAATTTGTGGTTTACTTCAAAAGGCTGTTTAATTCTTCCAACAACGGGGTTACGTTCTCGAATACTTGGTTGTAAATCGAATCGTCGTAAAACGAGTACTATTTAAATGGTTTAAATTGAGATAGGTTCATGGACCAAACAAATTAGTCAGTTTTATAATATACAACATTTCTTTACATTAGGGTATACAGTTTTAATTTAATGAATTAGGTATGTAGAAGATTCGCCTTTTACGATTGTCAACTAGCAAATTATCACGAAATTTATATTTGCTCGGCGAGCTTCTGTGTGTGTGTGTGTATATATATATACATATATACACACACACACACACACACACACACACACACACACACACACACACAGTAGGGTCGGTCTCCTTTTGCGACGATTCACTTTTACGAACCTTGTCGAGTCGGACCGAGCACTCCCGACTTGTGGTGCATCACTGTCGCAACTCAAGCATCATTTCTCTACTTAGTACGCTTCTGTCTCCTGGTCGATGTACACGTATTTCTTCTTTTTCTGTTTTAGTGCAGTTCATTTAAGTTGACTGTGATTTTTCCACCCATGACGTCCATCAAAAAGACAGCCGAGAAGAAAAAATCAAAACAGTTGACGTTAGATTCTTTCTTGGTGTCTTCTGAACCACGGCCTGGGTCTTCCTCGACAAAATAAAAGGCGATTTGATTGATATTTTTTTCAGTTATATGTGTAATTTTCTATATACCTAATCCATTAAATTAAAATTGTATATCATAATGTAAAGAAATGTAAATTATAAAATTATGTGACTAATTTGTTTGGCTCATGAACCTGTCTCAATTTAAACCATTTAAATAGTACTCGTTTTACGACGATTCGATTTACAACCAAATATTCGAGAACGTAACCCCGTCGTAAAACGATAGCCTACTGTATATATATATATAATATAATATTAAAATACCTAAAAAGTATGAACTGCACATACCGTTTATTCCTGCTCATGTTATGAACCCGGAAAGAGAAGTGGATTTATAGCCACGCTCATATTTATTCTTTGGCAATACATACAAATGAGTGGGTAGCGTCAAGCCTCAGCCGCTCTATCCCCTGTAATAGCGCATCGGCACAATTTCCTACTGGGACACTTCAGGACTAACATGGTTACATATCTTGCATAAATGGCAACAAAAAGCATGGAGAAGAAACACAAGGTCATTTGATTGAAAATGACTATAATTATGTATTCCGTCATTGCCACTGCAAAGAAATGTCGACTGACTGACCGCAGTTAGAATTAGTCATTGAGCCAGATAGGCCTACTCCTGCAAGATCCTTCGCGCTGTTTGCTTACTTTAATTACACTAATGAGTACTCCCCTAAACTGCATGGGATTGGCGTTGCCAGGGCGTAATCAAATGTCATTTTGTTTGTGATGAGGTAAGCATTGGTGTAAATGTAATTTGAATCGCTTAATAATGCCCTCTTCTGTTTTGTAATATTACTTTGCATTACGTTTTGAAATCGCCTGCGTCGACAATTGTGTGTAAGATATTAGCCTTGACTGACTGACTTCTTGCTGCTTGCCTTTAGTGCAAGGAAAACTCATTTCAGTAGCAATTTATGCTCACTCTTTCAGAACAAGTTCTTAACCCAAAGTTGTGTGTTGTTAATCTGAAAGAAGTAATTGTTTTACGGAAACAGCACGAACTGCTCAGTTCGATTCCGTTCGTTGTAGATTTCTGAGGGCGTGTGTTTAATTTTCCAACTTCACACGAAGAATGTCTTCCGGTTCTAGTCTGTGGCAGCGGCTTTCACTCATGATCCATTAGAGACTAGTTATAAGCTTATGGAAGATTCTGCAGCACGTGAACACGAACTCCCATTTTTTTTTGTAGGTTCTCTGTAGTGAAGCATGTGCTTCGTTTGTTATTTATTGTAAAGGCTTCCAACCCGTGTTTGTGTATCCACTCCGGTTATACCCTTTTACGGGAGTTTCAGCACATGATACACGCCCTGCAGCTACTGTAATATTTGGCAAAAATTGTCATTGGGCGAAGCATAAACACATTTCTAGCTTTTTTTTTCTTCTTTAACGATTTTGGCACACGTTGCGCACAGCTATTCTTTTCTGTCCATTTTGCTTGCACACGTATCTACGTAGTTACAGTCCTTGGGGGGATTTTTTTGGCACGTGAAGCAGCATGAATTCCGGTTTTTATTTTTTTAAACCCACTCAGCACACGGATTATGCACTTCAGCAATGGATATGATAATGGGAAGGAAATTTGACGCATTAAATATACACGCCATTTGTGATATTTGGTGCAAGGTGTATAATTTTGGAAAATTTTTACGGCACGTGGCGAATGCCCCCCGCTTCTGACGTTGTGTCATGTCTGAGCACATGAAGCGTGCAGTTCCATGTCTAAACCGTTTTAAAGGGTTATTGGCACATGAATCACGCACTTCTGTTTTAATCGTGGTCTTGTCGCTTAAAAAAAAAACACGCGACTTTACTTCAAATAGTTTATGTTGTGTTATGACACGACTAATATAGATTTTAATGCCTGCGCACTCCTCCGCTTTTGGGTGCAGCACGTACGGTCTGTCCTATAGTGGCTGTCATTAACCATCACCTACAAGGCGATGTGACGGGGTGGTTGGCATTAACCCGTTAAAGACTAAGACTAATCTTAATTATGTTTGAAAAATTCAGTTCGTACAGCGCATATATAAATATACAACATTAAAAACATTAAATTTGTAGCTAGTCAAACTAAAACCATCAATATCTATAAGAATACTAGATCCAATCTACTAAAATGTGCAAACATCTATTTTAATGAACAATGCCTTGTTAAAAAAAGTGATCCCTAATTACGCTAACCTAAAATTCACGGGATGGCAAACATTAAATTCGTACAGCGCAGTACAAGACCAGTCATTTAATGATTCGTAGAGATATAATTGCTGCTTGTTTTAAGATTCACGCGCAACACATAAATACACTTTGTGGACAGAATGTAGAATTTTTTAACGCTAAACCTGCTGGTACATAGGATGACCATTAGGCTATGAAGGGCTAATATGCAGTTCTAATTGTTCCATGTCTTTTACCTTTATACCTGAATTGTGGTCCGTATTTTATCTTGTACCTCGTTGTATGGTACATTTCTCAGCACTCCGTATGGCACACTAGCTTCCGTTTGTCTTCTTATCTATCGGTTTGTAACAGTCCGACTTTTCATTGTTACATGTAAGATGTGATTTGGAGAATGTTTGCTGAAATGTATAGACAATTTGTTCTCCCCCCCCAAGTACCGACTGTCATACTACAGTTGACATCGTGTGTATGCGTTAACGAAACGATCTTAGCTTGCGAACCTGCTGCATGGTTTGAGGAAAGCTGTTCTGAACCCAGTGCATCTGCCTTTGCCGCATTTGAGAACAAATTTTCAACGCATTGAAAGAATGGGAACGTCTGCGACCCCAGTTTAACGCAGAGAGCCTGTGATGTAAATAAATGTTTAACGTTTTTAATATGGGAATCAGTTTAAAAGTGAGACTGTAACGGTTTGGAAGTGCTTAGTACTTGTTGAAGGCATTCAATTTTTTTAATTTTCAGTAATTACATTCAATTCATGAGTTGACCTCGTACTTTGTAGCGTTCATTTGCGTGCATTACCGCGTTTACATGCATAAAAATAAAAGAGGGAGTGTATTGAGTGCCTAATATCCATAGGCCTTTAGGCCTTTACTTTCTTGAAGGAATACGTAAGCATTCAGATTGACAGTAATTTAAATTCAGAGGCCGCGTGTCGATGTTGCTGACTGCTTTAATGTAAGTGAGGTTGCTTCTGTGTGACTTCTGTACAGTGAACTGATGATTAACGTGCGAAAGGTCCGAAGTTGGACTTCTTTTATATAATTGGAACTGGGTTTGTTAAATTTTGGGTGGTTCGTAGGTTACTTAATGACATTTTTTTCATTATCATATATTACTTTTGTGGAATGAGCAGGAAGGATTATGAACTGTGACTATAAAATGACCTGCTTCAAGGCACAATCCTGGTATTAGTATAGGGATGCTGGATAAAGACAGTGTTGCTACGTTTTGCAGGACAGTGACAAGAATGATTACCATCCTAACCAAACGCATTGATATGAGGAACTGAAACTTAGTACCGTGGGTGTCATCCGTCCCTCGAACTGAAATTGATCATACGAGGGAGAGTCAAATGAAAACCTTAAATATTGTAATCTAATTGTGTGTTAATTTTTAAGGTTTTCATTTGGCTCTCCGTCGTACATGCAAAATTCTTGCAGTAATATGCTTCGCAGAGATAAGTACTCTAGGCAATTTTGATTAGCCTTTGTGACATTGTAGGCCCGACGTTGGTTTTTGTGGTGTTTATTAGCGATAAATCGCCCCCTTTTAAGTCATGCGCAATACGGTTCTCGTAACATCATCTTCCGCGAGTGTTTCAGGGTAGTTGGCCATCGAGTAAGGTAAATCATCTTTCACAACATCAAGGAAATTTTATTTCTTACTTTCGATTTGTGAAGGCAGTCTTAAATTGTGAAGTGCAGGAATTAGTAGTGAAGGTAATGAATTCCAAACGCTTCGGCCTTAATACCAAAGGATAGCCATCCTCAGATGTGGCGCATCACGTTAATGGTGTGCGAAAATATTGGAATATTTGCAGAAAATATAGAAAGAAAAGCTCATGTCCCTATGTAATTTGTATGTTATTCTGATAGCACACGGTGGGACTTAAAAAACTGTTGGAAATCTCTAGTATGGCAGGACGAATAAGGAAATAGTCTAAGTAATATTAGTCACTGAAAGGGAAGAGGGAAAGATGGAAGTAAGAACACGGGATAGAAACGGAGAAATGTAGTTGTAAAGTGTACACAGATTTAAACATTGAAGCCAGTCTGAAGTGCATTACGTGTTATAGGAGAAAACACGCGAGAAGGATAAAACAATCCAGGGAGCGAAGATGTGACACTTAACACTGTACGGAGAACTGAACAAGCTAACTTTGCGTTATGTTTTGTGCTCCTGTGACTTGCCTTCGGTTCATTTGATGCACATTTCACTTGCATCTGTTATAGCGCGTTGAAGGTGTTAGGATGCGTGTTCTTTCAGACTGGTAAAGGACCACGATTCTTTGCCTCTCTTCAGAAACATCTCCTTTACTGCACAGGTCTCCAGACCTTATCATTCCTAATACCGCACATACGGAACCATCTGCCAGGTTCTATATTTCTTTCGAGAGTATCAAAATAGGAAGTGATTTCCGTCTACGCGGTAAATAAAGTTACTGCACAACATTGGGGAAGCGCCGTACAGCTGCACGTCACCGCCGTCACATATTCACACGTGACGAACCAATTGGATCAGTTCTGCCTTCTTCACAACTCAACTGCCGCTCAGATATGAAAGAAAGACCCTTCCTTTCATAGAACCCGGAGACTGTTCGGCGTGTTTACTTGCACCCACGACTTGATCCCGTCTGTAGAGGAATGAGTACCATATATTGAAATCATATTTCTGTACGATTCCTTTAAGATAATCCTTATATATATGGACCGGGTAGCTCAGTCGGTATAGCGACTGACTACGGGCTGGACGGTCCGGGATCGAATCCCAGTGGGGACGAGATTTCCCGCCCGTCCAGACCGGCCCTGGGGCCTACCCAGCCTCCTGTAAAATGGGTACCCAGTCTTTACCGGGGGTAAAGTGCGGCCGGGGCGTGCTGCTGACCACTCACCCTCTTCTAGTGCCGCAGTCATGGAAGAGTAGAGCTATACCTCTACCCACCCTCTGGACCACACCAGGCCTGTAACGGGATCACTTTACCGTTTATGTATGTATGTATGTATGTATGTATGTATGTATGTATGTATGTATGTATGTGTGTGTATATATGTGTGTGTGCGTGCGTGTCCCTTTACGCATGCTGCATGCATGTTACGGTCCACGTTCCAAACTACGTTCATTATGAAATATGCAGAATTCAAACAGCCTTGATTCATCTGTGGGAGAGGAAATTAAACAGCATAATGTCGTTACTCATAGACGGCAATTTTCCTTGTGTTTGCTAACCGTCAGGGTCCTACTGTACAGTACCCAGTCTGCCGGATCTTCACTGTTGCGACCAACTGATGTTATGCTCATTTGTTTGCCGAAGTGTAATATGCATGTAAATCTAAGGAATAACTGTAGTTGATTATATTGCTTATTATTGCTTTGTACTACTTGTCCTGCCTATATAACTGCCACTGAAACTAGCCCGGGAGTTGCAGGCGACATCAGCTCATCGTGCTTAATTACTTGTGCCTCTATCGTGATTGCTGTCCCAGATCTGCCAGACACTGCGGACTTGTATTTATGTTTGAGTCATTTTGTGAAATCGACGCCACACGCGTGGCATGTGTTCCGGGGTGCAGCACGGTCGATTTCCTGGCTGAATTTTGTTGCCGATTAAAAAAAAAAAAAACTTACTGAACCAATAACGAACCGAACAACTTCACAGCCTTATTTAGCTTCAATGACGAATTAATTAACTCTAATGAAATGAAACCAGTATGTGGAACTGTCTAATTGATTAAAGCGACTGTCTAATTGAAAGGAACTAACTCTTAGCCAGTGAATAAACCAGTAGTAACACACGTAACTGAAGTAAACCTTTCTTAGACTTGACCAGTTTCTGCTTACTCGTCGGTGTAGAAGCGTATTGTTACACTTGATCACACTCAGTGACACACACACACACACACACACACACACACACACACACACATACACTCACTCGGTAGGACTCCTCTGGACGAAGGTTTGGCCTGTCTGTCAACACACAAAACTCATAAGAGACATCCGTACTTCCGGTGGGATCCGAACTCACAATCTCAGCAAACGAGCGGCCGCAGACCCACGCGTTAGAACGTGCGGCTACCGGGATTGGCTAAAGTAAACCTGCCAACTGAATAAACTCAACAGTCCAACTTCGTGCTTAAAGTAGTCCAAATGGAATACGGTTCCCAGCCAGCTACAAAGAATTTCTGTGCTATACAGTGTTGGTATAGTAGCGCTAAGAACGTGCGTACTGTTATTCATTTTTCGTTAAATTCTGGTTTGTTTATCGACGCCATATATGTCTCGGATAGTGTTGCGCAGGACGGTGGGATGAACAGTGAATATTAAAATTTAAGGAAACACTTGTGATCTAATTTTAAGTGTACACTGTTTCGCAGTTTCTTGGAAAGACTAAGGAAGGCCGCGAAGAGCTTGTCGAACGACCGGTCTGCAGTTTTCATCCCGAGTCCCTCCTTATACGACCGCCATGTTCGTCATGTCGCAGAACGAATTGCATTTCCTTAACCCTTTGGCTCTGGAGTTGGACATTTACAGTTTAGCACATCATTTATGTACAGTGTGAATATTTTATGAACTAAGAATGGTAACATTAGGAAATACACGACATTTTGTGGAGGAATAAACGAAGATGGTGAAAGTCTTAAAAAATAATTAAATAATATATTTGTTGTAAATTATTCCTTTTTGGGTAATTCCCCGGCGTCTGAGTTCTAATTGCCGACGTTTCGGAACTCACTATCGGTTCCATCTTCATAGGCAGGTGAA
>Ga0123355_10017927_pt1 | contig 11209 bp, 7 predicted proteins | sample TergutEmb28metaG_3_FD_89872 | JGI IMG/M metagenome (GOLD analysis project Ga0123355, IMG submission 89872) | Embiratermes neotenicus P1 segment gut microbial communities from Petit-Saut dam, French Guiana - Emb289 P1 | ecosystem: Host-associated > Arthropoda: Insects > Digestive system > Gut ...
AATTGATATGATTGATACAAATAAATATGATGCAATCCTCTTATGTTACGGTTTATGTAATAACGGAGTCAGCAATCTCCATGCTAAAATTCCGCTTGTTATCCCACGGGCACATGATTGTATAACTTTGTTATTAGGCTGTAAAAATAAGTACAGAGAATATTTCGATAATAATCCCAGTACTTTCTTCAAATCTCCCGGGTGGGTTGAACGGGATGCGAACCCTAATGATACCGAAGGAAGTGTTATGAAACAACTTGGTATTGATAAAACCTACGAAGAATATATAGAATTATATGGAGAGGAAAACGCCACTTTTCTAGCGGAAATGCTAGGGAATTGGGAGACCGGATATCAAAAAGTTAGCTTTATAGATACCGGAACCGGCAATACCGATCTATATAAGAAAATATCAAGCGAAATCGCAGATATGGAAAATTGGAGTTATGAAGAAATACAAGGGGATATGCGTTTAATTTTGCAACTGCTTGATGGAGAATGGAATGCTGAGGATTTTTTGGTAGTGCCGCCAAACAATAAAATCAAACCCTCAAATAACGAGTCTATTTTCCATGATTGCGTATAACATCTATTTGTTTCGCCATAGATTGCACGAAATTCATAGCCGTTGCACAAAAACTATTTGTATCAAACTCAACGTCCAATCGGGGGTATGTACAACGCCTATGATACAAACGAATAAAGCCTTGAATAGCCTATATTCAGGGCTTTATTCGTTGCCGTAATTTTATTTTAAGCGAAAATCGACCGTAAAATATGTATTTCTTACATCATTGCTCTATTTTGCCTTGCACCCTCTGCGCCATGCATTCCCTATCTTAACACGATTATAGAATAAGATTCGTGTTAAGGTACACCCTCTCAAAATCTTTATATCATACATTAAAAGCGTTATATTTAAATTGAGAACAATGAAGCACACGTCAATCTAATTTGGGTAAAACTGCACAAATGATTTTCTCACAGAGTCACAGAGTCACAGAGTGCACAGAACAAAACAGTCTTTTCTCTAAATTTATTGCCTTTTATCTCTGTGTTCTCTGTGTCTCTGTGTGAAAAAATGTTTTTATTAATATCATTGTGCAATATTACATAAATTAGATTCACGTGATGAAGCAAATTTGCACTTGATATGCGCATATTATTACGATAGAATACGTACATAATTATTTTCGAGAGGTGACTACCATGTTAATAAAGCCGTCTACTGCGCTTCGCAACGAATACAATAATATATCCAAGTTGTGTAAAGAAAAACGAGTACCTGTATTCCTCACCAAAAACGGCGAAGGTGATTTGGTTCTTATGAGTATCGAAGCTTACAAATATCGTGAAGAAATGCTGGATCTGCGGGAAAAACTACTTTCGGCAGAAGCCAACAGGCTTTCGGGTGCAAAAACATACACTATAGCTGAAGTGAGTGAAAGACTGCGGGGATTAATTGATGGAAACCTATGATGTTAAGTTTCTGCAAGAAGCATTGGATGATTTAGAAGAAATAGTCCTGTATATTGCACGGGACAGTCGCCAAGCTGCACTCCGTATACACGATAAAATCATAGAGAAGGCTAATGATTTGGTGATTTTTCCAAAACGCGGACAGCTTGTGCCAGATAGAAAAATGGCGGCGGCGGGTTACAGATTATTGGGGATAAAACCTTATATTGTGTTCTATCGTATTATTGACCGCAATGTATTTATCTATCGCGTACTACATGGAGCAACAAACTATCCATTGTTGTATGAGCAAATGGCGCAGAGTACGTTTGATGAGGAGGGCAAATCCTCTTGTAATTTCTTTGTATAACTATGAACGTGGCAAAACTCATAGCGTTTTATCAATGGAGGGCGTTCCACAAGAATCTGATGCAGAACATGAAGATTAAACTCAACATACAATCGGGGCTATCTCATTAAGAAGAACGAAAGTCCGTAGTTCGTTCACTTCTTAGTGAGATAGCCCCTTTTACCTTGGCATAAAAATTGAGATTATTCTACCCCGCAAAATACCGCTTAAGTAAACCATTAAAGGCCTGTCCATGGCGGGCTTCGTCTTTGCACATCTCATGAACCGTATCATGAATAGCATCTAGGTTGAGGGCCTTAGCTCTGGCAGCAATATCCTTCTTGCCTTGGGTTGCGCCATGCTCTGCAACTACCCGCTTTTCAAGATTGGTTTTAGTACATGGGTCAACCACTTCACCCAAAAGCTCTGCAAACTTGGCTGCGTGCTCCGCTTCTTCAAAGGCTATGCGCTTGTAAGCCTCTGCTACTTCTGGGTAGCCTTCCCTATCTGCCTGGCGGCTCATTGCCAGATACATACCAACCTCTGTGCATTCGCCTATAAAGTGCTGGCGCAGACCTTCAAGTACCTCTGGGTCGCAATCCTTGGCTACTCCAAGTACATGGCCATCGGCATATACCAGGCCTTCACCGCTTTGCTCTGTAAACTTTGAAGCTGGAACTTGGCATAACGGGCATTTCTCTGGTGGGGCTGTGCCTTCGTGCACATAGCCGCATACTGTACATACAAATTTTTTCATTGTTGGCCTCCTAACCAATGAGCAAAAATGCAGGTTTTTGTGCATTTTTGCGAATGTTTTTTGCCGTAAGGCAAAAAGGTTTCCTTTTCTGAGCAAAAATGCAGGCTTTAATGCATTTTTGCGAATGTTTTTTGCCGCAAGGTGTCACCACTATGGGGGGAAAAAGGTTTCCTTAGGGCTTTTTTGATACTCTGTATCATTTGATATTATGTATTATACAATCTCTATAATTTTTGTCAACAAAATTTTTTAATTTTCGCTAAAGGGGGTATATTCCTTTAAAGAAATACATTATAATTACCACATAGTGGTTCGCGCCCGCGTACCCGATGCCTAAAAAACATTATATGAAAGAAGTCTTTTTGCCTTACGGCAAAAACCATTCGCAAAAATGCATTAAAACCTGCATTTTTGCTCATTGACTAGGAGGGTTTTATGAAACAGAAAAAAGGTGTTTTGGCATTTATCTTAAGCGCAGTTATCCTATGGCTGCTTTCGTTTGTGCCGTTTATGAACATTACCTTTGGCGGCACCACATGGGTGACAATACTTATCGTGGCACTTGCATTAGGTATTATTAACTTTATTGTTGTAGCAATTTTAAGGGCCATTTTTAAGAGAGGAAATAGCGCTCTTATTACCTTTATAATCGCACTGGTTATCGACGCTGCCGCCCTTTGGCTTGCAGGGGTATTTGTTCGCAATTTCTCCATCGAGTTCTTCCCTACAGCCATTATAGCAGCAGCAATTTTGGCAGCAGCATGTACGGCAGCAGGGCTTGTAAAAGACTAAAGATATTTAGCAAGAAATAAAGGAAGGGTGACAGGGGCAAAGGGTACGCGGGCGCTAACTCGATAAAAGCTTGACAATTTATTAACAAACCCCTATACTCCCGTTGCCATAGACAGCAGGTGCATTATGCGTAAACCCTGCCGAGGTAGCTTATGTATAGTTGTGCTTAATTTCTAATGCACACATTTTATGATGCTTAAGCCCCATGACTATGGACGAGTCAGGGGCTATTTTTATGCCCATTTGAGCAGGAAATTGATGCATTGTGCCTATATTTTTGCTCATTGATTTTTTTGTCAATAATGCCAAAAGCGCTCCTGCGTTTTTTGGCACTTTATAAGTCATAATTGCTGCATATGCATTATTATGAGCATTTTTACTTGTATAAGGAGGTGAAACATGACTAACCCAAACCTAGAGCGTAACCGCGCAGCAAAGCATGTCGTCGTAGACGAAATCAAGGAAAAACTCTCCCGCAGTAAGTCTGTAGTACTGGTAAATGCCCGTGGGCTTACCGTAGAACAAGACACTCTTCTACGTAAAACCCTGCGTAAAACCGGAGATATCGACTACAAGGTATACAAAAACTCAATGATGTCCCTAGCAGTAGAAGGCACAGACTTTGAGGGCATTAAGGAATACCTAGCCGGCCCTACAACCGTGGCATTTTCCTACGAAGACGCAACAGCGGCAGCAGCGCAAATCAACAAGCTGCTAAAGGCAATGCCTATACTAGAGTTTAAGGCATCCTCAATGGACGGCAATGTATACGATGCGGCCAAAACCAAGCTTATTGCAGAAATCCCATCAAAAGATGTACTGCTATCCAGCCTACTTGGCTCTCTCTAATCGCCAATATCCAGCTTTGCCCCACTAATAAACGCCATCGCGGAAGAAGGCGGTGCCAGCGCAGCCCAAGCACCGGAGGCACCTGTAGCCGCTGAAGCAGCACCAGAGGCACCAGCAGCAGAAGCACCAGCGACCGAAGCTCCAGCAGCCGAGGCTCCCGCCGAGGCAGCAGCAGAGTAATAAGCACCACAAACAAGCATAAACCTATAGGAATAATTTCCTAAACCAACAATCCCATTAGGAGGAATAAAAGCAATGGCAAAACTAACAATAGCAGAACTCCTAGAAGCCATAGAAGGGCTTACAGTATTGGAGTTAAACGAGCTGGTTAAAGCAGCCGAAGAAAAATTTGGTGTAAGTGCCGCAGCCGGTGTTGTAATGGCAGGCCCAGCCGCAGCCACAGAAGCAGCAGAAGAAAAGACCGAGTTCGATGTAGAGCTTACAGATGTAGGTAGCGAAAAAATCAAGGTTATCAAAGTAGTACGCGAGCTTACTGGCCTTGGCCTAAAAGAAGCCAAAGAGCTGGTTGACAACGCTCCCAAAATCCTTAAGGAAGCGGCCCCTAAAGCCGAGGCTGACAGCATAGTAGCAAAGTTGGCCGAAATAGGCGCAAAAGCAACCCTAAAATAGGACTTAGCACAAAATTACAGAGAGGGGCCTAAAACATGGCGCATAAATATGTATATATGTTCAAGGATGGGGACGCAACAATGAAGAACCTCCTTGGCGGCAAGGGCGCAAACCTAGCCGAAATGATTAAGCTTGGCATCCCCGTACCCGATGGCTTTATTGTCACCACGGAAGCTTGCACAGAGTATAACTCCTCTGGCAAAAAGCTGTCCCCAGACATGAAAAAGCAAATCGACGAATGCATCGCAGGGCTAGAAGCCTCCAGCGGTAAGAAATTCGGCGACCCTAAAAACCCCTTGTTGGTAAGTGTACGCTCTGGCGCAAGGGTATCCATGCCTGGCATGATGGACACTGTCCTAAACCTAGGCATCAACGACGCAGTAGCAGAAGGCCTTGCAGCCATAGCAGGCGGGCGCTTTGCTTATGACTCATACCGCCGTTTTATCATGATGTTTGCAGACGTTGTTATCGGCGTAAGCAAGCATAAGTTTGAGCACGAAATCCACGCTTTTCAAGAAAGCAAAGGCTACGCCGGCGACAGCGACATGACAGAAGCCGACTGGAAAGCCATCGTAGACAAATTTAAGGCCATCTACAAAGAAGACCAAGGTACAGAAGTCCCAACAGACGGCAAAGAGCAGCTTTATGCCGCAATCACCGCCGTATTCGAGTCTTGGGACAACGAACGGGCCTTCGTATACCGCCGCATGAACGATATCCCCTACGAATGGGGTACAGCAGTAAACGTTCAGCAGATGGTATTTGGCAATATGGGCGCAACCTCCGGTTCCGGTGTTGTATTTACCCGTGATGCCTCCACCGGCGTTGACGAAATGGACGGGGAATACCTCATGGATGCCCAAGGCGAAGACGTAGTAGCCGGTGTACGCACTCCCCTACTCTTCGGCGAGCTTAAAAAGGAAATGCCAGCAATCTATGACGAGTTTGTAGCCCACAGCAAGCGCCTAGAAAAGCACTACAAATTCATGCAAGATATGGAATTTACCATAGAGCAAGGCAAGCTGTATGTCCTACAAACCCGTAATGGCAAATGTACAGCTCAGGCCGCAATCAAGATTGCTTCTGACATGTATAAAGAAGGCGTTTTGACAAAGGAAGAGGCTCTACTTGCTGTAGACCCCAAAGCCTTAGACCAGCTACTGCATCCAATGTTTGACCCAGAAAGCGAAAAATGCGCCAAAGTACTTGGGAGCGCAATAGCCGCAAGCCCAGGAGCAGCAGCAGGTAAAGTATACTTTACAGCCGCAGATGCCGTAGTAGCCCACGAAAAAGGCGAGCGCGTAATCCTAGTACGCTTGGAAACCTCCCCCGACGATATCATGGGTATGGAAGTAGCCAAGGGTATTCTAACCGCCAAAGGCGGAAGAACCTCTCACGCAGCTTTAGTAGCCCGTCAAATTGGCTGCTGCTGTGTATCAGGTTGCGAGGCTATCAAGTTTAACGCCGATAATTCCTTCACCTTAGGTGGCGAGACTATCAAAGAAGGGGATTATATCTCCTTAAATGGCTCCGAAGGCAATGTATACTTGGGCGACATTAAAACCAAGAAAGCCGAAATAGCCGCCGACTTTGCCCAATTTATTTCCTGGGCAGACGAAATCCCAGGCCGCATGGGTGTACGCACCAACGCCGACACCCCCAAGGACAGCCAGCTTGCACTGGAATTTGGCGCAGAAGGCATTGGCCTAACCCGTACAGAGCATATGTTCTTCGAAGAAGACAGGCTCCCCAAGATGCGCAAGATGATTCTAGCCGAAACAGAAGCAGAGCGCCGCGCCGCATTGGACGAACTCCTGCCAATCCAAAAAGCCGACTTTGTAGGTATCTACGAAGTAATGGAAGGCCGCCCTGTAACAATCCGCCTGCTGGATCCACCTCTTCACGAGTTTGTACCCCATACAGACAGTGAAATTGAGGCCCTGGCAAAGGATATGAATATCAACGCAGCCAATCTCAAATCAAAAATCAAGTCCTTACACGAAATCAACCCAATGATGGGACATCGCGGTTGCCGCTTAGCAGTAAGCTACCAAGAAATTGCAGAAATGCAGACCCGCGCCATCATCGAGGCCGCCCTAGAGGTCAAGAAATCCAAGGGCTATGATATTAAGCCAGAAATCATGATCCCTCTAGTAGGCGATATCAAGGAAACCCGCTATGTAAAGGAAGTTGTGGACAAAACCGCCAAGGCCCTATGCGAAGCCGCCGGTGTAAAGCTTAACTACGCCGTAGGCACCATGATAGAAATCCCAAGGGCATGTATTATCGCGGATCAAATTGCAGGCGAGGCAGAGTTCTTCTCCTTCGGCACCAACGACCTTACTCAGATGACCTATGGTCTAAGCCGCGACGATGCAGGCCGCATCTTAGAGGACTACACCGAAAAGAACATCTACGAAGGGGATCCAACCGCCAAACTAGACACCACCGGCGTAGGCGAGCTTATGCGCATGGCCGTACAAAAAGGCCGCAAAACCCGCCCCAACCTAAAAATTGGCATCTGTGGCGAGCATGGCGGCGACCCATATAGTATTGCGTTCTGCCATACTATTGGCCTTGACTATGTTTCTTGTTCGCCATTCCGTGTGCCTATTGCACGGTTGGCTGCTGCTCAAGCTGCTATTCGGAATAAGAAATAGTTGCGGTTTGCAATATATTTTAATTATTCTACGAATCTTGAAAATCATCGTCGCCCCGGGCTGTTTTATACAGCACGGGGCGTTTTTTTATGCGTCCGAATAGCCTGTAGATAAACGGGAAAACTAACACAATAATTTTTATGAAATACTAATCTCTAATAAATTAGCATTTTAATTGAGATTGGTATAAAGCAGGAAAGAGGGTAGTTATATTGAAATTTGGTAATCTCAAAAAAATTATTGCACTGGCTCTTATATTCGTTCATGTGATAGGTATTTCCCCTTACAGGCAAGTTATGGCTTACAACAATAATAACGCCGATATATCGTATGGCGAAGACTTGACTAACGATTTCTATGAGCCACTTATAGAGAGTCCTCCCGGCGAGCAGACAGAGGATGGGTCAAGTACTGAGCCGGAAGAAGAAGAAGAAGAAGAAGAAGAAGAAGAAGAAGAAGAAGAAGAAGAAGAAGAAGAAGAAGAAGCAGACCAGGAGCATGACACAACCAATTCCAACGAAGACGTAACAGAGCTTGATGAAGACAACGAGGATGAAGAATCAGAAGAAGAAACAGAGCCAAATATATACACACAGGCCCCAGCAGAACCGTTAATCCCGATTATGCCCATGGACGGCCCTCTTCATTCTGCATCTAATGGGGATGAGCTTGCCCTTGCTTGGGCATCTGCCGGTAATATAACAATTGTGCTAACAGACAGTTTTCAAATGAATGGGACACTAACAATAGCTGCGGGCAGACATGTTACCATAATATCCGATGGCGGTATGCATACACTAACAACCCCAAGCGAATCAAGGCATTTTAATGTTGCCGATGGAGGCATTCTTACGCTGGGTGTGGAAAACGACACAAATGCACCGGGCAATAATTTTATCTTACAGGGGCAAGGTTCGGTAAACGGCAACGGTGGCAGTATAACTATTACAGGCAGTGTTTCAGGAAACACCGGCGGAATATTAAATATGCACGGTGGTAGGATAACAAGAGCGGCTTGCCATGGCAGTGTCGGAGGCGGGGCCGTTCATTTGGCCGGGGCTGCTGTATTTAATATGTGGGGCGGTTCCTTAGATGACAATATCACAACCACTACCGGCGCCTCAGGTGGCGGGGCCATTGTTTTAACCGGAATCAGTACATTCAACATGTATGGAGGCGTAATAATAAATAATGAATCCTCAACTGGCGGCGGCGCAATTGGCTCACAAGCTCATGCAGCTAATGGTGTAAGGATTAATTTGTATAACGGCCTAATTTCCAACAATATATCCCACGGAACCAATGACAGTCACGGCGGCGGCGGTGTGCTTGTACAGGGTACGGGAAGTACCTTTTCTATGTATGACGGTGCTGTTATACATGGCAACACTGCAAACCGTGGCGGTGGCGTGCGTATAAGCCCTACTAATCCCTCACCGGCAACTCATGTTCACTTTCATATGTACGGCGGAACAATAAGCGGCAACACCGCTACCGCTACAGGTACAAGCGGCGGAGGCATTCATTTGGCTCCTCATACCTCTGGCTCCCCTGCGACACCAACGGTTTTTATTATGGAAGGTGGCACAATACACGGCAACTCGGCAACCGGTAATGGCGGTGGCATTGCCAATTCTTCCGGTAGCAGCAATGGCATTATTTTTGAAATGGTGGGTGGGGAAATTTACAATAACCAAGCTTATGGAACCACCGGCGGAGGCGGAGTGTTTTTGCAGGGAACTAGAAGTGTGTTCACCATGCACACAGGAGCGGCTATACACAATAACACAGCCGTAACCGGCGGAGGAGTACGCTTAAATATTGGCACACCCCCTACCGGCGATGCCCCCGGCGCAATATTCAATTTGAATGGGGGAGTAATACGCAACAACACCGCTACTAGTTCAGCAACATCAGGCAATGGCGGTGGTATACACCTCCATGAGGACACCATTTTCAACATGAGTAGCGGCGAAATACACGATAATATCTCCCATGGCAATGGAGCTGGCATAGCCAGTTCATCCAACAGAGGAACAACAATAAATATGACCGGCGGGGAAATTTACAACAATGAGGCCAGAGGCAACTTAGGCGGCGGCGGTGTGCTTCTCCAAGGAAATGCCAGTATTTTTACCATGTCCAGTGGTGGAGTAATCCGCAACAATCAAGCCGGACACGGTGGCGGTGTGCGTATTGGCGCCGGGGCATTTAATATGACTGGCGGAGCAATCCAAGACAATACAGCAAGTGCATTTGGCGGCGGTATAAATCTGGATACTGGTACCGGTGTCTTTAATATGACCGGCGGCACTATTGCCAACAACCAGGCTACTAGCGGCGGCGGTGTTGGTTTTAATATTGGGACTGCTTTGGACTATAGCGATTTTATTCCGTTTCTTGAGCGGGTAACAATTGGCAGCGCTGCTGTTTTCAGCGGTAATAACGCTACAAGTGGGTTGAGTATTTGCACAGAGTTGAGGGATATGTTTGCAAGTGATATTGCCCCCACCGGTGTCAGCTATGGCAGCCATGCTTTCACCAACCATGATATCCAAACACCTCCCCAGGGCAATACCATATCATTTATTGCAATTGACAAGGACGGAAACGAAATAGTCCTTAATCAAATCCCGTCGGTGGTAGGAGCCAGTTTTAGCAATACAAGCAACATTAATGAGTTTCCCACGACTGTGGAAGTGCGCTTAGCAACTGATTATCACCTATGGGATAACGAGTTTGGCTATGGTTTTAATGAATGGAGCTTTACCAATCGCTGGCGGGTTAACCACCCAGAAACCGGGCAGCTAATAGACCTTGGCAATGCTTCCCCTATTTTTAGCATACCAGTACCGGTACAGGGTCTTAGATTGTATGCCCAGTTTGAACAATTACTCATTACAGATGACGAATCCCTGAGAGAAGCTATAAGCCGCACAGCGCCAAATGTGCCGGCCGTCCTTGTTATGCAAAATAGCTTTGATGCAACCCAGGATAACTCGGTTGTTATACCAGCTACTCATGATATTACCCTTACTGGCAGAGACTCCAATAACTTTGTCTATTTCCGCGACAGAGGCAATAGTGGGAGTAATGTTGCTTTACAGCGTCATATAATTGTTGAAACCGGAGCCACTTTGCATTTAAGCAATATCACTATCAGGGGCAATTTGCCAAATACCAACACCTTCCACGGCGGTGTACTCGTTGAGGAAGGAGGATTTTTGTATGTAAATGAAGGTACCGTTATTGAAAATAACCGTGCCATTTACGGTGGTGGCATATATTTAAGAGTACCCATGCCAACTATCTCAGGTAATCCCACAACCCAGCCCCAAACCGGCGGCGGTGGAAGCATTGTAATTGACGGGGGAATAATCAGAAACAATAGCGCCGCCCATTTTGGCGGCGGTATAAATGTAACCGGGTTTACAATCGACCACCCCGATTTTGCTCTTAATCCAAGACCTGCCTCTCAAGTAAATAGCCTAACCATACGCGGGAACACCCGCATCTACAATAACTTTGCCCATTATGCTGGGGGCGGCGTTATGGTTCAGCACTTTGCTCATTTCACAATGATAAACGGAGAAATTTCTAATAACAGCACCCGTGGCTGGGGTGGAGGAGTTAGATTCCACAACGGCGGTTCATTTACTATGTTTGCCGGTGCTATCACCGAAAATATAGCAAATTATGGGGGCGGCGGCGTAG
>Ga0123355_10017928_pt1 | contig 11209 bp, 8 predicted proteins | sample TergutEmb28metaG_3_FD_89872 | JGI IMG/M metagenome (GOLD analysis project Ga0123355, IMG submission 89872) | Embiratermes neotenicus P1 segment gut microbial communities from Petit-Saut dam, French Guiana - Emb289 P1 | ecosystem: Host-associated > Arthropoda: Insects > Digestive system > Gut ...
AGGTGTTGCTGAGAAACGGGGGGGAGGGGATCACCACAGAGACCTTCGGGTTGACAAGTGAATCCGGACATCCATCCACCCTCCCACAGAGCACGAAATAACAGCTGTAAGCTCTCAAGTGAGACTTCCAAAGGAATATCTTCCACTACTTGCAACAAGAATAGCTCCACTTAAAGAAACTCTAGATAAATGTTTTTCATTTGTGTTAGAAATAAAATACTTTAGCAATCAGACTTGTAGAACAATACACATGCCTGCAGATATCGATAATCGAATTAAACAACTGACAAATATATAAATAAATTCATTCTTGCAAAATGCAAGATTGAATTTATGATTCAGTTTATTTAGGTTCTAAATTCTTAAAGTTCTAGTTAAAAGTGAAATGTGTCACTGCCAATAATACTTAAGGACAAGTTAAATACACATTAGGAATCTAAATAACGCTTAACACTGAATTTGTCTGAGTGCTTGGGACATTTCAACAATCCTGAAACTAAAAACCAATCAGAATTCCACAAGTTTTCCGCAACTACCTACTGTCTGCAGTCATAAAATGTTCTGTTGTAACGTACTTGTATGATTGCCAGACATTCTCAGCAGGTGTTGAGCGACGGCTCCCTTAACGTATTTTTTTCAATGGTTACTAGTTGAAATACCACAACCGAAATATGGGAAGGCATTATTTGCGAAAATTCGAATACAGATATATGCAGCGGCCTGTCACTTGCTTGAAAGATGAGCTGGTCGAAACGTCATGTTAAGTATCACGGGATTAAAGTGTAGACCTACAAAAAATGTGGTTCAGGTAAACTGAAATTTGTCCCTGTGGACGACATGATGGCATATATGGGAGGATAGACGTGGAGGCCTATAAGAATTACTATAAGATAACTCATAGAACTATCAGACAACAAAATTGGGTTACGCGTATCAGACATTTCACATGTTATTGCAATGCAGCAGCGACAGCTCAATAACCTTACTGTCATCTGAAACACTTCACGGAGCAGAACACTGTACGTGCGAACAACAGCTTTATAAAAATGACTCGGTAACAGTTCCACTCGAGTCATGGAAATGCTTTTAATTACCACGCAGCTGAGTGGTTCATGCCACTGGATACGTTCCGGTTTTGAAAACAAAATTGCCAACACACTGTACAGACTTTGAGAAAAATACGTAGCTAAAAAAAGAATGTAGGTGTACCCGACTTCAATTTAATACACAATTTATGCTGAAACAGGTCTCCAGCTACATAATGTATATTACAACCGGCATTTGCACACCCACCTGTCCAACTTACTCGCAGCAGCTGGAAGGCAGGTATATGATAATGGCCAACCTCTGGAGGACTCAGACCTGTATGTGATATCCATGGTTGCAGAAGAATAAGGGTGAGATCTGGAGGCCGGAAGGAGCTGCAGTTTCCTTGGCCAGCTAACAAAGTACGTGTTACCCCAAGAGAAAACACATCACCAAGCTACAACCTCGGTTCTTCCTATACATATTTCCACGATGCCTTCAATTTTCCTTTCAAGTGCGTATGAGGTAGAAAATACACTACACTAACCCTCTCTCGACATACATGTTCTCTTCACAATATCGAGAAGTGTCTACCTCTCAGTCGGTAATGCACCACAGCATGTGATACCGACACTGGATATCACAGTACTGTTACTCTCTACATTTTTGTATTAATAAACCACTACAGCCAGTAAGCGGGTAGCGTTCCCTGTCAATAACGCTATTACAGAAACCACAACTTTCGGCAAGGAAACAAAAGCTACGACGTACTCAATTAAAGAAACTGAAATTTATCGATAACAATAAAAATTCGAGATGAATAACGAGACCACGCCTAAAAACCTTATCGCAGTGCTTATTCATGACTACACACATAAGCTCTCTAATAAAGACTCGGGTATTTCATCATCCAGAAAATGCTATAATATTACCACAATATACAGCGCACCAGGCTACTTATAATCTCAATACTTCCCCGACCATTCTACAACATGCAGCTGCCACACATCCACCAAAGAACAGAACAACGAAAAATGTGAGTTGGTAACAGTGAATTAGTGTCATTACAGGTACACGTGTATTTTGTTATACGCAAACAACTGCTTAAAACATTTCATTTAGTGACGCAGTCAATAACCAAGACCAGGCGGTGCAGAGGTGCGTGAATGAAATGTGAGTATGGAGCACCGGTGGAATGATACTGACGGGAAAACGGAAAAACTTGGGGATATAACCTGTCAAAGTGCCACTCTGTGCACTTCAGACCCTACGCGCAGTACCCTGGGATCGAGTAACACTCAACATCATTTGTATGTACGTCTATTATTCTCTATCTCTGAACTAAATTCCACATATTAGCACCAGGACCTATTTAGTTACTTCCTTATTTACTTACTCCATGAAGCAAAGTTTTTCTTGAGAAGCTAACCGGTTCTCAGCTATTCAAGAAATTCCCCGTATTTTATGGAATACGAAGGTTCATTACTGCATTCACAAGCGCCCTCCACTGTCCCTATCCTGAGCCAGCTCCATCCAGTCCATACCCCCACATCCCACTTCCTGAAGATCCATTTATTACCCTATCATATAAGCCTGGGTCTTCCAAGTGGTCTCTTTTCCTCAGGATTCCCCACTAAAACCCTGTATACGCCTCTCCTCTTCCCCACACGTGCCACATGCCCCGCCCATCTCATTCTTCTCGATTTGATCACTCGAACAATATTTGGTGAAGAGTACATATCATTAAGCTCCTCATTATGTAGTTTTCTCCACTCCCCTGTTACCTCGTCCGTCTTAAGACCAAATATTCTCCTCAACACCCTATTCTCAAACACTCTCGGTCTATATTCCTCCCCCAGTGTGAGCGACCAAGTCTCACACCCACACAACAACAGGCAAATTATTGTTCTGCGTATCTTAGTCCTTAAATGTTTTAACAGCAAAATGGATGACGAAATATTTTGCACCGAATGATAGCAGACATGCCCCGGCTTCAATCTGCTCTTAATTTCTTCCTGAATAGAAATTTGATTTGTTAAGGTTGTTCCCAAATAAATGAACTCTTCCACCCTCTCAAAAGAACAGTTTATCAGTCTTTATATCGTGACTTCGTCCTACATCCTGATCTCGAGATATGAACATGTACTTAGTATTATAAGCATTTACTTCTAGTCTAGCGGACTCTTTGGACGAGGGGTCAGTATAGATACGATTATAATAGACTTTTCCAGGGCTTTCAATTTAGTTCCTCATGATCGGCTGCTTACGAAATTGGAAGCTTCGGGCGTGAATTCGAGGGTAGTCCTTAGGGTAAGGGAATTCCTTGTAGGTCGTACATAAAGGGTTAGAGTAGGAGGGCAACTATCAAAGTCAAAATAACCTCATGTGTGCCGCAAGGGAGCGTTTTGGGCCCACTACTGTTTCTAGTGTACGTAAATGATATTTGGAGGAGCATCGACTCGTGTATTAGACTCTTCGCTGACGACTGTATAATTTATAGGAAAATCACAAATAAAAACGATATAGAAAAGCTGCAGAAGAATATGGACACCTTGGGGAAATGGGAGGTAGAAAATGGGATGAAAATAAATCCCAGTAAAAGTAAGGTAATAAGATTTACGAGAGCTCGGGTTAAAAATCCACTGGGTTACTCCCTTGGTGACCAAACAATTCCGGAAGCGAGCAGTTGTAAATACTTGGGAATAATCTTACGAGGCGATTTAAACTGGGTGGACCAAGTAAATTACACAGCGCAAAAAGCCTGGAAGGAGCTTCACTTTGTAATGCGTGTTCTCAAAAAAGGAAATAGGAATGCAAAAAGTTTAGCCTACACGTCATTGGTACGTCCTATTCTTGAATATGGGTCTGCATGCTGGGATCCATGCAGAGGACAGATAAATGTGTTAGACGTAGTACTGAAGAAGGCTGTTCAATTTACTAATCACACGAAGGATTCTGCCTGGGAAATCTTGGCTCAGCGTAGGACGATAGTACGCTTATGCGCACTATTTAAAGCGTACTCTGGGGAACGGGCTTGGAAATCTATACGCGACAGGTTGCGAAGGGCTTACTATTTGAGTGGGTTTGATCATGTTCGGAAAATTAGGGACAGGAAGCAAAGAACGGATATCGGGAAGTATTCCTTTGTAAATAGGACCATTAAAAACTGGAACCAACTACCTGCAGAAGCGTTTGGGACTTTCCCTTGTAAACCCAAGAATTTTAGAAACAGAGTTAGGAAAGCAATTATAAACGGGGTGAAATGAAAGGAATAGAAGTGTGGCGAAAATCATCTAAAAGTGCAGTGAAGTGAAGTGAGGCGAAGTGTAGTGATGTGAGGTGAAATGGAGCGGTAGGAAATTTAAATGGCGTTAAGCCAAATGAGAGGGTAGTGAAGTGTAGTTGGGTGAAGTTTAAATGGGAGGAAGTGAAGTGTCGACAAGTGTAATGAAGTGGAGTGAAGTGTAGTTGGGTGAAGTGTAGTGAAGGTCTTAGTGACAGGGTGTCTAACAATATTAGAAGATATATAGATCAAACGAAGTTTGCTCCTTATATGACTTTTTCGTTTATCACATTCTTTCATATTCTTTTGGTTTCATTTTTTATTATTGTATATATGGTTTTATGTTTTGTATGCTTCTGTTTAATTTTATAATTTATGTATTTTTATTGTTATGTTTATTTATTCTCATTGTTATGTTTATGTATTATATTTGTTATTGCGTTGTGTTCTGTGTATTCCGTTTCATTGTGCTGTTCTGTGTAATGTTTGTGTGTAAATGTGTACTGTACTACTGCCACCGGGTGTCAACCCAATTGCAGTTAACAAATATATCATATCATATCAAATCTCTTTACTATCAACTACTAAAGCTTCTGCGTTTTTCTTTATGGTATGTACGCTTACGTCCAATATATTAACACCATCAGCATAAACCAGAAGCTGATGTGTACCACTTAATTTTAAGCCATCCTGGTGTACCTGAACCCTCCAAATGGTGTACTCTAAAGCAAATTTGAAAAGCAATGGCGATAAAGCATCCCCCAGTTTCAAACCATTCATAATAGGCAACCTGTCGGACAAATGTTTGCCTACCCGGTCTCTTTTGTAGGTTTGGTCCTGACTAGTTAATGCCATAAAACCGTAGGGTAAAACTTTTTCACCCGGCTGTCATGTAGTAATGCTATATTCTACAGAAATATGTCACAACAACGGCTGTATATTTTTCCAGATTCTAATACCACACATCACTTCAGGTTCCTAATTTAAGTGGCACTGGTGGCGCACCTGGCTCTCAGTTTCGTGCATCTGCCAAGCTGTTATTACTGAATGCAGGGAACTTAGAACTATGTGGCTCGTGTTTTCTCCTGTGGCATAACTGTCACACCGAGTTTCGTAAAAATCGACTATCTGATTTAAATGTTAGAATAGGAACACGTACAGAGAACACCGTTATCTTATGAGCCCATTTCTTTCGCTTCTGAGGAAGAAACGCAGGATAACAGGAGTCCAAATGTGAAGCTGCACTGATATTCCCAACATCCCCTATCTCCACAACTTTCGCACTACCACTGTGTTGCTTGCAGAAACGCTGTGCCGTAAATGGCACCCCTTTCCATGCAGCTCTGAATTGTGGGGACGGAATTCAGCACTGGCATGACTTGTCACCAGTGGAAGTGACAGTGGCAGACGAGGACAGCATGTCTGTCTACACTAGTTTCTGACTATGCAGTCGGAAAGAAACGCGTTTACCGGTACACGCTTCTGATACCTGGAAAGATTAATATGTTGCGTGATGATGTATTAAACATATCTGTTTGCCATTTTCAGTGTCAAGTCCTTTCCAGCAGCTGTACAACTATTCACATTTACTGCGATGCTACTTCGGGTTGACTGGTAAATAGCTACCGACGTTTAGGAGGGCAGTGTCTTCACCTTCAGCGTGATCTGTCCAAGAAGAGTGCTTGGACTGCTCTTGCTCGACTGTTTGACCCTGAAGATGAAGACAACACATCACTTCTCAACGTCGGTACCCACTTATCAGTCTACACCGCGTAACATACAAGACTTCAATCTTCATCAGCACTATTATGACAGCCTCAAACCTCGCATGCGCAGTCTTTGTCTTGGACAGCCGATATTAGCTGATAAATGCCTACCGTATCACGTACACAAGGTTGGTCTAAAAAGTAATGAGACTGAACGCGTGGCTCGACAAGTGGCAAAACAAAAGTTACGCCTCCGACACCAGCCGAGACGTACATTCCTACTTGATGATCAGGGAAATTTTCAACTCGATAGCTTTAACAAGTCCGAGTTGACAGCGGGTTTTGTGTGTGTGCAGTAGTGACGTGTTGCGAAAATGGAGCAACGAAATCTCCAGAAGCGTTATGCGATCAAATTTTGTACCAAACTTAAAGTAAACACAACAGAAACTCACGAAATTTAAAATGGGCTTATGGAGAGCATGCTCTATCAAGGACACACGTTTTTAGGTGGCATAAAGCATTTTTGGATAGCTGTGAGTGTTTGGAAGACGAACCTCGTTCTGGAAGACATTGCACGTCAAAAACGGAAGAATATGTGACCAAAGTGACAGCTCTCGGGACGTCTGATCGACGTTTGACAGAATGATCGGTATTATCGTGAGGTCCTTGAACGACTCAGAAAAAGTGTTCATTGTATCAGGCCAGAGATCGCGGACGCTTGGATGCTGCATCCCGACAACACCCCTGTCACACTGCCACCTCCATGAAAGATTCTTTTTACCAAAAAGGATATTCCAGTGGTTCCGCAGCCCCCATACTCGCCTGATCTGAGTCCGTGTGACTTATTCCTTTTCCCGAAACTCAAATTCCACCTCAAAGGTCGTCATTTTGGAACTGTGGACAACATCCAAAAGATCGTGACAGACCAGCTGTGGGCACTTCCACATGAAGACTTCCAGCACTGCTAACGGGAGGGGGAACAACGTCTGCGGCGGTATATGGCTTCCCAAAGGAACTACTTCGAAAGGGATAATGTTGATTTGTAGTTCAGTTGTTAATGAAAAAAAGTATAGCACCAGTCTCATTACTTTTTAGACACACCTTGTATACTAAGCAGGTTGAAACAAGAGATAATATCAGTTTGTGACTTGTATTGGGAGGCGTGCGCTTCGAATCTCGAATCAGTGACAGGCTACTATGATTGAGGACGTTCATGGTTTTCCTCGGCCCCTCAGGCATATGCCGGCACAGCATGTCAAATTATACCACTAACGGTTCCATCCACGTTTCCAATTAATTATTCACGGCTACACAAGCCTATGTCCGAGGAACTGACAGCGTCATTAAATAAACCATAAAATAAACGTAACGTATCACGAATATTCTTAAGAAAGGACATCCCCTTGCGTCAATCAGGAACTTAATTTTTAAATATCATTCACACAAAGTCCGTGCTGTTAACAGATAAGTGGTATACAACGTGTCGGTGGGGCAGGTTTTTCTACGAACACTTCGGTTATCCTCCTTCGGTATAACTTAACCAGAGCTCCGTATTTTCCTTCACCTCAATTTACTCTTATCAGAAGAACAAACGGGCAAAGCCTAGGAACCTTTAAAGAAAGACATGCTCTTTCGGATCGACAAGCACTGGACAGAAAAGTACTTTCACATTGTTTCTTCCTGCTGCGAAGGGCAATCCATGGTAGCAGACACAACATATCGTATACCTAGATTCCATTTCGGGATACAGGACTTTCAGTAGTCATAAACTGTAAGAACACAAAATCCCCGTACAAACAGGGCTTTTACGATCTGAGATGTGACACACGACGCGTCAATAAGATGTCCTTCTTCATGTGTATTTTGCCTGCGTCAGGTTAAACAAGCTGCCTGCTGTAGGCCTGCTGACATGTCCTTACAAATTTCTGTGATAAGCCAACTAGAGCAGTACATTCAACGTACTCCACACGACCTTACGGTCCACAAAAGTATACAACCAAATCCATCAAAATCCCCTCACACCATCTTCCAGGTCCCTTTTCGTCTTTCTTTTCTCAGTCCCGTTTCCCTCCTGCAGCCCTTGGGTTTATTTTAGTTCAGCAGTTTGTAATTATATGACTCGCCGTATCCTGCGGTGTTAGTCAAGTACGTTCTAACAATCCAGATATTGTTTCAGGCGAGTAAAGCAAATGGAATCTCTTAAAAGGGCTCCGCGATTTAGAGTTCAGGAAAACCTAGCAGGAACGCCAACGACGTCATGAAGCACTCGCTTCTGTTGAGTGCACAGACACGTGCATTTAGGATTTGTATCTCGAACGAACAGCCACGTCTCTCAGTTTTAAAGTCGCAATTTTTCCACTTCGTGATTTTAAAATACATCAGGAACATTCGACAGAAAAAGTGCATATTGCTGGAAGGCAGATTAGGTGCAGAAATATTACGGTAACAACAGTTTAAATCAAATCATGCTAACCACACAGAATTTTTATAATAAAAATAATATGAGTTCCCTTTGTCAAGGCACCACTACGACTCAAAATGTGTAGCTACTGGTATCTTCAGAGCAACCCACATTTACTCCAAACGTGTGGCCGGATGGCGAATTAGAACCGTACTCCCTATTAATAATCAAGCTTTCCAATTCAAATTCGATAGTTCTCTCCAGCTGATAGAGTTGGTACATTCCTAAAGAACTGTCTCTCTGTTTATGAAGATGGCTGTCCAGCATTAAGCTCATCAAGACGAAATAAAGATTGACACGGTGTGACAATACGTACAAAGTGCAACCTTCCGATATTGGAACAGCAGATGGTAGGTTCCAATGTGTCACTCTGCTTTAAGAAAGGTTACATGTGAAGGAACGTCTAAGCAGCGGCAGGAACAAGTAACCTAAGCTCGTAGCAAAGTGGAGTCATTCAACTACATGGTACGTACACTCGGACGACAGGGGATGGCAAGACATGGAGCTCCAATTCGCCTGTGACAACAGCTGGCCACACAACCAACCATGTCTAACATTTGCCCAGTAACAGACACAAAAGAGCGGTTAAAGGAATGAACTGTAACGCTTTGGAATGGAAACGTGAAGCGAAGGAAAAAGACCAGCTTAGGCGGGAGAATTTTAAAATGGATCTTAGAACAAACAGAATGGGATGAAGTGGAATGGACTGATCTGGATCAGGACAGCGGAATGTAACGGGCAGTTATAAATGCGGCAATGAAGCTTCTGGTTTTCTAAAATGAGGAAACATTCTTCACTAGCTACAGAACTATTAGCTTCCCAAGACACACTTTGTTCCACGAGTCAGCTACTTAGTAAAAAAGTATTCCTCGAAGGCTAAATCCTTTGAGCATGTACATACTATGACTCAACGGTGACAACGACACCTGCAGCAGCAGCAACAACAACAATAACAGCAGCAGCAATAGCAACGTAAAAATGCTTACCAGAAAACAGGCGATTTTTACCAAGTCCACAGCCATGGAGGAGTTAAGTAGGAAAACCATCTCATACAAATGCTGCACCATTCTGAATTCGTAGGCAGATATTAAAATCAAAACGAATGTAACCATTCACATGTGCTTCGTTTCTTCCTTCTGCTTAAAACAATGAGCAATTAAATTAATTCCGAACGTCCTTCGTCAAATACTCTTCTGCACAGTACAACTGAGCCTAAGGAAACAACACTCTTTTACAAACAAGGCGATGCAAATAATTCAACGCACACGTCAAACTGTATTCGGCTGCTACTAATATTTACAGTTTACATGGTATTTACTGTTCTGAAACTTTTGTAACTTCGACATTATGCAATACTTTGCAATTCACTGTACCATCAAACATGAGAAGTGAAAACGAAAATGAAATCGACAAGTTTCCATATCTGGCATGCGCAGTAAAGAAGCCATAAAGTAAAAGCCGCCAATGAGCTGACTCCACCATCACTTAGTGACTGCAACCCCTGCAAACGGGCGACACGCACCTCACTGTACGCCAACACCTACACACACTTCAGCATCAAAATGAATCGCTGGCAGATCAGGACGCATGTTTCTTTGCCCAGTGGCCTAATTCTGTGACAGATCTAACTCGCCCAAGCCATTGTCCGACAGATTTTACGGGGGTGGTTGAGTCCTGGCGCGCGAGGTTCGTTTCCGATGTGCTCCGGGCCACCCAACATGCAGGCAGAGGTCGATCAATCCAGACCGATAGCATCAACCGGCCACCTGCTCAACAGACGCGTCCCTGACGGACTCCGACGTCGCTACCACTTCGTGCGCCCCAAACTGTCGCATTGCCAGGCAGCTGTAGGTCCAAACCCCTAAGAGACGGTTCACTTGGCGCAAAAAGAAGCAAAGTACTGCCCCGTGTCAACATAAATGGATGTCAATCGACAGGAAATTCCACACATAAATCGACAATGTCGATATGAACATCGATTGGTTTTATATATGAGTTTCAAGTGTGTTTAAATTGCTATTACTTATTTAATTTATTCTAGGGCAGGAGTGGCCACAACGCAGCTCGGGCCAAGTTGCCTTAAACAAATAATATTCCTGTAGTTTGCACGCACATTAGGCTGACAGTAAACGGTGTTTTGAGAGACTTTCTAAAGAAGGAGACCCACAACTAATAAGCTAACCTACTATCGTTGAACGAAAAGAGATATGAAACCATCAAACAAGGGAAACTGATTTTATCAACGCGTGACTCTTGTCTAAGTAACTTCCTGAAGTGCGAACCCGAAGCTCCCTGGTCTAGGCGCCGTTCTTAATCAGTAGGATTCGGACATACATTGACAACTGTCCTGGACTAACAGTCTGTACATTCATACGAAAACATCTGAGGAGTCCACACTAACACTACGTACAAGCTGCCCCCCCCCCCCAAGTTCAAAAGAATATTTCGAGTAAGTTACCGCCTCCAAATAAACACTCCGCGTCTTACAAAGGTCAACCGATTCATAACGTTCACATAAATAATCGCTGTTTGTTATAAATCCAAAAGAACCCCATAAATAAGCAATTGAAATTGAAGGCCGTGGTATGCACAGTTACCACTACCAGAGAGAGAGTTTAAAGCACTGCATACTCAGCACCATTACTTTAAGATCTCTTAAACCCAATTCAAAAAAAAAAAAAAAAAAAGAAAATAAATTTTCATACCCAAATAAAAAGACGAGGGGGAGGGCCG
>Ga0123355_10017929_pt1 | contig 11209 bp, 6 predicted proteins | sample TergutEmb28metaG_3_FD_89872 | JGI IMG/M metagenome (GOLD analysis project Ga0123355, IMG submission 89872) | Embiratermes neotenicus P1 segment gut microbial communities from Petit-Saut dam, French Guiana - Emb289 P1 | ecosystem: Host-associated > Arthropoda: Insects > Digestive system > Gut ...
AGTATGTGTTGTTGAGAGGAAGGAAGGGGGGGGGGGGGGGGGGGGGAGGGGGAGGGGGGGGGAAGAAAGGGGGAGGGGGGGGGGGGGGGGAGGAGTTGGTGGGCAAAATTAAAGGAAAGAAAGCACAAGGAAGACCGAGGCTTATACTAAATGATAATTTTAAATGTAACGTACAGAAAGAGAGTATAGTACTGAACGGACACGCATTTCTGTCGCAGCATGCAGCTGTTTGGTGTGAACACATACTGAGCTAATGGTGAGTCAAATTCAGTCAGAAAACACAACTATAATCGTATGCTAAATGATGGTATTTATTAGCGAAGTAAATAACTACATGTTTCGGCCTATAGCGGCCATCTTCAGGTTGTTACAATTTTGCTAAAAGAGTGTCTCATATATATATATATATATATGTGTGTCATATATATATATGTATTTTAGCAAAATTGTAATAACCTGAAGATGGCCGCTATAGGCTGAAACATGTAGTTATTTACTTCGCTAATAAATACTATCATTTAGGGTACTATTTTAGTTGTGTTTTCTGACTGAATTTAACTCACCATTAGTTTTTTCAACACACAACGAGGATGACTCACCTTAGAATTACATACTGAGCTAACAATTATTGCGTTGTGTAAAGTGTAATGTTAACTACTTTAGATAACTGAACTCTAAATACAAGAATATGCACACCGTAATTATGTAGGTTATGTTGTATATCGGGTCTTGCAAAAATGCATTGATTTTCCTGGAAAACTCTGAAGAAAATAATCATGCTTTCTGTTTAACAATTTCGTATACAAATAGCAGTTTGTAGGACCAGGAATATACACACATGAAACAAGAGGCGTGGTGCACTACGTGTGTTCAAACGGTATATACTGAGAGGCATTTGAGAAACCATTGCTGCTGTGGAAGAGCAATAAGTATTACATGTTCTGGGTGTGTGTTTGTAACCTTGGGTATCCAGCATGCAAAGAGCATGCAACGTTCTACATTGTCATCTGTGTCTTGTGTTGGTTGTTCCACGTTTTTTTTCCACATTACCTCATAAAAGTCACGATGTAAAATGTGTTACTGAACATAGAACTGAGAATATTGATCTCAAAAAATGCACGGAATGAACAACTTCAAAACAAAATGTATGCTTTGATTTTCTATACAAATTTTCCTGCATCATTTCTAATTCTAAGAAGAACTGAGTGAGGTATCACGAATGTACACAGTTTTTGGTAAAGTACCCGTTATTCTTGTCAGATTTTAATGTAACATGGATTTTTCTCACAAATTTTAGAAAAATACTCAAATATCAAATTTCGTGAAAACTCTTCCAGAGGGAGCAAAGTTCCTCTATGCAGAAGGACGGACGGACAGACAGACATGACTAAACTAATAGCCGTTTTTCGCAATTGTGCGAAAGCGCCTAAAAATAATTCCGTTATTAGAACCCACGAAACGAATTTTAAATTCTCCAATCCGTGCATTGCCATTCAATTAACACAATTCTAGCCAACAAAAGCACACAGAGCTGTATTGTTGTCACAATACAGTTACACTGACCACCAACCGCTAGCCAATCATCACACAGCACTAACAGCTGTGTCAAGCCACTCTCTAGTACCCTGGTGTTTGGTATGTGGACCCACTAAAAGCTCTCCAAGGTGGAACAAACGTTATCGGACAGAATACGCACAGGAAGTAACAGCAGCTGGTTACTGCGCCGGTAGGTTTGATGGTGCGATCTTTCGTCTAATTTGACCGTATTCGTCCCAATTGCTACGTGTTTAGCCACACTGTTGCACATGATAAGTGACGTTCATAACGTTGTTAATTTAGTTATATATATATTATTGATTTAAGTGGGATCGAATTGCTAGCTTCAGTGCATTCGGACTTCTACAATTACTACCTTTCACATTTATGGAAATACACGTAATTCATAATCAGCCACAACTGTCTACATGTCTTATCGTATCATACTGACGCACTTGCTTTATACAGTATTTTTTAATGTTCTTGAAGTGGTAGATTAGTGTTGCCTGTTGTGCTCAGTGACCAGCTGCTGTTACTTGCTGTGCGTGTTCCACCCGATATATGTGATCCACCATGGTAAGCTTTTAGCCGGTCTACATGCAAGACAAGAGGTACGCGGTGACACAGTTGGTTGAGGCACTGAGCTACAATCCAGAAGGTCGCGGGTTTGATTCCCAAAGATGTTATTGGAATTTTTCATTTACATAATCCTTCCGGCCGCACTTTGGACCTGGGATTGACTCAGCCTTTAACAAAAATGAGTACCAGGAATATTTCCTGGGGGGTAAAGGCGGACGGTGCGTAGGGCTGACAACCTTACCACTTTAATGTGGCGATTGCCTTGAAATCTGGGGTCCTAAATCTTCTGGAACCCTCAGGGCCTGTCTAGGTGTGTAATGGGGTTGCTTCACCTTTACATACAAGACATCAGGTCACTAAAGAGTGAATAAATATTAGTTGTAGTGGTCCGTGATGATGGAATAGAGAGGCCAGAAATATGTATACATGTAGGAGTTGGTGGTCAGTGTAATAGTGTCGTGACAATAATACAGCTGTATGCTTTGGTTGGCTAGAATTTAAAAATAACATGCAACATTAACAGAATTTTATATTTCTGAGAGCGTTAGTTAATGTATTGCAACGTGTGTATCATATGTTTATTGGACCGTGCATCATCTTGAGAGTTGAGTAAAGAGACCAACTTGATGGCAATTGCTTTATTATTTCTTTATTTAATGCTCAACATGTTTCGGATGTTAATACATCCATCCTCAGGAGCTTGCGACTTATGTGTTGAGTTATTTCATGGGTTACATTGATCTGGTTCGATGTGTGTTGGTGTTACGTTGTGGTTTGGCTGTGGTTGCGTGGTATCCGTATGCAAGCTGAGGCACTAGTGCTTCAACCTGCATACGGATACCACACCACCACAGCCAAACCACAACGTAACACCAACACATCGAACCAGAGCAATACAACCCATGTAATAACTCAGCACATAAGTCGCAAGCTCCTGAGGATGGATGTATTAACATCCGAAACATGTTGAGCATTAAGTAAAGAAGTAAAGTGCCTCAGCCTGCATACGGATACCACAACACCACAGTCAAACCACAACGTAACACCAACACACATCGAACCAGATCAATGTAACCCATGAAATAACTCAACACATAAGTAGCAAGCTCCTGAAGATGGATGTATTAACATCCGAAACATGTTGAGCATTAAATAAAGAAATAATAAAGCAAGTGACATCAAGTTGATATCTCTTTACTCAACTATGCAACGTGTGTTTTCACTTTAAATTCCTAGTTTCATCTTCTAACTGTCATAAGAGAAAGCCTTGCCTACAGACAAACAAACAGAGACGTTAAAGTGCTAACTTACGTGTAGGTTACACAATACACATTTGTGACAACTGTGTCAGTAAGGACATGCCTGATTTCAGCGAAAAGCTGCAGATTAATGCAACAATATAAGAAAATACAATACGTCACCTCAATGGCTCTTCCTATAGTGACATAAATATGACAGAGTAATTACACAGAAGATTTTTCGCCCGCCCTCACGTGAAAAAAGGGAGTAGTGAAACATTTATAGGTAATAGAAGAGGGAAAATAGAAAAGGGGATGAGGAAAAAAGGAAATTTCAGGAACATGAGAATGTACATTGAGGGAGATAAAGATGGACGGGTTAAATATGGCAGATAAAAGAGAACATTACTATTAATATGAAACTTAAATTAGACATTATGTGATTCCTGGCGAAGATGCGCCGTAGTAAGAATTTACCGTGCCGGAGAATGGCTTTGTTTACGTAATCAGGCTGAAAACGGAGTCTGCTACATTAAAGTTGATCTGTCTAGGTACGACTTTATCTAAGAGGAACAAGAAAACAGGAATATGCCCTTTTTCACCTGAGGATGAAAATAGAGTCAAGTTTCTAGACGTGGTACTGTACATTCAGAAAGCGCAGTTTATAACAATCGGATTAGCTGAGAACTTCGATTTGAAAACCACAGCACAATGGCTCTCGTAATATTGCACAAATGTCATGGAATTGCAGAGCAGTATAAGATCAGGGCGTGGCGAAACGTCTTTTTAGTCTAAGAAGATTAGTCTGCCTGAAAATATTATTCGATTAAGCACTTGTAAGTTATTAGAGGCCTTTACAAGCCATTAGGGTTCCAGGAGGTCGAGGCTCCCAAAATTTCTAGAAAATCGACACATGAAAATGGTAAGGTTGTTAGCCCTAAGAACCGGCCACCTTTACCCGCCAGGAAATATTCCTGGCATCATTTCTGTCAGAGGCTGAGTCAGTCCCAGGGCCATAGTGCAGCCGGAAAGATCATGTCAATGAATAATTCCAATAACAACATTTGGAATCGAACCCACGACCTTCCGGATTTTAGTGCCGTGCCTCAACCAACTATGCCACCGCCTGCCCCCGACACAGAGGTACTTATTGTTGTTATTATTATTGTTACATTATTATTTGCTTGAAATATAACTGACACTTTAAAGCCGAGAGCAACAAAAGGGCCATCGATGTGCTGAGTCTGGAGAGACACTTCGTGTTCTGCAGACCGCAGTGTGGCTACCTGAGCCGTCGTGTGACAATCAATCACCGTTCAAGCATTGACACAGAAAGTACCGAACAAAATTGATTGTGCTTACCCTCAGTTTGACCTTCCAACAAGCTCAACCGCTAGTAATTATTGTATTTCCGATCAATGACGATGAATTGTGGTGGCTGTTCTTTATCGCAAGAGCGAGAGTGACAGTGACAGTGACAGTGAGAGTGACAGTGACAGTGACAGTGACAGTGATATTCACACAGAATGGCGTCAGTTTTAATTGAGGCTGATACATTGTCTTCAGTGGCTGACTGCCACTGCCGAAGGAAAACTTTCTGTCATTTATAGACAGCAAATTTTATAATCGTTTGATGGAGAAATCAATTAAAATTGTTTCAGTATAACATTCTGTCTTTCGCATTTTCCAAATATCTGCGTAAAGCTAAGCCAATGACGGAATCCATTCTCTCAAAAGTAACAGTTCCGCTTCTTAATTAATTACTTATTTACTTAATTTCTTACTTACTTACTCACTCACTTACTTACTTACTCACTCACTCCATGCAGCAGAGTCCTTCTTCAGAAGCTAAACGGTTTTCAGCTAGTCCAGAAATTACCCGCATTTAGGAACCCGAAGGTTCATTACCGCATTCACAAGTGCCCGTTACCTGTCACTATCCTGAGCCAAATCAATCCATTCCATTCTCCCATCTCACTTCCTGAAGATCCATCTTAATATTATCCTCCCATGTACACCTGGGTCTACCAAGTGGTCTCGTTCCCTCAGGCCTCCACACCAAAACACTATATACACCTCTCCTCTCCCCCATTCGTGCTACATGCCCCGACCATCATATTCTTCTAGATTTGATCACCCGAAAAATATTTGGTAAGGAGTACGGATCATTAAGTTCCACATAATGTAGTGTTTTCCACTCCCCTGTTAACTTGTCCCTCTTAGGCCCAAAGATTCTACTCAACACCCTTTTCTTAAACACCCTCAGTCGATATTCTTCCTTCAATGTGAGCTACCAAGTTTCACACCCACACAAAACAACAGACAAAATTATAGTTCTCTATTGTGTAAGCTTCATATTTTTGGATAGCAAACTGGAAGACAAAATATTCTACATCGAATGACAGAAAGAATTTCCTGAATTCAATCCGCTCTTAATTTCTTTCTGAATAGAATTTTTATTGTTAAGTTTTCCACAAATATTTGAACTCTCCTACCCATTCAAAGGCACTATTATCAGTCTTCCTATTGTGACTTCCTCCTGCATTCTCATCTCGAAACAGGGCCATGTACTTAGTCTAGTCAACATTTACTTCTTGTCCAATCTCCTTTCTAGCAACTACCAAAGTTTCTCTGTTATGTGATAAGTGGGTCGCTGTCAACATGGCATGGCGCATTCTCAGGTTTAGGATGGAGCAACGGCCTCCATTACGGAGGACTGTCGCGAATATATTGAATGAGCACTCGCGGGCAGTCGACAAGGGGTGATCCTGCACCCTGTGGGTTGGGCGAGGTGCTAACAACTCCTCGCCTTAAAAACTGGCATAGTCACTTAAAAACTGGCATAGTTACTCAACATATTCGTAAACCGTTCCGAGCCTAGTAACAAAAATCTTCATCGTTTTAAAGAAGCTGGAATTTGTAAGCAATGCGCAAGTCCTTGTTTTGATATAAACCCTTCCTACCCTCTCTAATCCTGTTTTCTTAATATCGATATTAATATTATAAAATTATAAATTTCACAAACATGCCGGCTACTTAAGGTTTTCGAAGTGCAGTCCGACATTTTGCGGAAACTTTCTCAGAGAGTTTTCTTTACGGAGATAATATATTAATCTTAACCCCTAAAAAAAGACATCAACCCCTTGTTGACTCTCCGAAACTCCTTTCGATGCATTTGCAGTCACGCGCCATTATGTGGCGTCCGTCTACTCGAGCCACAAAACGGAGAAGAGCCATCAATACAGCGAAAATGGATATAACTGAATTGGGTATATTCCATGAGCTCACATATAATTCAATAAGAATGACCATCAAATGTCACTTAATATTTGTGAATTTCAAAGCGTTTTGAAGCAAATTTCGTAAAGTTGGTAAAACTACCGGCTCAGAAACTGGCACTCCAGCCATATTAACGTTGGTAACATCAGAATTACATTCTTTCCGTTATAATGTGGATATATTTGCCTGTAACTACATATAAAAAGTATGTGCCTTTACACCTAAGTCAATGGATGCTTATAGGATCTGAATAGTACAATAAACCTTTGAAGACAAGAAGTAATCTTCCTTGGTGTGATAATCTTCAGTTCTTATCTTACAGAGTACAGAGTTTGTTTTCATTAAAAACCAATCGGCGAATGCTAAGTATGTAGGTGGGCTGATAAATTTTGCGTCCACTGTAATATTTTTATTTACATTAGACATGTCTGAAAAAAAAACCGGTTCTGTATAGTCGCATGATATCTCTCTTCCATCATACTTCACTTTGAACACACAGATGCTTACAGTCCTCACACAGTGCACATCGAAGTGGAAGAATTTTCAGACGTTCGGTTCAAACAGCGTGCTGTTATTGAATTGTTAACCGCGGACAAAGTTCCTCAAATTGAAATTCACAGACGAATGCAAGCCGTTTGTGGTGATCAGTGTGTTGGTGTGAGTGCAGTAAGATGTTGGGTAAGGTTAAGTCTGCAGTGAGAAAATGGTTTCAAAAACAAAACACCAATTTTTTAAAGGACGGATTTCAAAAACTAGTGCAGCGCTGGTGGAAGTGTAATGAAGCGCGTGGTGATTTTGTATAAAAATAATTATGCAGCTTCGAAAATAATTTATGTAGGCATATTTCTCTTTCTATTTCATTAAAGTATATTTTCTCGTTCATTTTGTATTTAAGCGGAGGCAAAATTTATTAGCCCGCCCTCGTACTTTAAACAATGACTGTTTAATGTAAGTGTTATACTGAAAATATATTTTCGTGGATAAAATATATTTTTATTTTTAAAACTGGCGTTATAAACTTACATGCAGTGAACCCAAACGCTCGGCATGTCTGATAGCCGTACATTTTCTCATACAACTTATGTAATATTTCGCACTGCTTGTTAGACACGTCTTGGAAACGACTTCCTTCAATCTTCAGACATGCTTTACCACGAGTTAAGGGAGACAGCGGTAAACCGTGGTCTAAATTTCCTACAACACTTTTCACGTATTCCTTTCTTATACCCTTTTTCGAAATAAAAACATCCTGTATTAAACTGTCCTGCACACGCACGAAGAAAAGAGAAATGTACTTTGCACTGTGCTTCGACACGTCAGTTACAGACAGCAAAATAAATTGTGTTTTGTGAATAATGTGATGCAATGTAACGTACACACCGAGATGTAACTGACGCTCTGTGAGTCACGTAGCTTCCTTTAAACTCGCCGTGCAGTATTGGCAATTTGCGCACAAAATTTGTACAGAGAATTTAATAATTTTCCTATCAGATTCCACGCATTACTGAGATTAGGAAAACACTGACAACAGCTACTGTAACATGCGACGAGGTATTGTATATATATATATATGTGTGTGTGTGTTTGTGTGTATGTATATATGTATATAACGGCTTCGGTGGTTTAGGGGTAACGTGCTGGCCTTTAGTACCCAAGTTTGCGGGTTCAAACCCGGCCGAAGCCTTCGGATTTTTAGGGCGAAAAAAAATCCTCAACACGCCTTTCTTCGGAGGGGAAGTAAAGCCGTCGGTCCCATGTCGCAGATCTGCGGCATGTATAAGATCCCTAAATTTAAGTGGAAGTCGGAATTTAGGCAAAATTACTACCGGACATCTTTCTCGCCCACAGTTCCACATTTCGCTGCTAGGATCTTTCGCATCGTTGCGGACGGAGGTACCTCGCGGCTAGATTGGGAACGTCTAAAGGCGGGGGAAAACAATGGCAAACTACCCCCAAGAACTTGCCCAGAATGCAGTGTGCCAGAGACATACCGGTCACATGACTGGGCTCTGGTTCCTGCCAAGCCCGGCCTTCAAGGCTGAATACTAATGAATGAAAGAATATATGTATATATATACATACATATACATATATATTATAAAATGCAGGTAATTAGGCTTCCTGTGCTTGTGGGTACAGTTTTTTTAATAGAACTCCCTGTAGTTGCCACTAGGCCCTAAATTTTTATGAACTATAATGTATCAGTCGGCCTGAAAGGTAATATTTTTTCTAAGAAAATAATGGTGCATGTATTTCCCACACTGATCTCCTTTCTCTTTTCCAAGTCTAGAGAAATGTGTTAGCCGTTTCTCTTTACAACAGGATAAAATCTGTCTACTTAACCATTTAAGATTTTGTGATTTCCATATAATATTCACGGCTTTTACAAGCGTAATTTAAGAATTTTATGTTTATTATGTATTTGTTTTAAATCAAAGAAGGTCTTATATACGTATAAAGGTAATTTATAATACAGATTAATTTTTATGGCTACTAGTCTTTATAAAGAGCACTTTAACATACTTTCGTACCTCTATGACCTGTAAAGAAAATTTCATCATAATGTCCTAACCTCAATACCTCCCTAAATACTCACGTTGATACTGACACCGAACCTGACACGACACGCACAAAGCAGTGGAAAGATGAACACTCTGGTACAGACTCGAGAACAGCTTCCAATACTGCCACCCTCTTCTCCTATTCGTAAATACTTTCTAACACGACAAACATGTGTGTAGCGAACGAAAAGTAAGGCCTAGCATCGTCTATAGTTTGTGACTGTGATTTGAGTGAAATGCAGCTGTTTATTGTTTATGTTCGCGTGTTTCAGCTGACAGTAACACGTTTCGGATACTCGGATATTTCAAATCGTAACGCAGCTGTAAGCAATTAGCGGCTCACTTGTCAACAAAACAAGATAATTGTAGTTCAACGCCCACACATTAAGAATTTCTTGATAAGCAATGTCACTCTACATTGCTACCTTCTTCGGTCCGCATAATTAATCTCCTACTGTCCTTAGCAATATTTTGTCACCACTTCGCGACACATTAAACAAAATGTTATTAAAATGCACTCAATCTTCCGAATTTCCTTCTTACCGTACGCTGATAACAACTGACAACGGCTGAAGGGCTCACCGCAAGAGTTTAAGAAAAATATTCCATCAGAGTTCACAGATGGTACCTCTATCCCACTGATATCTGATAACGGAAAGAACACGAGGCCGAAACGTTAAATTTCAAAATTCAAGATGACGGAAAGTGTCCCAAATAATTGTCATTTTTGCACCATATCCACGTCCAAAATATCTAGAATTTTTCAGAAAGTTTTTTTTTTTTTCTAAATTCGACAGCCACTAAGGAACACCGTTGAAGATTTACGTGTTGACTGTAATTCGGAATAAAAGAGAGGAAATTAATAGGTGCTAACAGGCAACTTCGTAACTTACACTGTTCTCTTCATTTCGTTACGATAGCTTAAACAGAAAAATATATGATATAATAAAGCTGCACAAACAATTCAGTTAGAAAGCAATGTTGCTGCGCTAAATAGAATTATTCTTATTTCAGAGCTGTCGAAATATTTTGCTTGAAATTCGTTACTGTACGATCAAGTGTGTATGGCGCTAATGGGCACAATATTGCAGTACACAAATTCTACACCAGCCGGTAGCTATGGTACGCCCTGGCATTAATAGACTGGAATTTCACTACGTCATATTGTCTTTCCTATAGGATGGGAGAGATTGAGAGCGATTGTTACGTTTAAAGTTTCGGTATTAACCTAACTAAAAGTAACGAATGCAATATAAATTGAGCCTGTAATTTTTCAATAATGTTAAACGATTTTTTTAAAATGACCAACCAGTACACTCATGTGCAATTGTTGGACCTTTAAAATACACAGAATATGGAGCATGTATAAAACGGCAGCCCAACTGCTTACTTGCAAACAAATAAAGCCAAAATAATTAATGGTATAGGTAGGAATTTGTAAGGTACAAACCGGTTAGAAGGTACTATCTCAGCATGGTCATTCAAGGGGTAAACACCGTCTGAGTAGTATAAGGACCCCTATGGCTAGTTTTCCTGCACACGTACGTGTGAAAGTAAGTCGAAAGCCGAGATTTGAACAATTGTAAGTTTTCTCTAGGGGGCGGGATCCATGGATGTTTAGGTTGAGTGGAAGTATGTTTAGCGTGTTAGGGATGTATGGGAATGTAGAAGGAATGGTGGTAATTAGGCCCTTATAGCCGATAATCGTGCATAAGGACCCGCGAAAGTGAGTCGAAAGCCGAGATTTGAACAATTGTAAGTTTTCTCTAGGGGGCGGGATCCATGGATGTTTAGGTTGAGTGGAAGTATGTTTAGCGTGTTTGGGATGTATGGGAATGTAGAAGGAATGGTGGTAATAAGGCCCTTATAGGGGATAATCGTGCATAAGGACCCGCGAAAGTGAGTCGAAAGCCGAGATAAGAAGGATTGTATGTTTTGTGAAGGGGGTGCGGGATCCATCGATGTTGTGGTCTAGTGGATGTATGTTTAGGGTGTTGGTTGGGAATGTAGATGGAA
>Ga0123355_10017930_pt1 | contig 11209 bp, 9 predicted proteins | sample TergutEmb28metaG_3_FD_89872 | JGI IMG/M metagenome (GOLD analysis project Ga0123355, IMG submission 89872) | Embiratermes neotenicus P1 segment gut microbial communities from Petit-Saut dam, French Guiana - Emb289 P1 | ecosystem: Host-associated > Arthropoda: Insects > Digestive system > Gut ...
ATGTAATTTATTCCTTTTTGGGTAATTCCCCGGCGTCTGAGATTTAATTGCCGACGTTTCGGAACTCACTATCGGTTCCATCTTCATAGGCAGGTGAATGAAGTATGTCAGTGGCAGGATTGTCCTGCCACTGACATACTTCATTCACCTGCCTATGAAGATGGAACCGATAGTGAGTTCCGAAACGTCGGCAATTAAATCTCAGACGCCGGGGAATTACCCAAAAATGAATAAATTACAATACTTAATCTATTCAAAACATGTAGAGGATGATTATTGAAATAGACAAAGAGAGAAAAGTGCATCTTGTGGGTCCTTATTGCGCAATGACTTCTTCGAAATTTGTAGACAATTTGTACACGCGTCCTCAAATAGTTCGCCAGCCCTGGTCTAGACAGTGACGTTAGCGCTGTTGACAAGTGAATAATAAGGAAGATCAGTGACAGCAAAATGCGTGTTTGGCTGCTGGCCACGTGCATGTACAGCTGCTGCTGTCTGAAGTGTGCAGTAGTTCAGGGTACCCTGACAAAGCTCAGTACACAGTCCGCACGCTACAACGAAATGCCCCGAACGGCTGGCGTTTGGTTTGTTAAAGTTGCCACCTGTTGTTGATTGCTGATCCTAGACTAGGCTGAAGGGTGGGAAACCGAGGAATTTTGCTTCGGTTCCCGTCAGGGTTAAGAGATCCTCCTGCTCGCCAGAACGCCGAGACCGGCTGTGGGGCCCCACCCAGACGACTATTCATTGGGTATTGGTGTCACCTTTCTAATTCTTCAGTTTTTGGAGACGAGATAAGGAAGTATGAATTAGAGTGTACATTTAAGCAGTATGTCAGTTCCTCGTTAACCCTTTGACGCCTAACGACCACTATAGTGGTCGTGCCGCACCGCTAACCTCTAAACGTTGCATTTTATCTTTTTATTCAACAAATACAGGTACTGAATATTTTAAACGTGGTATATACTCTCCGTTTTTTTCTCTCTTCAAAATGCAGTTTCATAATTCTAACGTATTTGGTTCCTGTTTTATTCACATTTTATATACAGTGTCTGCTAAAAATTAAAAAAAAAAAATAATAATAATTCCGGCGCCAAAAGGTTAATTTGGTTCTAATGCATGCATGCACAAATTTCGGGCTGCATGTCGCCCAGGTGGCTAATTTTTTTTTAGCCTTGGAACCTAATATTTGTGACTAGGCTTCCCGGCCACACCCTATGTCCATCTATAGCATACACGAAACTGTATGTCGAGTCATATTTACGTTACCATTTGTAGTAATACGACAGTATGTGCGATAGATAGAACTGGTGTGGATAACGGGTCGGAGCCCCTTACGCGACTCGATAATCTGCCCCTCTCGCCCGCCCGCCTATAATTACGTTAGTTACGCCAACATTTCGTTATAGGGAACCAGTAAGAATTTTATCATAAGACAATGAAGAACGGAATCCAGTTCGAAAGCAACGACAAATTTTACTTTCTTGTTCATGTGGCGGGCCTCCCTGGCAGCTGCTGGGTCCGCAGGGTCTCTTTCGACGCATTTGATGTATTGGTTTTATTTGTGCAAAGACTCTAGGCATGAACCGTGAACAGAATGTCAGCATTTCTCGAGTTGTACGGTGGCACATCATACCGTTCAGTTGCCCCAAGAACAAGAGATACACAGGACAGTTGTGTTGGTTGTAGAGCCAAAGGGGCGCACAAACCCCGGGAGCCACATTGCTCGCGTGACTAAATTTTATATGCTGGCGACTAATTTTTTTGAGCCCTTGGTATGTAATTTGCTTAATGTCATCCTCCGGCACCGAGGATTTTGAAGTGGCTCCTGGATTTTGTGAAATTGTGCACACCTGCCATGGTGTGTATGTCGTTATCTATAAATTTTGTTCGAAGCATCTCCCGCTGTGATACGTATTTAGCGAGGTAACGCACATAAACGCGTGTGAAATAAAGTTGTCACAATGCACGCCATGAAGTCATATGGAGAATTGGAGGTATAACTCCACCCATTCTTAAATTTAGAATTAGATAGAATTAATTGGTGAGCTTCACACTTAGTACCCACTTTCAAAAGGTCGGTAGCTATTTACCAGTCGAAAGTGCATAGGATCCCATAAGACTGTACGTACAGTCGAACCCGCTTATAACAACATCAGTTAATGCGGCATTTCGTCTATTGCATCACACATTCTGTGTTACCAATTAATTCCTCAGTGTTAACCTTAACATTGTGCTCCTTGGTTTGAGAATTTACTTATTTACCTACTTACTTACTTATTTACTTACTTACTTACTTACTTACTTACTTACTCCATGCAGCAGAGTCCTTCTTGAGGAGCTAACTGGTTTTCAGCTAGTCAAGACATTTCCTGCATTTCACAGAACCTGAAGGTTCATTACCGCATTAACAAGAAGAATAGATTTTGTATGTGAAATATTTGAACTCTTCCATCCTTTCAAAGGATCTATTATCAATCTTTATATTGTTACTTCGTCCTGCATTCTGATCTCGAGACATGACCATGTACTTAGTTTTATCTGCACTTATCTTTACTTATAGGTTAGAGTATATAACAACACAAAATATTCGGTCCCCTTCATGATGTTATAGTCGAGTTAGACTGTATTTGCACCAAGTGTATGAGTGTAATGGTCTCTGTGTATTTTCAGAACAACTACATCAAGACGTCCAAGTACAGTGTGCTGACGTTCCTGCCACTGAACCTCTTCGAACAGTTCCAGCGCCTTGCCAACTTCTACTTCCTGTGCCTGTTGGTGCTGCAGGTGATACCAGCCATCAGCTCGCTAACCCCAATCACCACTGCTGTGCCTCTTATTGGTGTGCTGGCACTCACTGCAGTAAAGGATGCCTATGATGACTTTGTGAGTGACAGCTGACAGTTTGTCAGCAGCAAGTTTTGAAGATCAGTAGAAAATTGTTCTTTGTTGCTCAACTTTGACTCCAGTTTAACAGTTATTTTTTGTAGTGTGATATAGGAGGGTAAGTCATTAAATAACAGGAAATTTTATACTTGTAATAACTTTTTTACAAGAGTACTTACAGAAATTGTGTCTTATTTTTCGACATAGCCCCCCTGCTTCGCAACACACTTGGTCCACCTGTCCACAAGCTTGTGGATGCCCTCTAGAAAAAAGCTTTTTGGCGTGGCCTTTAACTAACTTTGCACCGTCTCCATTAATTCGTCGTCTGCAAACTTCTGGCCCCGCAAATGTTCTTTCATAGGTCCAAAAAAGTGAAAGTCCGATGGCGCCATACTGAACCTTCATTCTTCTGTAGATTTCAGAAGGTTTCACACCCTCTGACCACAAAAAATGAATAACGCTTCGTTGCTCTTCCACGGTGCAAGTTGACAGTGGAGCGGCCATGTTGTACGGCCTACTGCGCAGACTCAAACTGCTTGATCGTCATGACCCCTGTATGACATATTGCTAAGGAGCCATTTTGTGTCCTGAAATAAGATTTTTCATTGTGCATACTTTTCCATGCACTTTAGAATAAAATTCCTGTTATTTAATGACTTTCCCTCGTAGTTTAAACGTTACCATATTCAAAACATCTATAATATTATGAACAAATGTATTAACTGTGGTGGCAGCCACAGCAATTGAGGATTGACCTGATTGCCTGTTGTTATCAGCTTCATCTCGTGAGATACATACATTCAGAAAATTATTGCAGTGTGGAGTTGCAATGAACCAACTTCAAAGAACCGAAGTGTAAAAATGAGCAGTAATTTTTATATAGTCTTCTGAATGAGAGCATCACGATGTGCTTGTAATTCAATTAACGTTATACAGTATACATCAGCACAATCTTTTTTATTTTAAGCACTATAAACAAGGCTGCATGTTTCGACTAAATGTTAGTCATCTTCAGGCCTATACAATATTTTCGTTACCAGATGCTTTGCCCACTTTGCGATCCCACAGTGTTTACAATTGTGGAACACAGCTAATTAAAACTTTATAAAAAGGTTTTGATTTTGGTTATAAAATGTGTTTTTTACAGATTGTGTTTAAATAATAAAATGTTTTAACTTTCTCCCTTAACGGTGTTTTGATGATCACCGGATATTCAACTGTGAATCCTGTTGTCGTATTATGGCTGACGTTGGGGCACGTCTAGTTTTTTTTCTGTTTGGTGTATTTTTCAACCAGTATCGCTGTCTGGATTGTTGCACGGTATTGTGGGTAAAGTATTCCTGCAATTCTTGTTGTGCTATAACATAATGGATACGCTTCTAGTAACTGAATATTTCTTGACATCTACGAACATAATGGCGGTTAGTTTTTGTTTATCGGGTTTTTTAATCCAATTCAGTTGCTTAAATTATCAGAAAGACTTACACGTATTTCGTTGTTTTGTCTCTTGTTTTTTCATTCCTTGTGGTCGGACTTGTTCTACAGCGTAGATGTGTATACCTTCTCCTGGATGTTGGCACTGTGCGATGTTGTCCTGTATTGCTTTTGTCCACCGTGTTGTGATCACTGTGCGGGCTTTTGGGTAACTGCACCGGTGTACTGTCTTTGTGGGTGACATGTGTTGGCGTTTCTATTGCTTTTTATAGGTGCTGCCCTCTTTGAGAAGACCGTCTCACTATTGTTTCAAATATCGGATTGCTCGGTACTGTAACTCATTTATCTGATTTCTGTTTTTAGTCTCTCTGTAAATGTAAAATTTCTCAAGGGTATCGAGCATTTTTCCTTTTCTTTCAAAGTGAATTACGTTCATTATTTCATTCATTGGGCCAGAAGAGTGTCCCTCGTTAATGATATGTTGGGCAAATGTAGATCTGTTGTTTGCGTATTTGAAGTCATTACAGTGTTCGCTGTACCTCACACGGAAGGGACGGCCGGTCTGACCCTTGTATATCTTGTGGAATGTGAGGCATTGAAGCTGGTAAACTCCATTTTTCTCGTATTTGTCGAGTTTTGGGATATTTTGTGGTTTTAGTTTTCCTAAATTGTTTATTGTCACATAGCTACTTTTACATATGTATTCTTGAACAGCTTTGTGACCCGCCTTGTTTCTTTGCCGCAATAAGTAAATTTGGCCCATCTTCTTTGTCGCCTTTCCTTACCTCATTTTGTTTTTGTGCCATTGAATCTGTTTAAGATAGATGTGTCGAATTTATTATTGCTGACAATCTGTTTCACTATATCTGTTTCTGTCTGTTTTTCCGTGTGGTCGAGACTGTAGGTGTTTATTCTATTTGTGAAGTATCTGATGGCTGCTAATTTCTGTTCTGTTGGATGACACGAGTCATTAGGGATAATGATGTCTGAAGTGGTTTGTTTTCTGTATATGTCGAACGATATTTATCTGTGGCTTTTATTATTGAGATGTCTAGGAAATTTAATTTGTGTTCTTTTTCTTGTTCCAGTGTGAAAGTTAGGCTAGGTGTTATATCATTGAATGAACTGAGAACTTGTTTGACGTCAGTTATGTTTTCATTGTAGGTGATGAGTATATCATCCACGTATCTAAAATATCCTCTTATTTTTTCTTCTTTTAGGATGTCGAAAATCTTTGTATGTTTTCTAGAAATTGTAGGTAGATTTCGGAGAGAATGGAGGATGTGGGAGCACCCATTGTTAGTCCATTGCTTTGTATATATTTTTTGTCCTGAAAGCTAAAGTAATTCTGCTCGATGATTAGGTTGGTTATTGATAGGATTTCTGTTATTATCATATCCTAGAGGTTGTGTTCCTTGCAAATAGTGTCGATGATGTCAATTAGGTCTTTAGTCAGGATGTTTGTATACATGTTAGAAATATCCAATGATGCTAATTTTAGTTCAGGAGTGGAAGGTATTTGTGAAATATCGTTCATTAGTTGGATTGAATTCTGAACATTATATACATTGGGCATCGGGAGATGTGTTTTTAAAATGTCTGTAAGCATGTTAGCTAGTTTATATGAGGGAGCATGTTTGAAGTTTATAACTGGGCGAATGGGTGTTCCCTCTTTGTGTATTTTTATTAATCCTCCCAACGGTGGAGTTAACGGGTTTAGGTTGATAAATCTTCCTTTATTTTCTGTATCTATTAGTAATTTGCGGTTATTTATGGTACTTCTGAGGTCTTTTTGGAATTTAGTCGTGATATTACCGTTTACTTCTTCTGCTCCGTTGTTTCAGATAAAATCTAAGACTCTTTGTTCGTATTCATTTTGGTAAACTATTATTATTGAGCTTCCTTTGTCAGCTTTTGTTATTAGGGCCTTGTTTCTGCGCAACTTGTCTTTGATCGAGTTTAAGACTTTTATTTCTTCGTACTGTTTTCTCTCACTGTATCTGCGTTTTGAGGGTTGTTGGGTTTGGAGTCTTCAATTGTTTTGCCACTTGGTATCTTGCGTAGTCTTGCTCTTCTGGGGGGTAGGAGGGTGATAGCACATTCGCCTTCAGGGCCAAGGTCTCTGATCCAGTTTGTGTGTTTATAGCCAAGGTTGTATTTTAAACCTTTGTTCAGTAGCGTGAGTTCTCCAGTAGTGAATTTGATATCAGTTTGATTTATTACCCTTGGAAAGAATTTATAAGTATTATATATCTTCTCTACTTGTGTTTCTTTTAGTCGTGTGATTTTATTTTCTAGGAGTCTGTATTTTCTCTCCAATTCCCGGTTTACCATGTTGTGTATGCTGTTGTGGATTAGGTCCCAAGTTTTTCCCCATACCAAGGCTGCTTGTATGTGGGTTTTATATAGATTTTCATTTAGTTTGTCTTTCTTTTTATAAAGGAATTTTATTTCTTCTCTGATATGGGTTGTTTGCATTTTCTTTTGTGTAATTGTGAGGTGGGAGAGGTCTAAGGAACTTGAGTGTATTTTGGGATAACACCCTGTTTTAGACATTGTTCGTCAAAATATGTTGGCACAGCATTTCTGGACTTTTGTTCTTAGGTTCGTATATCAGTAGATGCTTTTGGCTTGACTAGCCATAAGTATTCTGAATGAGAGCATCACGATGTGCTTGTAATTCAATTAACGTTATACAGTATATAGTCACATGAGTTCATGTCATGTCATACTAGAGTTAAAATATGCCTAGTAAAAAGAACACGTATAATATGACAAACTGGGCAATGGGGGTAAGTGATGTTACCCTACCCTCTTCTGGAGGGGCAGAGCCTGGGCCTCATTGCCTGTTTCCCTTGTCTGGCAGTGTCAACTTTCACTTCAGGCTTCAGTTACTGTGTTTGTTGCTGTAAGAAATGTTAGTTATAATTATGCTGGCCATTGCAGATTGTGTGTGGTATGTTTCATATACACAGCATTTTGCTTAGAACACCAACCGATTCACACCATATGGTCTACTGACTGACCATGTATGGCTGGAGGAGCTAGTCATGGTGTGCTGCTACCATTGATGAAAACCCTCAGATTTTGACCGTGCGACTTCCTAAACAAATTAAAACTTAAGAGTAGGGAAGTGCCGGTGGGATTGACACCATGCCAAATTATACAGCCACAGGGACCCACCAAGTGGGCCATTTATTTATTTATTTATTGCATGTCCTCAGTCATTGTTGTCAGGTTTTTCACTTGCCAGTATCTTTGAAGGAAGTGAAAATCATGAACTGTGCTATAGCCCAATAAGGACTAAAAATTTTTCATGATTTGAAATATCATCTACCCGACATTGTTTTCCCGAAGTGTCAGCTAATTTCTGCACTTGCAGTGTTGTTATTCCATGTTATATCCTTGCAGCAACGTCATGTGAGTGACTCACAGGTGAATAATCGACGGTCTAAAGCACTGCGAGATGGAAAACTGGTGGAAGAGAAGTGGGCAGAGGTGCAAGTGGGTGATGTCATACGGATGGAGAACGACCAGTTTGTGGCAGCAGATGTATTGCTGCTAACCACAAGTGAACCCAATGGACTCTGTTTCATCGAAACAGCAGAGTTAGATGGGTAAGGTAATGTTTGTTAAAAGTTAACAGTGAACTGTGACATGAAATTACTAGCCACATGCCGTTTGTGTGATGGGCTGTCATAATATTAACACTGCCATCATGTTGTGCTTTGTTGCATGCATTATTGCTCGATGCTCAGCTGTTACTTCTTCCTCAGCATGTGTCTTGCTTGGAACATACACTGTCCATTGGTATTATATCCTAAATGCCCAACTGTTCCCTTGCTCATAGCATGTACCCTACAGGGAGCAGGGGTGATTTACTCACCCCTTCACTCACTCACACCAAGAGTGTTTATTGGCTTATAACCATATACTTCTTTATTCCACTAGGGTGCCTCTTTGCATGTGCCCTTTCAGTGCTGGTTGAAAAAGCAAAATGCTAACATAGTTGTCGGATAGTTGAAGAATAAAAGACCAACTTGATGTCACTTGCTATTTTATTTCACTTCTTATGTGCTCAACATGTTTTGGACATTAATATATCCATCATCAGGGGCTTGCACAGTCGCAAGCTCCTGATGATGGATATATTAATGTCCGAAACATATTGAGCGCATAAGAAGTGAAATAAAATAGCAAGTGACATCAAGCTGGTCTTTTATTCCTCAACTATCACAATGATGCATGGTCCAATAAACATAACATAGTTGTCAGAATTTGGATGTTAGCATAGTAATTCATTACATTCATATAAGTTGTGTTGTTTGCCTTTACCTTATTCCCTTGAACACTTCTTTCAGTGACACAAGTGTGTTTAAATAGGAGAAAGTTCCTGTTATTTGCAGTGTCATTGTGTTTTTAAATATTTTGCGAGTGTCCACAAAGAAAACATATTCCTTGATCAGGGAAAACCACAGAAGAGCATAAACTGCTGTGTGTTGATATCAAGACAAAATACTAACACAATCAAAGAGCAAAGTTCAAAATGTTTCAGAGATAGGGGATTTGTGTATGGACACAGCGGCTGACATTTTTTTTTTTGGGGGACAGTCATACTGTAAAGGTTGAACAGTGAGTTTCCTAGAGTTTGTTACTTCCTTCTGGAATTTGGAAGGACGTTTGTACATTATTAAAAAGCACCATACATGTGACAGGAAAGTGTGGGCCATTATAATAGCATGCCCCACTGTGTCGTGGATCTTTTTCGCTTGATCGGCAAATGTTTTATCTCATTATAAACTTCCATAATTTTTCTTGTCTCTTGCCCAGGTATCATTGAAGTAAGAAAGTCTTAACATGATATTCGTCACAACTTCCAAAACCAAGTATTCATGTAGCTTAAAAAATTAAAAGCTTTGCCTTCTCAATGAAGAAAATAAATAGAAGTAATGAATTAGAAGCTGTTGTATAGCATTCTTAAATCTGCATTGTCAGTGTTACTGCAGCACCCAGCAACTGTGAAGTAGAACATACGTTTTTCCACTCATAGAGTGATGACAGTGTGTTCTTGACATGCATTTCTTAGGCCTTTTGTGAGTGTCATTTGTGTATAGCAGCGAATGACGTGGGTGATATTAGCTGTCCCTGCTTGTTGAATTATAGAGATATATATGAGCAGTGAATGACATGCAGACAGGAGTTCCCATCCCTTCTAATGGAATGAAAGAAATGTAAATTTTCGTCATAGTGTTTAACAGTTTAAGGGATTCAGCACTTTGCTCTTAAATATGAACTGAGGGTTTGAATCTCTAATGTTATCTTATGTATATTGGACCGTGCATCATTGTGATAGTTGAAGAAAAAGAGACCAACTTGATGTCACAATTTATTAAGTTTTATTTTTTTCTTCTTCTATGCTCAACATGTTTCGGACATTAATATATCCATCGTCTGGATCCTCCATCTTTACAGAACAAAACGACCAATGTGGTAATTCAACAGCACAGTCGCAAGCTCCTGATGGTGGATATATTAATGTCCGAAACATGTTGAGCATAGAAAAAGTGAAATAAAACTTAATAAATTGTGACATCAAGTTGGTCTTTTATTCTTCAACTCTAATGTTATGTTCAGTGTAATTTATAAAACATTTTACTAGTTTTTTTTTCATTTATATTTTACGTTCCATAATACAACGATGTGTATTTATTTACGTATCTTAATTTTTAGGGAGACAAACTTGAAATGCCGCCAGTGCCTCACGGAGACAGCAGAAATGAGTCAGGATGACTCACTAATAGGGGCCTTCAATGGGGAGATTATCTGTGAAACGCCAAATAACCTTTTAAATAAGTTCGAAGGGCTGTTGGATTGGAAAGGAAAGAGGTATGTGGGTACAGCCAGCTTTAATGTCCTGCATAGCACAGATATTTTGCATGGTAACTAATCATCTCTGCTGTCCAGCGTTTTTTCCATCGATGGCTGAATAAGTAACATGTTAAATAACACAGGTCTCTTGAAGTTCTGAGCAGAGGATGTGTACTTCAATACTGTGACTTCCACCAGAGGTTACATAGCTTGTCTTCATAATACATTATGTGATGTCTGAGATGGTGATGCTTATAGTGTAAACCCATCTCTTAGTTAACTAAGTTTTTTAAACTTAAATATAGTGTTTGTAAGGATGTGCAAGTATAGCCGTTATGTTGTGACATATCTGTGGATGTACGGTGAATGTCATGAAGTTGTTAACCCTTTGTAACCCATAAATATTCTGTCGCATTTGTATCGGTTTGGTACTGACAGTTTTTCATCTTATAATTGGAACATTTTTATTGTATGTGCCTAATGGGTTTTATAATATAAGGAAGATGCGCTTCCCAGCGAGTAATCGGATTATTTGGATATCACTAATGTTGGTTGTATCTCGTGTCTACGAATTGTTTCTCTGCTAAGTGCTCCTGTATTGCTGTCAAAGTATAACAGTTTGGTTCTTGCCATATAAACTGGCATGGTATGTTTAACCTTTAGCATATGGCCTTTTAAATGGCAGCTTTCTGCCATGACCAGAGCAGTCTTCAGTTTCAGTGCCCACTGCAGGACACTGTTTCTTGTGAGATGACATATCCCTGTTGTGTTTTCAGTTGCAGATGTTTTTTTCTCAAAATCAGTCATGCACGGCGGGTTATGTATGTTACGTATGACTGATTTAGAGAAAATATTTTTGGATGCAAAGGTTGTGCATATAATGGGACAAGATTGTCTTGTTTATATATAAAATTGACCAACTACTTGCACTTTTTATTATATTTTTAATTTATATCATATATAATTTTCACATATAATATTTTTTAAAAACATATAATTTTTGATTAAAATTCACTCCTACATG
>Ga0123355_10017931_pt1 | contig 11208 bp, 8 predicted proteins | sample TergutEmb28metaG_3_FD_89872 | JGI IMG/M metagenome (GOLD analysis project Ga0123355, IMG submission 89872) | Embiratermes neotenicus P1 segment gut microbial communities from Petit-Saut dam, French Guiana - Emb289 P1 | ecosystem: Host-associated > Arthropoda: Insects > Digestive system > Gut ...
GTTTGCTGTAGGTTGGAGGTTAGGTGCGGTTAGGCTGGAGTAGTGTCCGGGCTGCAGCCCGGACACTACTCCAGCCTAACCGCACCTAACCTCCAACCTACAGCAAACCAAGAACGAAACGACAAATGTGGCAATCAACATTATAGACGCGAGATCCTGATGATGGGCATAGTAGTGCCCGAAACATGTTGAACTTATAAGAAGTACAATAAAATAGTAAGTAGCATCTAGTTGATTTTTATTCTTCAGTTACTGAATATATTGTTGTGTTGTGAATGAATGACTTTTTAGTTAGTTACTGAATATTTCGCAGTAATATTAAACGCACTTCTGTCCTCATTCGAAGTGCCCAAAATATCTATCCAGTCTTAAGACAATGTGGAATTTCTTTACCTAATTTCATAGACGTACCAAATATCAAATTTCGCTGCAATCCGTCCGGTGGCATTTGCGCCCATAAATTCGGACAGACGAACGGACGGACAAACGTAACGAAGCTCCGATGCACTTTTCGCGACTCTATGGAAGGGTTTTAAGATCGAAGTACTCTGCGAATTATGAGGAGCTGCATTTGTATATTTTCAGTGCTTTCGTAAGCAGCAATACTGAAATCTGCCCCTTAATTTAAGAATCGAATTACTTGAAACTGTCTAAAGAAAGGACGGTTTTCGCTTTGCAGTGCTTTGGAGGCAGCTGCATGTAAAAAGTGTTTTAGCGTTTGCCATAACTGTTATGGAACGAATTCATTATAGTCCATTTATTTTAACAATTATGAGACTAAACCAGAATTTTTGACGTCTATTATATGTCTGGCACAAAGCAGCATTTGATTTCGCGGATGTCCCATTCAACAGATACACAATAAAACTATATGAGCAAGCCCCAGAAAGTGTAGATACTTTACAGGTCTTTCATAAGTAGACCAAATACATCGGCATGTTACAGATATGCGGTGTTGCAGAGAAATTTTTTTATTTCGTAAGAGGAAACTACAAAAATACCGAAGTACAAATCGACTCGCTATCGACATCTTGCGAAACACAGCTATGGGTATTAGAAGATTCAAGATATAAAAAAAGCTGAAGGTAAAGTGATCCCTTTACAGGCCCGGTGTGGCCTTGAGGGGTGGGTAGAGGTATAACTCTACTCTTCCATGACCGCGGTACTAGAATGGGGTGAGTGGTCAGCAGCACGCCCCGACCGCACTTTACCCATTTTACAGGAGGCTGGGTGGGCCACATGGCCGGTCTGGACGGGCGGAAAATCTCGCCCCCAACGGGATTCGGTCTCGGACCGTCCAGCCCGTAGTCAGTCGCTATACCGACTGAGCTACCCGGCCCCCAGAAGACTCAAAATACCCTAACATTATTACATACAGCAATATCTTATTGCTTTTCAGTCCAATTTTGAGCAAACTTTCCCAAAAGTTTCGTGTCACTTAAAGCGTACAAGTAAAAGGAAATACTAAAGGAGCTACTGTGAGAGTTTACGAATGTCATTTTGTCCCTTTTGTTTTACGATCCCTGCAAAATTGTAAGTTACGTACTTTAATTTATGTAAACAAATATACCGTTACTCGGAATTTTGAAAACGAAATTCATATTGCATACGATTTGTACTTGCATAGCAAGTTGTAAGAAAATTTACGAAACCTAATGATAATGAAATGTAGTTTGAATTATCGATGGCGACGACATACGTAAGACATTTTATCTAACATCACATTTAAGTAAAGATACATTTTTATTTGACACATTTTCCTACTTTGAATGGAAGCATCACGATGTGCTTGTAACGTAATATAAGACTATATAATGAACGTCAGCACAAACACTTTATTATTTAAGGTAATATCAGGCTACATGTTTCGACTAGACTTAGTTATCCTCAGGCCTATATTAACATATGTGTTTACACGATGGGATCCCAAAGTGTGCACAGTATCTGGTAACACAAATGTTAATATAGGCCTGAGGATGACTGAGTCTAGTCGAAACATGTAGCCTGATATTACCTTAAATAATAAAGTGATGGTGCTGACGGTCATTATATAGTATTATATTATCTTCCTACTGCTTTCTTAAAATTTTGGGTTTCTTTCTTTAATACTTAATCACGCTGTTCCTGAAACTGAGTGACGATGAAGGAACAGAGTCCATCTTAACTAATCTACAAGGCTGTCAGCTGTCTACTTGATTCATTATAAACTAGACAGACCAAGGCTTCATTTGTTATTAGTTTGAAGCATTTGTTATAGATAAGTTGAAAGTCTGCAAAATTTGATGAATAGCACATAAGCCTGTCCAATTACTATATAATTTTCAATGCCATGTGAGAACAAACTACGATTTGGAATAGTTCACACAAAAATAAAAAAATTATAGAATTTAGATTATTTCGGAATACGAGCGCATTTACAATTTATGATGAAGCCGATGCTTCCAAATTGATTTACACATTAAATCAGACAGTTTTAAATCCAATTTCATCAGATCTTTTGTAATGTTTGCAAGCGTATATGAGCACATAACAATTTGTGTCTGAATTGTAGCTCTAATTTTAATGGGATGTTAAAAAGTAATGGAAATTTGACGTTATAGAAGCAAATAAAAGTGAAATTACTCTACCCACTTCACTTGCAATGCTGCCTCCCACTTGACCAGAACCACACACACGCACGTCTCCGCACTGACTGAACAACTACAACAAATTGACTGACCTTCTACAGAACCGGAACTCTCGTTTTGGTCACGTGATGTCTTATCAGAGGGGATTCGTATTAGTATTATAACTTTATTACTTAAGTATTGGCCGTATTTAAAAAATCTGACTAGTTTATGTTATTTAAATTCCTTCCAATTATTGATTTGACAGGAATTTCTCTTTCTTAGCGAAAGTGATTTTTAACCTAGGAACTAAACAGGCAATACTTCCTACAAGATGAACAAAAATATTATGCTGCATAGTGTGGTTCACATTTTTGGCACGCTTCATGGCTTTTTTTTTCAAATTTATTTGTTGATTCCTTCATTAATTGCTTCACGTATCCGCCTGCTCATTCTTTATCAACCAACCAACTTATTTATATATTCTTGATTTCTTATATGGCGCTTTCAATACCGTGTAGCATATTATAATGCCATATTCTTGTTATTTCCTTAGTTTATACAGGCACTGTACAACAGCAAACGTAAAGACAGAGAACGTGTTCATGTGCGATAAGATGATCGCATATTATAGGAAGATGTGTGAATTTGTGCAGTAATATCGTAATATTAGGTAATGAATTCTCTTCTAAGGTAGCTTCTATCTCGGCCGGACATAGAAGTGGATATACGTACAACAGAAAAACGTCGTAATAATATTACCAAGAAGCCGGAATACCGTAGTCAGTATACTGACTAGGTTATGGACTGGACAACCACAGGGTAGTAGTATCTTGAGTCCTGGAAGGATTGAGAGATTTTTCTCTCTTCCAAAGCATCCAGAAAAATCTGGGGTCCACACAGCCTCCTATTCAAAAATTGCCGGTGGTTTATATAACAGGAGACGAACCGACCAAAGCTTGCGTGTGATCATTACCATCCTGCAGTGCCAAGGTCAAGAATGCATCGAGTTATATCTGCAAAACATGCCTTCATGTTGTTCAAAGGAACATTACTTTACTCTTCCTTACACTTTTAACCACTACAGATAGCCTTGTTTTGGGTTATGTTATTATTATTATTATTATTACTGATCATGATGACGTTTTTGTTGCCGTCATCGGCTCTTAATTTTCCCATTTGACGCAATGCTTGTCATTGACGCAAGTGAAAGATGTAGCATTGTTTTTCCTGACTACACGCAGCAGAACACTTCTGAGAAGTTAACAGTGGCTTGATCTGCAAATACATGACTGTATGAAAGCCTGACGCTCATGATTGCTTTCTGAAGGGCTTCCAATGAAGTATATGTTAAAAGGTAAAAAAGAAAAACCTCACCCTATAAACTGCCACGAAAGCACAGAGGGAGAGTAGACGTAAAGCTCTACTCTTTCTTTAACCTCGGCGCTAGATAAGGGTGGGTGGCAATGCCATGCCCCGACAGCTTTACTACCGACAATGATCCGGTAGCCACTGTAGAGGGCACTGGGTGGGCTCCAGGGCCGATCTATATGGATGCGGGAAACCTCGCCCCTGCTTGGATTCTATCCCCGGACTGTCTAGCCCATAGCAAATCGCTATACCGACCACGCTCTAATGGCCCTAAAGGTATATATTAAACCGAAATTAAATGTTATGTATATTATATCAGTGTTTCTCGCGGTCAACGAGTTCCTGAATTTCACCACAACTGTAAAGCAGAAAGTGGTGTGTCTGTTTTAGCACACGGTCTTTGCATTTCCGGGTCACGTCTATTTTTGTTGCCATGACAACCTCTGGTTGCTTGCATTTTCATTTTGTCTGGGAATATTCCATCAGGCTGATTACAATTCGTAGTTTTGTGTGTCGTAATTTGCTGGTTTAAAGGATGGGCTTTCGGAATATTCAGCTAAATCCGTCACGTTCTCATATCTCCTACTTCTTGTACTTTCACAGTACATAATAATAATTACTATTATTATGTAACACTATCTAGAATTGCAGACCACACGTGGGAGAAGGCGTCGCTATCAAGCAGTGTTTTGTTTGTACTTACCTTGGTTCAATTGACCACACTCATGGATACCAAAAGTCTGAAGGTTAATACTCGGATTATTAGTGACATTTATGTGCTCAGCGTCACTTCTGTATGCAAAATCTGTCCTGCAAGTGCACATAAAATCTAAACTTTTTTTTAATGGACTTAGGTCAATTTAGGGCGAGAACTACAGCACTTTACCTCTCTTTATATCAACAGTTCATATCTTTTATTCATCAAACAGCCTATCAGGGATATAACTGAATTCATTACAGTCATGTCCATTTCTTATTTCAGCTCTGATTTATAGTTCTCATATCTGTATTACACTGCTGTCCTATGGTTTTCTTCCTTTTTATTTTCATATTTCATAATTGTTTAATTAATGCCCACTTTTAAATTGGTAATTAGGCTGTTCAGTCTGCACTTCGATCTACAAAAACTGAAACTGATGATATTATATTTATTAATCCACGTGGAACTGCATTACCTACAGAAACTGACACGTGCTGAAGGTTTCAGACAGTGATAATTCGGGTTGGGTTCTTCCCGGTTGTAACACCATATAAGCCAGCAGTTCGCTAACCCCTTAACGGTACTGACTTCCATTTGAGACGCTCGGGTTTTCGGTCTGAATGTCGAAGGTATTGAGAGACAATTTTTGATCTCCCCCTATCCCTCAATTTCAGTTCACCACTACTGCCTTACATAACCCTCCTACTGACTACCCACTACAAGATCTGTTCAGTCTAACAGTTAACGGCAGATTCGTTACATGAACAATAAAACGGGTACAGCTGTCACTGTCCACGTCATGAAGGCCTACAGTGTAAGTAGTGGTATAGCGTCACTCATTCTTAGCCTCGGAATTAACGAAGGTGTTCGCAGAGTACAACCAAAAAGATGCTATGTTTCACAGTTTCACTTCAACTATTAACCAACAAATGCACCAATATAACTTTCACTTAAAACACTTAAAACCACTCTGACATGTTTCGACATTTTCAGATCATCATCAGGGAGTTTCGTCGTTCCTTTCTAAAGTTATTACATATTCACGATTTAGTTCGTTTTTGTAAACAAGGTGTTGTTGCAGCATATCATGTTGCGTAGGAATCTGTTTTGGAGAGTGTCGTTGGCTAGGTGTACGTCGTATGCTGCGTACGCAAGGTCGCCTTGGCGACTGAATTTTGTAGGATGGCTCCTAATATTCGTGGGCCCTGAACTTGGAACTTGCTTTACGTCATCCTTCTAGCTCCTAGAAAGCTGAGGTGTTTGTAAGGTTTTTGGAAAATTACTGCCCCCTGATGTAGACTATATTCGTAAATATATTCTTTCAAAATGTGACAAAGTTGAAGTAAATCTTGAAACGCACAGCAAAAAGTTAGGATTATGTTCATAGTAAAACCAAGAGCAGATTAACAGTTTCGAAATAGACGTGTTATTCAGCAAAGAACATCGTTCTGTTAAGAGGGTGTCAGAAAATAAGTTTAAGTTTTATATAATTTTGTGAATAAAGAACCTTCAAGTATCTCACCACATAGCCCTGACCTTGCGCTGAGCGATTATCAACTGTTCCCAGCGCTGGCAGCAAATTATGGGCGGCCACAAATTTAAAGACGGTCGCGAGATGTAAACAGTTGTGACACGCCAGACAATATCACAGAACACGGGATGATATCAACAGGGGAGAGGAAAAGATCGTCTGACGGTACGAAAAATGTCTAAATTGTGACGGAACTATGTGGAAAAGTAAAGTGACAGTAGCAAAGTTAAATCTGAATTGTTATTATGGCTGAAAAGTAAGAATTCAAAATTCATCCGCTTTAAAATTATTTTCTTACGACCCCTGTATATCCTATTAACAGCCGAAAATGTAATAAAAGCATGGCATGCTGGCTGTTTTATTTCTGTTTGCAAGAAAATGTTGCAGACTGACATAGATTAAACAATTCCAGAACAATAAAAATACCCTCGTGCTTAATGCAGCCCCACTGGGGCCATTAGATGAAGGTGCTGAAGAAACTATTTATATTGAATGAAGGACAATCGGGGTAAGCTGTGGCGTCGTTGGTTGAGGCCCCGCGGCTACAAGCTGGCAGGTCGCGGGTTCGATTTTCAATGGCCCCGTGGTCGTTTCAGCCTCTAACATAAATGAGTACCTGGGTCATCTGCCGTGTGGTAAAGGTGGCCGGTGCGTTGGACTGACAACCTTACAAATTTCATGTGCCGATTATCTAGAAAATCTGTGAGCCTCAGCCTCCTAGACTGCTAAAGACAAATAACAATATGCAGTCCTGCTTACAGCAGGCAGCAGATTTTCCCTACTTAATGGTAAATTGGAAAGAATATGAAATGAAGGGACTATGCCCCCTTTCGAAGTACGTTCCAAACATGAGGTCTTGAGGAAACATTTTCGAACTGGGACCTCTCAGACAATTCGAGTGTTGGCCTGTTAATGAGAGCACTATGTGTTCTCTGTGAGGTACTTGATGTCATTGAAGTTAATTTTACCCTTCAACAACAGTTCCATGGCCTATGCGGTCAGTCACCCTCCTTTTATCGTAGAGGCCAGGGTTCGACTGCAGACAATTCCACATAAGATTTGTGATGGACGATGTGGCAGTGACATGTCTTTCTTAGAGCAATTCCGTTTTCCCTGTAAGTATAATTCTACCAATAGTCCACATTCATCCTATTATTTACTTATTTATCAGAAGAACATCGGGCGGAAGTCTGGGAAACTTCAAAACAAAGCAGCATTGGTTAGAGAACTACTGTAACGCACTTTTCCGTCCGGGGGTTGGGGGGAATCCCCTTATTTTACGTTTATTCACTCGTTAATCGTCTGCAGCAAAGTGTACTGCATCACAGTAGAGTATGACTGAAAAATCATAATTTCCCGACAATCTTAAGAAAAGCATTTCATATAGATAGAACGAGAAATATCCAGCAGATTCGGCGCTGATGTTTGTTACGGACAGACTAACATATGCTACGATAGGCGCTTTGCTTCGTGAACAAGTACTGAACATCCAAAAGGAACTACAGAAGACAGCCATACTGTGCACTGCACTTCGTAAAGTAAAGGTAACGGTAAAAGGTAAAGTTCACACTAGAACAGGCCACGAAGGCCCAGAGCGGGAGTAGAGGTATAACTCTACTCTTTCCTTAACCTCGGCGCTAGATGGAGGTGGTTGGTCAACGCCACGCCCCGGCCGCTTTACCCCCGGGAAAGACCCGGTACCCATTGTATAGGAGGTTGGGTGGATCTCACAGCCGGTTCGGACAAGTGCGGAAAATCTCGCTCCCACTGGGATTCGATCCCCGGACCGTGCAGCCCTTAGCGAGTCGTTATACGGACTGCGATATTCCGGCTCCATACTTCGTAAAGTACTAAGGTTAATAACCAAAGCGTTTTTCATGGGAAATATCACGACAGGTACCAAAAACTGTAACAACAGTACAGCTGCAACTTCATATACCCTAGTGATACGGCTTATTTAATGTGCATAAGGTTATAAATAATAGCATCATCGTCATCTTCCTCCATGGATTAGGTCGTTTGACCCGTTCCGGCATCGACGCATTGCTGTTGTTTCCTGGGGCGTCCACGGTCTCTTCTTCCTCGAGGTTTGTAGTTGAGGGCGTGTTTCGGGAGAATAAAGGTAGCAAACATTACGTGCAAACATATGCGTTTATTTTGCTATTAAAATAAACGCGACTAAGCACAAACAATTTATGTTGTTACATAAATTGTGCGGCCGGGGCGTGGGGCTGACCCCCCACCCCCATCTAGTGCCGAGGTCCTAGAAAGAGTAGAGCTATAGCTCTACTCACCCTAAGGGCCTTCGTGGCCTATAAAAAGGGTAAACCCTTTATAAATTGTGACGTGGATGGCTAGAGGTAACTATACCCTTCAACAATGACTGGCAATGCAATAATGCACTGACCGGTGGAAGCTGCTAGCTGACGCTATAATCGACCCATTTTCCCTGTAATGAAAATTTATTACATTCACCGAGAAAGGGATATTAACGTCTAATGCCGTAAGGCGAAAGTTCGTTAATTACATTTCGTAAGATAAAAAGTTTGTGTCTGTATATTTTGAAACATTTTACACGTATCTTGAAAGTCAGGGCGCGAAGGAAGCACAACAATTTCAGGCCATGTTATAAGTTGTCATATGAAGATGGCGGTAGTGTCTTCTGAAAGGTCTGTAAATTTTACCAGACTGTATGACTATATGGCGTAACATCGCGGAAGACAGTGATCGCTGCCATGAGAAAACTGAGATCCCACATCAGCATATTCGCTATTTCTTTAACCCTTTAAAGACGAAGCGCAGACCGCTTTATTTAAAGACTGTCCGTACCGCAATGTAAACACTTTTCATCTCGGTTGTAAAAATCTAACAGTTTATGTTATATGGGGCAGAAGTCATTGTTTGTTCTTGGGATAAATACGAAACATCGAAACATTGTGGACAGAATTTGCTACTCTTGAATATTAAACCTGTTGGTGCGTCACGTAACCTGTAGGCTTTAAAAGGTGAACATATATCTAAAATACAAGAAAGGCACAAATTCAAAACAAGAGTTTAAGTCAGAGCATTAATACGAAAAGTTCGCTTTCTTCCATGGCTGCGTGGCCATTGGAGCATCTGAAAGACGTGATCTGAGCTGCATGACAGAGACGTAAACAGCGTACCACACGCGGTGCTCACCAGTTTGAACAACGTACCAAATTAAATATTTCCCAATTTGAACAGAGAAACAACCAAGCGCTCACAAATTTCAACAGTGTAAGAACCGAAGTGATCACCAGGTTTAACATTTTCAACCGAAGCGCTCACCAGTTTTATCAGTGTAACAACCGGCTTTTCGCCAGTTTGAACAATGTAGCAACCGAAAGGCTCACCAGGCTGAACAGAGCAACAACCGCAGAACTCACTAGTTTAGACAGTGCATCAACAAAAGTACTCACCAGTTTGAAAAGTGCATCAACAGAAGCGCTCACCAATTTGAATAGCTTTTAAAGTAAAACACTATAAGGTTTTGACGATGGTGTATAACACATAGGTACATTTTACTTATCACCAACAAATGCACTTACATAAAATTTCATATTAAAACACTTAAAATCGCCCCGACATGTTTCGATCCTAAGATCATCCTCAGGGAGCTACTTTGTTCTTTGCTAAAGTCATTTTACAAAACATTCACAAAATAATTCCTTTATATTAACAGGGTGTTGTGGCAGCATGTCGTGTTGTGTAATAGTACGTTGTTGAGAATGCGCCTGGCCACAACACCCTGTTAATATAAAGGAATTATTTTGTGAATGTTTTTTTTAAAATGACTTTAGCAAAGAACAACGAAGCTCCCTGAGGATGATCTTAGGACCGAAACATGTCGGAGCGATTTTAAGTGTTTTTATGTGAAATTTTATGTAAGTGCATTTGTTGGTGATAATTAAAGCGATTCTACGAAATGCACGGTGCAACAGGGAACATAGATACAATTTTCTTCTCTTGGACCTTATCCATAATCTGACATTTGGAAACACAATAACATTATATTCCGGAAGTCGGCTCTGCTTCTCTCTTCAGGCACGAAGCACCTAACCTGTTGAACCTCCTAAGATAAGCTATTCCCAGCCACTGCCGCACTCACAGGTGTAGATAAGCCCCTGAGAACAGAACTGGTCCGCGGGTTACAACAGGAATAACACTATAGAAAAATTAAAAACAACGACGAGACTGAATGAATTGCGCCTGAAACACAACACAAACTGAAACCATCGAAACCATAATAAGAGCTACGAACTCAAACTGATCAGACCATCGACACGTCACACAGAACCGTAAAGAAACGTACTGTTTTAGTGTTTTAAAATATCGGTCTGACGACGGACAGGGTCCAAGAGAAGAAGACTGCACATATCATTTTTCAAAAGTAGCACAGTGGTTAAGGTGCTGTGCTACAAATCGGAAGGTCTCTGGTTCGATCCCAGCAGGTGTCACTGGAAATTTTCATTGACATAATCCTTCCGATCGCACTATGGCCCTGGGCTCGACTCGGCCTCTAACAAAAATGAGTACCAGGAGCATTTCCTGGGGATAAAGGCGGCCGGTGCGTCAGGCTGACAACCTTACCACCATCCTGTGCAGTTGTCATGAAATCTGAGAACCTTAATTTCCTGGAACCCTCTGGGCCACTCCATGCCTGTAACGGGACTCATTTACCTTGCTTTACCACACAATATTATGTTGGTACTTCTGCGTCACTTGCATATATCGATATCGTAAAAGGTGCTTCGTGTAACGAATGTTGCGAAGAATAATCAGCGACGAATCAGTGGCAAGCTGAATAAATATTTTGGGATTTCAGGAGCCTAATTTCCTTTGTCTTTAGCTGTAAGGATGTGGATAAAGAGACCAACTAGATGTCACTTTTAGTATTATGTTTATTTCTCCTTTATAGGTTGCTCAACATGTTTCGGGCCACCTTGTGCCCATCTTCAGGAGCTGACGACTTGGAGGTA
>Ga0123355_10017932_pt1 | contig 11208 bp, 6 predicted proteins | sample TergutEmb28metaG_3_FD_89872 | JGI IMG/M metagenome (GOLD analysis project Ga0123355, IMG submission 89872) | Embiratermes neotenicus P1 segment gut microbial communities from Petit-Saut dam, French Guiana - Emb289 P1 | ecosystem: Host-associated > Arthropoda: Insects > Digestive system > Gut ...
AATCCTTATTATTCCAGCTATGACTACATGGGAGGCGGGCCGGTCTACCGTGTGCCGGAAGGAATGCCCGGGGCGGGCAACCTGCTGTTGGTGTATCACGCCGAAATCAACACCGTTACCACCCAGAGCTTCTACTCGGTATTGGCGCTGGCGTCGTCGACCGATGAGGGACTGAGTTGGCGAGACCTGGGCGAAATCATTCGGGTGAATCAAGCCTACCGGCGGGATCTGGATGGGTATGACATTGGCGATCCGCCGCTGGTGGTATCGCCCGATGGAAAATATTTTTATATCTATTTCCGCGACTGGTTGGCGAACGGGACTACGCATTGGGAAAATACAGTCACGCTGGCGTCGGTGGCGCGGGCACCGATCACCGAGGTGTACCAGTCAGCATTCGGTCCCAAGCCGCATGCAGCGGCATTTCAGAAGTTCTATGCGGGCGACTGGCGAGTGGAGCCGGGCATTGGCGGATACTCCACGGACTTGAATCCGAACGCCCCGTATGCCGGCGAGCTGCAGGTTGCCTACAACACCGATCTGAAGCGCTATGTGATGATTATTGGCGAAGGCGAGCTTTTCGCCTACGCGGAGTCGATTGACGGTCTCGACTGGACGATTCCGGTCGAGATTTATCAATTCAGCGGGGAGCCCAACACCTACGTGATGCCTGTAGGGAAGGGCAACGATCCTCATATTCTCGGCAAGCAGTTCTATCTCTTCTACACCTACGGCGGAAGTGGCGGCTGGCCCGGCAACTACGTGGGCCGGCTCACGGTATCTTGCCGGTAGCCAGCGTTGCTCCACCATTTGGACACAGCAAAGGACTCCATGCGCACCGATTGGAAGAAGTTGATTGTCGCGGCCGTTCTCATTCCGCTGGGAGGGGGAATGTACCGATCGTGGGGGCAGGAAAACTCTGCGGGTCCTTCCCTGCTGCATATTCAGCATTCGGTGACGACCTCGCACACCGGTTTCCCACAATATCTCTTCATGTATCACATGCTGGACGGGGCGAAGTCGCCGGCCGAGGCGCTGTCGCTGAGGGGCGACATTTCGATTGAGAACCACAGTGCGAATTTCAGCGAGGTCCTGTGGGAACTGGCCTACTGGAACGGTGAGTGCCCGGTGAATGATCAAAGTTTGACGGGCGCGAATTATCTGTGGTCCGACATTCTGAAAAATCCTTCGCAATCGGACTCTCAGTTTCGTGTGGACCTTCAATTCCCGCATCCCTTGCCGATGTCGGGATGCGTGGGTTTCGTGTTTGGCGGGGGATCACTATTCGAAGGCGCAGTTACGATGTCGGCGAATCTCGACCTCACGTACCAGCCTGTGCTCTCAGACGCCAGCGCGGTGATCGATCTTTCGGGCGAATATTGCTTTGGCCAGGACTGGGGCTGTCAGAACGCGACGTCGGACGACGAACAAGGATTCGGAGTTCCGATCACGATGCCGGCCGGGCATCTGGTCGAGTTGTTTGGAGACATCAGCGACAGTACGTTTGATGGGACCGGGAATTTTGGCCCGCTTCCAACAGGCAAAGCGTGGGGTGCGGTCAATGATTTTTACCTGCTTCCCGGAGGATGCGGACGATTTGGGGACAACCTCGACAGCCAGGGGTTCCCGAATCCGGAGCCGCTCGAGACGCTGTACCGTTGGCTTCCCGACAACGCTGTGCACCTCGAAAGCGTGCCCCTCGAATACCGGATTCCCGGGGGAGAAACGGGCAAGGCCACGCTGCAGAAGCGGGTAGAGAGAATTTTTTCCGTCCCTGTGACGGTGAATTCCGGTGATTGCGTGGTTGTGATTTACGGCAGAAGCGGCGATGGAGCCACCGATAACGAGACTCAGGTACATGCGGTGTTGGCACCGTAGGGGATTTCCCCCACTTCTGACGCACCAGGCGCGCCGCGCACGGGGCACGCGGTTGGAGCGAATGAGAAATTCCGCCCGGGGCAGCGCGCCGGGCGCGAAGGCGACGCCATCGGGCGGAGCCACTCACGGAGGGGCCTCGCTCAAGTGTTGCTTGGAACCGGATGGAGAGCTGAGAAATCATTCGTAGCGCAGGGCAATCAGCGGATCCAGGCTTGCCGCCCGGCGTGCGGGAACGCAGGCCGCCACCAGAGCGGAGCCAGCCAGGACAATCGCGGCCAGGCCCACGGTCATCGGGTCGTAATGGTGGACACCGTAGAGCTGGTCCGCGAGCACGTGCCCTCCCGCCAGCGCAACCGGAATGCCGACTGCCAGCCCCGCCGCGAGTTGTGTGAGCGCGCTGCGCAACACCATGACGAGGATATTTTTGCGCTCGGCGCCGAGCGCCATGCGGATGCCGATCTCGTTCGTTCGTCGGGCAACGGCATATGCGGTTACACCGTACACACCTACGCAGGCCAGGATCAGCGCCAGGACTCCAAACAGCTCCGCAAGTCGCGCAAGGAGCCGCTCCTGATTAAAGTTCCGCGCCACCAACTCGCCGAAGCTCACCACTTTGAGGACGGTAAGATTGGGATCGACATCCGCGAGCGTTTTGCGGACCGCGCGCTCGATGGCCTCAGGTTTCCCCCCAAAATGAAGTTCGATGGCACTGACCCATCCGCGAAGGGGCTCTCCCGGCGGTGCCTGGAGCAAGGGCAGAAAGAAGGTGGCATAAGCGGGGCCGCGGGTGTCCTGGTATTTCGCGTCCTCAACAATGCCAACGATTTCATAGTCGCCGCCATGACTTCCATCCCCCATTCCGAAGTGCTGACCGATCGGATCCTGGTTGGGAAAGAACCGACTTGCGAATGTTTGATTCACGTCGGCAACATGGCGGGCCGCCGGCGTGTCGTGCTCATCGATGAGGCGCCCTCGCAGCAGGGGCGTACCGATGGTCTCGAAGTAGCGCGGACCCACGCGATCCCAGGAGGGCGCGGTCCAGCGATAGTCGGGCGCCTTGCCTTGAATGAATACGCGTTCGTTGGCGTTGTTTCCGTCCAGCGGGCTGTACCAGGAAATGCTGGCGCTCCGAACGCCGGGTATCTGGGGCAGGGTATCCTCAAGTCGCTGATAGAGCCCCGCGAGTCGATCCGGTGTGTAACCAGCCAGTGCCGGAGCGATATTCACGATCAGCCGGCCGTCCGTCACGAACCCAAAATGCTGGTATTCCAGATTGCCGAGACTCTCGGTGACCAGCCCGGCTCCAATCAGAAGCACGATCGAGAACGCGACTTGCACGATCACCAGAGACTTCTGAATCCGAGACGAGCGGTCGCCTCTGAAACGGCCGGCTCCGCTCAGGGCCTGGGCAGGATTGGAGTCGGACGTCATCCACGCCGGCGCGACTCCGAACAGGATTCCGGTGGCTACCGACAGAAGGAAGGCAAAGCCCAGGACGACGGGGGAAGGTCGCGCATCGATCGGAACATAGTGGGCTCCTCGAAAAGCAAGAGCGAGAATCGCATGCGTCCCGGCATAGGCGACCGAGAGCGCCGCTGCCCCTCCCACCAGCCCGAGCAGCACACTCTCGGTCAGCATCTGTCGAACCAGCCGCGCTCTTGGCGCGCCCAGAGCCAACCGCACCGCCGTCTGCGAACGGTTCGCCGATCCACGAGCCACGAGCAAGTTGGCAATATTGGCGCAAGCGATCAGCAGCAGCAAGGCCGAGAGAGTCACGAGCAATCGCAGACCAACTGCATAGTCGGTCTGCATTTGCTCGACGCCACGGCCTGCTGGAGTGAGGCGAATGTGTTGTTGCACGATCTCGGGCCAATCTCTCTCCGGAATCACTTCCCGATGGCTGCCGAGCCATTCCTGCAGTTCAACGTTGAGCCGAGCCTGAACCTGCCGCGGCCGGACATCCGGTCCCATGCGCCCGATCAGGTAAAGCCACTCCGGTCCGGGGTCGAAGAGCCATCGATCGGGGTGGGCAGCCAGGGGCAGCCAGAAGTCGGGGGGATCGCTGCGCAGCGTGTCCCCGTAGAAGCGCGGGGGCGCAACACCCACGATCGTGTAAGGGACGGTATTGATCGTGAAAGCCGCGCCAATCACCGAAGGATCGGACGCGAAGCGCCTTTGCCAGGTCTGATAACTCATCACGGCCACCGGTGGAGAGCCTGCGGTGTCGTCTTGCGAGGTGAGCGTACGGCCTTGAAAAGCACCGATACCGAACATCTCGAAGTAGTTCCCGGAGACATACTCGCCCTTGTAGGGTTGGGCAGCCATGGAATCACCACTGCGTCGAAGGCTCAAATCCGATAAATAGGAGCCGAAGGCAGCGAGCTGGCGAAACTCCGGGGTGTGGTCGCGAAGATGTTCGTAGAGCGGATAGGAATACAGAACAAAACTCCCGCCGTTCTGCGTGCCGGTCATCACGCAGCAATTCTGGTTGTCGCCGAGCCGGTAGAGCTCGCTTGGGTTGGCGACCGGCAGTGACTTCAGCATCACCGCATCCATGAGCGTGAAGATCGCGGTCGTTGCCCCCATGCCGAGCGCGAGGGTGAGCACAACCGCGGTTGTGAAGCCGGGCGACTTCCATAGTCTGCGCAATCCCACACGCAGGTCCTGACTGCAGATTTCCAGAAACGATTCCCATCTGGCGGCATGAACGATTTCCCTGGTCACGTCGGAACTGCCTTGCTCCAGGCGCACCGCCCGAAGGCCTTCGGCGCGGGTCATGCCGCGTTTGATCTTTTCCTCGACCGCCATTTCCAGAAAGCCTTCGAGTTCGCGTTCGAACTCCTCGGAGGCCTCCCGTTTTCGCCGCAGTGATCCCAGGCCCATCGCCAAGTTGCGCAGCCACGCCATAAGTTCTACGCCTCCAGGATTCTGGCGATGGCTGCCACCTGCCGTCCCCACTCGCGGGTTTCGCTGTCGAGTCTTTTTCGTCCGGGCGGGGTCAGACTGTAATACTTCGCCCGCCTGCTGTTATCCGTGGCTTTCCACTCGCTTTTGATCACTCCTGCCCGTTCCAGCCGCTGCAAAGCAACAAACAACGAGCCGGCGTTAATGTGAAAGGTGCCTTTGCTCATCTGTTCCAGCCGGACCGTGATTCCGTATCCGTGCATCGGCTCGAGAGCCAGGGTTTTCAGGACGAGCATGTCCAGAGTGCCTTGCACGAGATCGCTGGGTTTGCCGGGCATGAGATGTGCTCTCCTCCTGAGGCTCAAGAGGAAGGATACGCTTTCCCTCCTGCGGATTGTCAAGAGGAGGAAAAATCCCGGGACAGGGAGGACGCAGTTCCATCCGTTGTCCGAAGACTCGCCAAAGAGAAAAGGCCCCGCCCAAGCAGGGGCTGGGATGGATTGCGACGTGGGAATGGTTAGAACCTGAACACGGCCGAGAGCTGAATGCCGCGCGGCCCCCCGCCACCGATGAAGGGGTTTCCGATGCCCACGTCGCCGGTCGCACTGATGATCGGGGCTCCCTGTCCGGGAGCGACCATCTGTCCCACTTCCCGGTTGCCCTGAATCTGGAAGCCATGCAGGCCGGGATCGGCGATGAAAGCCGGCAGCAGCGGGTTGGCGAAGTTCGGGTGATTGAGGATGTTGAACAAGTCCACGCCGAGCTTGAGGTTCACGCGTTCGGTGATATTGGTTTTTTTGTAGAAGGAGAAGTTCCACTCCCTGAATGTCGGTCCGCTGAGGGAATTGCGGCCCATGTTGCCGAAGTGCCGGTTGTAGAGGCCCGATGACGGAAGGGCGCAGTCGGAAGCCAGACCCGACGCGGTGGTGACGTTCACGGTGCAGGGGATGGCAAACGAGCTCAGATCCACGTAGTTGTACGGATCGCTCCGGTGATAGATGATCGGGCCAACCACGTCCGGGCGGTCGAAGGCGTTGCCGCTGCCGCTGAAATCGTCTTCAAAGTTGTAGTTGAAGTGGAAGGGCTGTCCGCTCTGCAGGGTGAGGACGCTGTTCAGTCCCCAGCCGCTTTTCAGTTTACTTCCGCTGACGCTCGGCAGGTCGTAGGCAAAGTTCCAGGTCAAGCGCTGCGGAAGGTTGAAGCTTGAGGGCCCGTACTCCAGCTGGGGCTGCGTGCTGTCGTTGGGCTGGGCCTCGTTGGGCTCGAAGTCTTCCCCGTCGCTGGAGTCGTCGAGCGATCTGGACCAGACGTAGTTCAGGATCGAACTCACCCCATGCCACTGGGTGACGCGGAAGCTGGCCTGCAGCGCGTTGTAGTTCGACTTGCCGGTCGAGTTCTGCTCGAGCACATAGAAAGCACCGTAGGGATTTCCGTTAAGCGGACGCGACACACCGAAGGGTACAGCACCACATCCGGGACCGTATCCGCTGACCCCGCCTCCGAAATCAATGATGCAGTTGTAGGCGGTATCGGCCGCGTTGATCTGCGCCGTGCTCGGCTGGCTGATGTCGAAGAAGCGCCACAGGCGATGGCCCTCGGATCCCACGTAGCCGACCTGGAGCACCGTCTTGTTTGAAATTTGTTGCTGGAGGTTGAGGTTGTAGTTCTCCATGTACGGCGTCCTGATATTGCGATCGAAGGCAAAGACGTCGCATTCGAACGTGCAGGTTGTCGCCAGGGCGTAGACAGGTTGTCCGGCGACGATGGGCGCAACCACCGCGCTGGTGGAAACGATCGGATCGGGCCCAAAATTGTTGTACGCCGGTCCCGGATCGAAGAAAGGCGCGTAGGGCAGGTGGCCGAGCACCATGTCTTGCGAGAACGCGTCGTAAAACATTCCCCAGCCGGCACGAACCACTGTCTTACCCTTGCCGCTTACATCCCAGGCAGCGCTCACGCGAGGAGCGAAGTTCCTGTAGTCCGGATTGTAGAGGCTGCTCAGGCCGGGCTGGCCGACCTCGGTCAGCCTAAACGTGCCGGCACCCGGAGCCGGCGCGAGGCTGGTGATGTTGCTCAGCAGATTATTCTTCTCCGCCACGATGCCGAAGTAATCCCAGCGCAGACCGTAGTTGAAAGTCAGGCGCGAGGTGACACGGAAGCTGTCCTGCAGGTAGAGGCCGAAGTTATTCTCATGGGTGTGGCGGATCGAATCGCCGAAATACTGGAATCCGCTGTCGACATCCCCTGCCAGGAAGTCCCCCATCGGGGTGCCGGTTGCGGCCCCGGTGAACTTCAGCCGGCCCCGGAAATATTTGTCAAAAAACTGTTCGACCGAGGTGCGATGGAAGTCGACGCCAAACTTCAGATCGTGCTTATTCAATTTCCAGGAAAAGTTATCGATCACCTGGTTATTGCTGTCCACCCGGTGCCGCGGCACACTGCTGGTGGAGCCGAGTTGCGCAACGCTATAAGACGCACTGCTGATGAGGATGATGGGCAGCCCCGCGTCAAACGCACCGTTTCCGCTGCACAGTGCCGTGCTGGTCGCGGCGCACAAGCCGATCGAACTGGGATGGAAAGCCTGGTCCTGCGGGAAGAATCCTTCGGCGAAGCGGTTCCATCCGTAGCGCAGTTCGTTCACCTTATTGGCGCCGAACGTGTGCATATAGGAGATCGAAACCAGCTGCACACGGGTAGGAGTGAAGGTGTTGAAGCCGGGCAACTGTCCTCCGCTGGCGGTCAACGCCAGTGGAAACGATTGGATGCTGTCGCCGAAAAAATAGCGGCCGGTGAGAATGTTGTTGGGATTGAAGTTCTGATCGACCTTGGCAATGAAGCTGGTCAGATCGTTGAATGAGGGAGATACGACAGAAGCAGTACCCGTCGTCTGCAGAGGGATTCCTCGTGACAAATTAGGGGCGGGCCAGGGGTGACGGGCGATAAGTGCGGCAATCACCGGATTGGAGGCGTCGCCCGGTGCGAGCGACCCGTCGGCCGCAGTGCCGGTGGGGACGCTCGAGATGGTAACGACGCCGACGGGCTCTCGTTGCCCCTCATAGTCCGCGTAGAAGAACGTCTTGTCCCTCACAATCGGGCCACCGAGAGAAGCGCCGAATTGATTGTTGTGGAATGGCGCTTTGGGCTCGCTGGCGATGTTGAAATAGTTGCGGGCATCGAGCGCATTATTGCGGAAGTATTCGGCGGCGCTGCCGTGGAGGGTGTTGGTGCCGCTCTTGGTCACGATGTTGACGATGGCGCCGGCGTTGCGGCCATATTCCGGCTGGAAGTTGGAGAGCACATTGACTTCAGCCACGGCGTCGATCGGGAGAATGGTCGAAGGAGTTCCGAAAACGCCGGCCTGGTTGATGGCTGGGTCGTTGCGGTAGCCGTCATTCATGTCGGTGCCGTCGAGCAGATAGTTGTTCGACCGGCCGCGGGCACCGTTCATCGAGAACTCGCCGAAGGACCCGGGCGAATCGGAAATCTGGTCGGGGGATCCGGAGACTCCGGGATTCATGTAAATCAGCTTGGTGTAGTCGCGGCCATTGACCGGCATGTCCTGGACGGTCTGGGCGGTCAGCACGCCTCCGAGAGTGTTGGTTGTGGTTTCAACCAGAGGCAGCTGGTCGACCGAGACTTCAACCCTGGTATCGATCTGGCCGGTCTTGAGGGAGGCGTCGATGCGGCGCTCGGTGGCCACGTCGACGGTGACGCCGCTGGCTACAAAGGTCTGGAAGCCGGTCTGGGTGATGATGACGTCATAGGCGCCGATGGGGAGTTCCGGCAGGGAGTAGCTGCCGTCGCCGCTGGTTTCGGTGGTGCGCTCCAGCCCGGTGCCGGTGTTTCTGACGGTGACTCTGGCACCGGAAACGAGGGCGCCGCTGGGATCGGTGACTGTCCCCAGAATCGTCCCGCGGAAGGTCTGTGCCGACAGGCTGACCGCGGACCACAGGAGAAACACCAGGAAGAAACGCGCGCTCATTCGGGTCTCCTTGAACACCACCATCAAGTTGTAAGGGGATGGGTCTTGCGAGAGGCAGGCCCGCTGACATCAGAGTGCGGGAGCTTGGAATTCCTTGCCTACCGACGCGATGCCCGCCCCACGCCGCCCCCTGGTCGGGTACAAGCGACATTTCGAGGCGACTCGCAACTATTTCCCCTTCTCGGATTCCATGCATTTTCGCACGCCAGCTTCGCTTCCATGCCACACGGTACCCGCATAGTAACTTCGCCACCAGGGCGTCGGGGCCGGGAAGCGAGATTCCGCTCCCACAGCTCGGCCGGCAGCGCCTTGGAGGCGATTCACGATCTCGGCCACCGGTAGCGCCCGGTCAAGCGAAACGAACCAGTGCCAGTGGTCCGCCATGATTTCCATCGCCTCCATCGTCCACTCGTGTTTTTTGGCACTTGCAGACCGAACTGCATGAGCCCCTTCTCCACCTGGCCACAGGCACCAGGGCGACGGTACTCGGGGCACCAGACCAGGTGCAACCTTCAAGCTGAATACCGCGACCGGTTCTTGCAGATTTCAAGGCAACCAGATGATTATTTTTGCGAGGGACGACAGAAGCCGGGGGCCAGGGGAGGGATCAGGGGTTCACCAGCCAGCGGTTGGTGCCTGGTAGCGAGTGCTTGGTGATAGCCCTCGGCTTCAGAACGTGAATGCCAACCCGCCGCGAATAGAGCGGGCGGAGTCGACGAGGTAGATCGTCTGACCATCCTGGCCTACGACGGGGACGTATCCCTGGGCGAGGAGGTTGCGGACGTCGATAAGGGCTTCGACGTGGCGGCCCATGGCGGGGATCGGCTGGCGGATGAAAACGTTGAGGTACGCATCACTCTGCCCGGCCGAAGCGTTAAACATGTCAACCGGAGTAAGAGCAGTGCCGTTGATCCAGCGATAAGAAGCGATCCAGCGGGTGTGCGTGCCGGGCATCGTACCGCTCAGTTTCGCCGTGAGGGCGTGACGACGCGAAGTCGTAATCGCCTGCTGCGCCTGTTCGATGGGCAGATAAGGATGCGCGAGATCGAGTACTCCGCCGAGAGCGTAGTCGACGGTAGCGGTGAGGTCGGATACAAGCTTGCGTTGCAGGACGATGCGCAGGCCATGCGTATCGATCGACTGGCCGGTGTAGGTGAAGGTGCCGGAGGAGATGTCGGGCAGCAGGAAACCGCCGGCCGCCGTGACTTCGCCGACGCCGGTGAGCGCCGGATCGCCGAGGCGATCGCAGAACATCGCGACCTGCAGATTGTTCTTGCCGAAGCGCTGGGAGAGGCTGATTTCCTGGTGATGCGCGCTCTCGATCTGCGGCGCAAAACCGAGCAAGCTGACGCGCGGATTCGATTCGCTCATATCGGCTGGGGCGGAGTCGAATCCCTTCTCGGCGCGCATGTCAGGGCGGGAAGTGGAGTACGCGTATTCGACCAACGTGTTGGGCGAAAGATGAAAGTCGGCGGAGAGGTAAGGCCGGAACGCGGTGATATGGCCGAGGAACTGAATGGTCTGGATTTCGCTGCCGAACTTGAGCTCGAGCACATCGCCGAGCGCCAGATTGTCGCTGGCTGCCAGCGCACCGGCCTGCAACGCGGCGTTGTGCAGGTTGGGATCGGACGGAGCGAAGCGCGTGACCGTGAAGGCCACGGTAGGCTGAGAGCCGTTCGGCATTTTGTGCGAGTACTTGGCGCGCAGCACGGCGCCAGGCTGAGTTTCGCCGTAAGCGACATTGCCGCTGAGAGCGAGGTGGCCATCGGAGAAAATCGAACGCTCGACGGTGAAGCTGGTGCTCATATCGGAGCCCATGCCGTAACCGGCGTTGGCCGATCCGGCCAGGAAGGAGAGCGTGCCGGTCAGCTCGTGATTTTGTTTTTCCGGGGTGGCGGTCGGATCCTCCCAGGCGCGCAGGATGGGCCGATTTGCGACTGAGCGCAGCGTCCACTTCCAGTCATCATCATCGGGAGCGGTGCGCACCGGGCCAAGTTGCATGAAGCCGAGCAGCGTACTCAGGGTGATGTTGACATTCAGGGTGGCGCCGGGGTCGAGATCGAGTTTTTCACGCAGGGCCGGAAGGAAAGAAGGAGCCGTGACTTTTACCGAATAGAGGCCGGGCAACAGGCCGCTGGCGGTGAAGTGGCCGGCGTCATCGGTGAAGACGGTGAGGGTGTCGTGGGTTGTACCGAGAATCTCGACCACCGCACCCATTTGCGGGTGGCCCGATACATTGCGCACGTATCCGGAGATCGCTCCTGGCCGATCAGCGGCCCACGCGGGAAGCGATATCCCAAACACAACAGCCCAAGCTGCAAGCCGGTTCAGCTTCAACTTCGCCCCCCCCTGGGGGAATAAGGGAGTTACTCTACTGCAAACACCGCAGACGGATCAACCGTCTGCTTGGAAACATTGTCGTTTACCTTGATCTGGATCTTGTA
>Ga0123355_10017933_pt1 | contig 11207 bp, 11 predicted proteins | sample TergutEmb28metaG_3_FD_89872 | JGI IMG/M metagenome (GOLD analysis project Ga0123355, IMG submission 89872) | Embiratermes neotenicus P1 segment gut microbial communities from Petit-Saut dam, French Guiana - Emb289 P1 | ecosystem: Host-associated > Arthropoda: Insects > Digestive system > Gut ...
CTGCAAACAATTTTAACCCTTGGTTTTGTTAGCTTGGGTGTGTTTTTTGGCTTTGTTACCCGCCGCTCTGCGGCTGTAATTGGGCTGTATATTGCGCTAACGCTTGTACCTTCTATTGTTATCAGCATACTTATGGGGGCTTTTCCACGGGCGATAGAAGTGTTTCAATACGAACTGTTTGGCATGTATTTCTTCTTTGCCAGCCCCGGTCTTTTGACAAATTTTGAACTTTGGCGTAGCATAGCAGTTGGACTTGCGTATATAATTCTGCCAACGCTTGCAGGGGTGTTGATATTTAAGAAAGCGGAGATAAAATGACTATCGCCATATGCATTTTGCTGGCCATTCTACTGGCTGCAAGCCTACTGTACAACTACACAAAAAAGCGCGAGTTTCGTAACCTGAACCTTGCGCTTTTGGCGATACAAAATATTGATACAAACAAACAGCTAACAACCGCCACCGCCGATAAGGACATAGCCAAATTCGTAGCCACAATCAATGCCATGCTTCACACAAACCGCCAAAATGCGGTAGAAATAGCCCGTACCGAAGCCAACCTAAAACGCGCCATAACCAACATATCTCACGATTTGCGTACGCCCCTTACTGCCGCAAAGGGATACCTGCAAATGCTGGAATCGCCTACCCTGGACGAAACCACTCGCCTAAGTTATTTGCAAATTATAGGCGAGCGTCTAAACGTTCAAGCCGCATTAATGGACAGCCTTTTCGAGTTTGCCAAAGTAATTGAAGGAGAACTCCCATCCATTCAAGAAAATATAAACTTATGCAATATCGTGCGTGACGCTCTTTCCGCAAGCTACGACCAATTTGCCCAAAAAGGTTTTAATGTGGATGTAAACATCCCTGAAACCCCTATTCTAGCATCTGGCAACAAAAATGCAGCAGAAAGAATCGTGCAAAATTTAATAAAAAACGCCCACATTCACGGTAAAGATTACATTCGCATAGTGGTGAGCGAAAGCGGAATAGAAATTCAAAACAAGGCAGAAAATTTGAACGAAATAGACCCCACGCAACTTTTCGACCGTTTTTATATTGCCGACGGTGCCCGCACAAGCAAAACCACCGGCCTTGGTCTTGCAATTGTCCGGGAACTTACTGCCCAAATGGGGTGGACAGTGGAAGCCAAAATAGTGGGTGAGATGTACGTTTGCAGGATTCATATAGTCACAGGAATGTAAAGCTGTCCAATTATTGCGCAGCAATTTTTGTGCAATACAAGGAAGCTGCGACGCGGTGCACCAGGAGGTGCACAAGGAGTTGTTGATTGCAAGCAATCAACTTGTTGACGAAGTAGTGTGCACAAATTGCAAACAAGAATGGACGGTTTTGCGTTCCTGTGACTATACCTCTATTGGTGGCGAAAAATAAAAAATCAAACCTTCTCCCACACCCTGGCTGCTAGTACTGTCATATCATCTTTTGGCATACTGTTTTGGTGCTTTTCGGCTTCGCTTAAAATATAATCGGCTACATCTTGCGGGTTGCGATACCTGCAATTTTTTAAAGTATGCTTTATCCAGTCTTCTTCCCCTGCCGTGGTAACGCCGTCGGTTGCCATTACAATAATATCGTCATGCTGCAATTGGCGGGTGGTTATTTCAAGGTCTACATCGTTTAACATGCCAATGGGCAAAGACGACGAGCGGATTACCGCAACTTGCCCATCCCTTAGTACATAGGCTTCGGCCGCGCCAATTTTAATAAACTCTGCAACACCGGTGTACAAGTCTACCGAGCAGATGTCCAGTGTCGAAAAACTCTCTTCACTACTTTTTAGCACCAAAACCGTGTTTATCATGCGCACGGCAAGCTCTTTGTCAAAACCACTTTCGATAAAATCTTCCAAGAGGCCAACCGTTGCGGCCGATTCACGCCGTGCACGTTCGCCACTGCCCATACCGTCCGACAGGGCAAGAAGGCAACTTCCGTTTCGTAATTCTACAGTGGAATAACTGTCCCCGTTACCTTTGACATTTTTGGCACGATGGGCAACCCCGCTGGTTATGCGAAGCTTTTGGTCTTCTACAAACCTAATCCGGCATGTGCCGCCACGAATTTCGCAGTCTGCCCCTTCTATACGCATTTTGCGTTTTAAAACGGCATTTAGTACCGGCAGCATTTCGCCCTGGCAGGCTTTTTTCTTCATGCAAGCATTATGGCTGATGGATACTTTGTACCGTCCGGCATTGTCCTCCAGCACAATTACGCTTGTCACCTCTATTTTGTGTTTTAGTAGTGCCAAAATCATTTCTTCTTCCAAGCCTTCGTGGAAGCGTAAAGACATATCTATTTCCCGAGAAAGGCATTGCACAATGCCCGAAACCCCATGCAATTGCTGGCTTATTAACTCGCGAGTTTCGCTTATGCGGTTGTGCCAGCGCAGGTCGTTTTTGTATAGGTTAAACACTGTATTAAGTTCGTTTACCAAAGTTTTTGGGTGCTTGCAATCGTTGTAGAATTTTTTGTTCATATCTTCGGTTGTAGCCGTTCCACGCTGGCTGCAGGCGTTTAGTAGTGCAAATATTTGCTGGTGCGTGTTGTACAAATCATCTTCCCAGCACCAATCTTGATGGGGGCAATCCCTGCATGTACGGGACGCAACATCGTCTATAAGCAGGGAAATATCATGCTTGTTTAGCCCTGTTTTTGGGCGTGACAGGCCACTGAATGTATCCGCTAATTTTTCAAACGCCGACGAGAAGCTATCCAAGCGACGGGTGGTTTCTTCTTTTATTTTGTCCATGTAATCGTCGGCACTGTCCAAAACAGGATTAATTGCCGCCGCCACATTAAAATAGAAGGATTGGGGTGTTAGCATAAACATTAACCCACTAAAAATAAGCCCATACAGTACGGGAAAATCAAGCCACGAGCGCGCCAGTACAAAAATTGCGAGAGCCCCTAGGGCACCAACACCGGCTATAACCGCAGGACGCCCCCATTTTTGTGCAAACCCGCCGCCAAGGCCTGCCATGCCCAAAATGGCCGACCAGGAAGCATCCCAGTACCCTGCCAAATGCAAGAACAGCCCCATAAGTAACCCCGCCGCCGCCGCCATAGACGACCCACCTTTGTACGCCACAATACAAAGCACATATGCGCAAAAAAAGATTCGTAGCGGCATTGCGCCAACGTAAATATCGCTTGCACCGGCAATTACACCAGATAGTACGATTGTAAGTGCCGTAATATCTTCGCCAGAGAGTAGCTTTGCCCGCCGCCTGCGGCCTGTTAATATTACGTGAGCACGTTTTAAAATTAAAGCCATAGTACCGGCAAGTACCGTTTCTAAAAGCGTAACTGTAAATAAAAAAGGGCTCATGCCGTATATTATGGCGGTAACTATCCCAGAAATAAGTAATGAGCCTGCCGCCGCTGCCGCAATAAAGGGCAGCTTTAACCATTCCCGATTATTACTGTTACGGGTCATTCGGGTGCCAATATAATAATAAGTACACAAAATGCCAACAGCCAAAAGATAGCGAGCAGTCAAAAAATTACCCGTTCGAGTAATAAGCCCTAGGGATACAAACAGTGCTGTAAAATAAAACCCTTTGCTTGAACCCATAAAAGCCGCCAAAAACGGCACCGCCAAAGGGCTTATAAATGAAAAAACTATAGCTCGTCCAATAAAAAAACCAAAGGCACCCACTATTGCTGTTGCTATGTTGTTTTTGTTTATTATGGGTTTTGCTATAGGTTTTGCCCCTGATCCCGGGCGGGATGTTCCGTAGTTCATAATATCACCAAGGGCATTGTACTATTTTGTAGACGTGTGTTTTGTCAAAATTTGGTAATACAAATGTAAAAAATAATTTTATAGACGATGTCTTATACACTTATCACGTTGGTGGGAACACGCCCTAAAATTTTTCACTTGCCATTTGTAATAAAATACGCCACAATCGGGTTATATATGTACTACTAAATCCGATCGCGGATTGGAATTAGTATAAGGAGATAAGTCTATGCTATTTGTCTCAAATGACAGCAAATTCGATTATATTTACGAAAAATACAAACGCCTGCTTTTATCAAGGGCATTTGACATAGTAAAAGACCATGCCTTGGCGGAAGATGCCGTTAGTGAGGCTTTTATTCGTGCGTATCGCAACCTGCACAAAATTGGCGAAGCGGATTCGCCACAAACGGTGTCATTTCTTGTAACGATAACAAAAAACGTTGCAATAAATATTTACAATAAAGAAAAGCGCATGACTCCCATTGATATAACCGAATACGACGAAGCCGACGATTTTGACATGGAAGAGTTAATCGAATTCAAAGACGAAACGCTAAACGCGTTGCAACTAGTAGACAGTTTACGGGAAGAACTTAAAGCGGTCTTTTTGTTAAAATACGCCCATGATATGAACCATAAGCAAATCGCAAGTGTGCTTGGCATAACAGAAAACAATGTAACCGTGCGCTTGCACAGGGCAAAGGCCAAATTAATAAAAATGGTGAAGTCTGGTCATTCACCCAACGGCGAATTACTAGGCCGCGCATCCAAGGAGGTGGCGAAGTGAGCAATGAAAAATTTTTACAAAACTTAGCAAAGCAATATGTAAAAGAAACCGGCGAAAAATATATTAAAGAAAATGACGAGCTTAACCACGACCCTACCCATACTCTTGATAGAAAGATAACCACACGACGTAAACCCGCACAAAATTGGTGGAAGTACGCGGTAACAGCGGCTTCGGTTGTTGTTTTATTTGTTTTGGGCGCGCTGCTTTTGCGCGATACTGATATGTATAATATCCGGGTAACACAGCCTGACGCTACTCCACAATCTACGGATGTGACACCTCCATCACCAACTGCACCTGGTGCTATGTGGGGAGATGCATCCGCTGACGTAGAATTTGCAGAAGTGGCGGAAGAAGACACAGTTTGGTTTAGGAGTTATGCTGTTGCAGAGCCGGAGTCTTGGGGCGATGTAATGACCGGTGGTGGTTTTCATGAATCAGGCTTAGCTATGCCCGCACCTGCTCCAGGGGGTGCTTCTATGGAGCAGCAAGTCGGGCTGCCCGGTAGGGATTATTCTATGGAAGCATGCCCACAAGACATCGAATTTAATTCACGAGAATATGGTTATTCCGCTTTCAATAAAATTTCAATTATTACGCCGCCCGGCGTAAGCAGAAGTCAAGTGCTAGACCTTGCAACCGTTTTTGGCTGGCAAGTCGTACACTGGGAAATCCATTACGATAGCCTGTTTGCGATTATCCAGGTCCGCGCGGATACAGAAGAGGGACTTCTTGCCTTATGTAATTATCTGATGTACTATTATCCAGATATAATTCTCTCTGCATTTTTGGAGTAATCTGGAGGACTTTATGCACATCATAATAGGTTTAGGCAACCCGGGCAGCACATACAAGGGCACACGCCACAACGTAGGTTTCGAAACCATTAGCAAACTTAGTTACGACCATAAAATAGACCTAAAAAACCAAAAACGCTTTCGTGCCCATGTTGGCGAAGGGCGTATAAACCGTAAACCTGTGCTTTTAGTTCAGCCGACAACATACATGAACCTAAGCGGCGAAGCTGTACGTGCAATCCTAAATTTTTATAAACTCCCGCCTTCCCAAATAATTGTAATTTACGACGATGTTAATCTACCCGTAGGCGAGATTAGAGTACGCGAACGTGGCAGTGCCGCAGGCCAAAAGGGTATGATAAATATAATCGCCCAGCTTAATACAGATGAATTCCCGCGTGTGCGCATTGGTGTTGGCGACAAGCCCTCAAGCTGGACTTTGTCGGACTATGTATTAAGCCGTTTTTTGCGTGAAGAATGGGACGACATGATAAAAGGCATCACAAAAGCCGGTAATGCCGTTTTGCAAATTTTAGCGGAAGGTACTGTGCCCGCAATGAACGTGTTTAATAAAAAAAACAAAACAGCACCAAAAGTTGCTGATGGTACTGAAAAGCCTAATGAAAATATAGTCACTTAAGCTGAAAACGGGCCAGTTTTCAGCTTAAGTAACTATAACAACCAACGCTATTCTGCCTTTTTTATTAGTTCCTCCCTGTGAATCTATTGTAAACCGACCCATACCCCTTACGGTTATTGCATCTTTAACAGTAAGGATATGGGTTTTTTTTGCAAGCTTCCAATTAACAAACACCTTTTCGCTCTCAATTAATTGAGATGCTTTGCCACGTGATAGGTTAAATACAGATGAAAGCACTGCATCAAGCCGCATAGATGCTACGGTAAGCTGTTTTGTTGTGTTTGCATTTTTTAACCCGTCAAGGAGGTCGCGAGCCCTTGCTTTTACGGTAACGCGACCTACTTGGCACAAATTTTCCGCAATAAAATCGGCAATGTCTTCTATTACATATACTATCGCGCCTTCGTCTGCAAGGCAAATGTCGCCTATTTTGCCCCGGTCTATGCCAAGGCCAAGTATCGCGCCCAGGTAATCACGGTGGGTTGGCGGCTTTGCAAAACGTTGGTTGTAGGTTATCGCAATTGGTGCAATAGGAATGCCCCCGCCTTCGCTGGTATCAACAAATATTATTTTACGCTCGGCATTTTCGAAACCACCGTTTGCTATAACAAAATTATTGTGGCTTATACGTTCTAAGGCTTGCATGAATTTAGCGCAACTTGCAGGGTCTAAAAAATCTGTATGAGCTGGTTTACTGTTTTTTTGTGACCAAGATAATTTGTCTAAAACCTTTGCAAAATTTAGTTTGTCTTCTGCTTCTTTAAAAGGGTTTAGCGTAAAAAGATTATTTTCTGCCAATGTTGTTACCTCCCGCGATGTTATGGTATTATGACTATATCTAAGAAAGTGTCATGCATGTATAGTTAGCTATAGTATAGCATGAAAGGAGTTTGCCACGCATGGTTGTTCAAAATATTGAAAAAATCAAACAATCGCTAAAACCGGTTAGGGAAATAATCACGCCGGATATCATTGCGCAAAATTTAGCGAGTGAAACTGCATTGCAAAAATTATTCGACAACCGTCAAGGCCCTGCCATAGAAGGCAGACATCAAATAGATTATCATGTGTTTTCGCCCGCGAAAGGCGACGCAGACACTACTCGTTACCCCGTGTTTATATGGCTCCATGGTATGGGGCATGGTAATTGTTTCCGCCAGCCTGTACGTGGGTCAGATGTTGCAAATTTTGCCTCGCCCAAATATCAGGCAAAGTTTAGCGGCGCATACATTGTTGTACCCCGCGCCAACGAAGATTTAGGTCAAATGGCAACCAATAATTTTTTTTGGTATACAAACTCCTGGTTGTCTGGCGTATACGTAGAAGGTGGGCTGCCCCCAAAATCCCAGATCCCGGAACTGGTAGCCGCCATTAGGCAATTTTTGCAAGAAGAAAGCAAAAACATTGACACATCCCGCATATATTTGTCGGGTTTTTCTGCCGGTGGATATATGACGTGGCAAACTTTGCTTGCCATGCCTGACACCTTTGCCGCCGCCGCCCCAATTTGCCACGCGATGTTTGTCCAGACAGATTATGTAAATACCATACCACTGTGGCTTATCTGTGGCGAAAAAGACGAACTGTGCATGCATTATGTGGCTCATACAATTGACAAATTACAAGATACCCACAAAGCAGAATTTCGTACCACCATATTAAAAGATGTGCTTAACCCCGATTATACCCCTGCGGTAAGCCAGCATCATTCCTGGGTTCCCGTAACTTTTGACATGTTATATAATGATGGCAAACCCTATGACGAAAAATACCCGCAAGGGTTTATTAACTGGCTCATGAGCCATAAAAAATAAGGAGGCAACACCATGCCGGCATTAGATTTTCCACTGGAAACGCTAAAGACCTACAAGGGCAGTAGCCCCCGTCCCAAAGACTTTGACACATATTGGGACAACGCTATTAAGGAAATGCATGCAATGGGCACAAACTACACTACCGAACCCGCAAAATTTAGTGCGCCGGGGGTAATTTGCGAATATCTGTACTTTACAGGTGTTGGCGGCGCAAAAGTTTGTTGCAGATACTTAAGGCCTGAGAAAATTGACGGAAAAATACCCGCTGTTGCTATGTTTCACGGTTATTCTGGCGACAGTGGTGGCTGGTTTGACAAACTGCCCTACGCCTACGCTGGTTTTGTGGTTTTGGCTTTGGATGTTCGAGGGCAAATGGGTTTTTCGGAAGATACTTTTGTTACCACGGGTTCAACTTGCAGGGGACATATAATCCGCGGGTTAGATGATGCGGGCGGCCCAAACAATTTATTCTTTCGTAATGTGTTTTTAGACACGGCACAAACGGCGCGCGTTCTTATGGACATGGACTTTGTGGATGAAAACAGAGTTGGCGCGCTAGGTGGTAGCCAGGGCGGCGCGTTAGCAATAACCTGTGCAGCACTTGAGCCGCGCGTAAACAAGGCCGTATCCGTTTTCCCGTTTTTATCGGATTATCGTCGTGTATGGGATATGGACTTGTGTAAAGGTGCGTATGATGAACTTTCGTACTATATTCGCCACCGTGACCCGCGCCAACAAAACATGGATGCAATGTTCGAACGCCTTGGGTATATTGATGTTTCTAACCTTGCGTCCCGTATTAAAGGTGAAACGTACATGTTCTTGTCGTTGTTGGACGATATTTGCCCACCGTCTACACAATTTGCAGTGTATAACAATTTAGCCGCAAAAAAACGTTGCGAAATTTATCCAAACCACGGGCATGAGGGTCTTCCTGAACAAAACGAACTGGCGTTTGAGTTCTTTTTGGGAATGTGACCCTGACATAGTTTTGTAGACAAAGTATAAGTGTGGAGGCTTTAAATTATGAAGGAAGTGCTTATCCAAGCAAAATCCCTGCCGGAGGCGTATCATGGCGCGCTTTTGGCACTTAGTACACAGGGCGATATAATAAGCTGCAACGATTGGAACCAAAAACAGCAAGAAATTTCCCTTACCATGGTTGTGGAGAAACCACTTGCCGAGCCTATGATATCCAAACTGTTTATTGGCGGATACAGAGAACTTCAGCAATATGTGATGGAAGTTTTGGACGGTATTTTGAATTTTAAAATTGGCGAGGATACCTGCTGGGAGTATACGTACCATGACCGTATGGTTAATTTCCCAACGGTAGGCGGCGGCTTTAATCAAGTAGAATTTGTTATAAATGAATTAAAACGCAGTGCAGATTCACGCCGTGCCGTAATAAATATACGCGACAACAGCATAGACCCATTTAACGAAAACCCGGCATGCCTGCAACATATGCAGTATTTTGTGCGCGGGGGCAAATTGCATTCAAAAGTGCTAATGCGGTCTAATGATGCAGCAAAGGCTACTTTTATGAATGCTTTCGCTTTTATTATGCTGCAAAAGAAAATTGCTGATGCCCTTGGGGTGGAAGTAGGTACTTATTCCCACCGTGCCAGCAGCTTTCATTGCTACGAGAAGGATTTTGGATTGTTAAAACAGTATGTAACTGGAATTAATAAAGGCGAAGATATAACATATGAATATGAAGGGCATTTTCAAGAATTGATGGAAGAAGCTATTCCTGAAATTGAAGATTTGGTTAAAAATTTACGGGCGCAATGATTAATTTTGTAATTTGCGACGACGAAGGTGCCGAGCGGCAGTACCTAACCACCCTTATACGCAAATGGGCCAGCAGCCACAATATTGAACTAAAAATCCGCGAATTTGAAAGCGCGGAAGCTTTTTTATTTCAATACGAAGATGACAAGCCTGCGGATATCCTCCTGCTGGATATTCAAATGAAGGAAATGGACGGCGTAACCCTTGCCAAAAGAATTCGCGCACGGGATAAGGAAGTGCAAATTATTTTTGTAACCGGCTATATGGATTATATCAGTGACGGATATGACGTGGAGGCGTTGCACTATCTTTTGAAGCCCGTAACGGAAGAGAAATTTTTTGCCATACTAAACAGAGCAAAAGAAAAGTTAAAGCGTAACCAGTTCGCGCTTACCGTAACCCATATGGGGACGACGGCGCGTATTCCCTTTTACCAGATACGCTACCTGGAGGTGCGGCATAATCATGTTACTATTTTCGCCGATGAAGAATATGTTGCAAAGACCACCCTGGGCGAATTGGAAAAAGAACTTGCCAAGGATGATGTTTTTTTTAGGGTAGGGCGGTCATATATTGTGAATTTGCGCTTAGTGAAGAAGTGCACAAAAACGGAAATTTGCTTAGCCGGTGGCCAGGTTATTCCCATGCCCCGCGGGGTGTATGCTGCAATTAACAAGGCGATGATTGAAAGGCTTTAATATGCAACCCCTGTTTAGGGCATGTTCGATAATTCCATTGCACCGCCTTTTCGAGTAAAAATTCGGCACAAGCGAATTACCGAACACGCCCTAGACATTTCTCCAGGAGGCGTTATGTTTCTTTCAAAATTAATAGACAAACGCATAGCCAAATACCAGCAAAGCCTTATAAACATACACTACCATGAAGTTGAAAATATGTACGAAAAAATGCGCGGCTGGCGGCACGATTATCAAAAGCATATACAGGTAATGAAAGCCCATGCCACAAATGGGGACATGGATGCCATCACCCGCTATCTTGACGACCTTGGGGCCGACCTGCAAAAGGTAGATAACATAATAAAAACCGGCAACAAAATGGCGGACGCTATTTTGAACAGTAAAATATCCTTTGCCATGTCCAAAAAAATAAATGTGCAGGCAGATGTTAACATTGCCGTAGAGCTTACCACATCCCAAATAGATTTATGTATTATAATAGGCAACCTGGTGGATAACGCTGTGGATGCCTGCCTTGCGTTACCTGAGCAAAAGCGCGTTATCCGCATTTTTATGGAAATGAAGAACACACAGCTTTACCTTTCCATAACAAATTCCACTGCGGAAAGTAAAAAACGTAAAATAGGAAGCCGCTTTGCTTCCAGCAGAGGGAGCGGCTTTGGTCTGGCGCGTATAGATAATATTGTAGAGCGCCACAGCGGCTACATAAGTCGTAACAGCGAGGATGGGGTTTTTACCACGGAGATTTTACTGCCCCAGGGTTGAAATGTATTATATAGTCATATAAGCTGAAAACCGTCCAATGTAACGCAGTAATTTGACGCAATACGAGGAAGCGACGACGACGCGTACCCAAAGGTACGCTAGGAGTTGTTGATTGCAAGCAATCAACTTGC
>Ga0123355_10017934_pt1 | contig 11207 bp, 12 predicted proteins | sample TergutEmb28metaG_3_FD_89872 | JGI IMG/M metagenome (GOLD analysis project Ga0123355, IMG submission 89872) | Embiratermes neotenicus P1 segment gut microbial communities from Petit-Saut dam, French Guiana - Emb289 P1 | ecosystem: Host-associated > Arthropoda: Insects > Digestive system > Gut ...
ATGACAAATATCATCAGCATTCTGGAACAGGCCAGCCGGGACAGTCTTGTACTGCTGGACGAACTCGGCAGCGGCACCGACCCCGCCGAGGGGATGGGAATCGCCGTAGCGGTGCTGGAGGAACTCAGACAGCGCGGTTGTATGTTCCTTGTTACAACCCACTACGCCCAAGTCAAGACTTATGCGGAACAGTCGGGCGGTGTGAGAAGTGCGCGGATGGCTTTTGACCGGGAAAACCTCCGCCCACTCTACAAGCTGGAAATGGGCATGTCCGGGGAAAGTTGCGCGTTGCACATTGCCGAGCGGCTGGGGCTCGCCCCCCATCTGTTGGAGCGGGCGCATCACGAGGTTTACGGCGGCCAAGTCAACGATAACGCCTCGAAGCAAACGGCAATGAGGGTCCCGAAAAGCGCTCTTGTACGTACGCAGGTCGAAAAGGCAGTCGCCGATTTTTCAGATAAGTTTAGCATGGGCGACAGCGTAACCGTCCTGAAGACAGGGGAAACAGGTATCGTATATCGCCCTGCAAACGAGCAGGGGGATGTGATCGTACAAGTGAAAGGTGTAAAACACGCCATGAAGCACAATCGGATCAAGCTCAAGGTACCAGCCGCAGAATTGTATCCCCCGGACTACGATTTCTCCATTATCTTTGACACAGTGGAACATCGAAAGGCCCGTCACCAGATGGGGAGAAAGTTTGACCCCACCGTTAGCATCACCTATAACGAAGCAGAAACTGATTTTTTAGGAGGAAAATAAATATGGATATTTTTTCAAACAAGTTCGTCGCTGACGAACAGAATTTTGCGCTATTGCAGGAGACGATGTGGGGGCCAAATGGAATCCGGCAGGCCGAGGAATTGGCGACCCATTTTACAATTACAAAGGATATGAAAATCCTAGATTTGGGCTGTGGACTGGGCTTGTCATCCATGTATCTGGTGCAAGCATACGGCGCAGAGGTTTTTGCCACCGACTTATTCGCTGATCCAACAGAAAATCATGAACGGTTTCGGTCCCTTGGTATAGCGGACAAAATCGTTCCGATGATACTCGACGCGACACAACCCTTACCCTTTGCAAAAGGTTATTTCGATGTGATCTTTTCGGTAGGTGCCTACAATATGTTTGGCGATAAGGAGGAAATGCTGCCAAATCTGATTCCCTATGTGAAAAAAGGCGGCTACATTGCGGTTGCGTTTCCCGGGTTGAAACATGAGTTTGGTGACAATGTTCCGCCGGAAATGCGGCGGTTCTGGGAAGCGCCTGATGTTGCAAGATGCGTCCGAGGTATTGAATGGTGGAAGGACTTGGTAAGCCGCGCGGCGGGCATAGAAATTGTAACCATCAGCGAAATGGCCTGCCACGACATCGCCTGGGATGAATACCTTGCAAGCATTGACCCCTGCGGGGAAGACAAATGGACATTGGATATGATGCAGGCGGAAGATGGGAAGTATTTTAATACAATTCAGCTGATTGCCAAAGTCCTCTGAGGATAAGTATTCTGGGCGTAAGATCCCATGGACAAAAAAGAGAAGCGATGTTCCGGTGTTACACCAGAACATCGCTTCTTTCATTTCTTCGACCTGAACACATACCTAGTGCAAAGATGTAATCACCAACCCAACAATAATCCCAATCAACGCCGCAAAAGTAGTAAAGCGGCTTTTGGTTATAATCGAGGACTGGGGTAAAATCTCCCCAAAGACCACATAGAACATGGCACCGCCCGCGCCGGTGAGGGCCAGGGCCAGGGCCGTGTCAGATATGCCCCCGAGGAGCATCCCGATTGCACCGCCGATGATCGTCGGCACACCGGACAGGGCCGTTAGGGCAACAGCCTTCCCCCTTGAGATCCCGCCGCCGATGAGGGGCGCGCCAATGGCCATCCCCTCTGGGATGCAGTGCAACATGATAACGGCGGCCAGGATGATACCCATTCTGAGATCGTGGGTTCCCGCAGCACCGATGGCGATGCCTTCCGGCAGGTTGTGTAAGGAGATCGCCACCAGCATGATAATCCCCGAGCGCAGAAGGGCAGGTTTGCCGCTGAAACTGCCCTCATGGTAGACCCCCGCCCCCGAGATATGGGCTTCTAAACTATCTCCATCTTTGATGGTAACCCGATCTAATAGGCGGTTTAGGAGGGCGACGATTAGGATACCCAACACCAGGCCCAGGATGGCAATACCCATCCCCGCCAGTTCGATACCTTCGGGGATCAGCTCAAAGCTCACCACGCTCACCATGACCCCGCCGGCAAAGCTGAGTACCCAACACATAGTCTTAGGCGAGATATTGCCCAGGAGCGCCGACACCAGGCCCCCAAGTCCCATGCCGACGATCCCGGCTATGGCTGTGAGTAAGATGATTTCCATTGTTTGTTCCTCCTGGATAAAATGAAGATATTGCTGACTCATTTAGCTGGTCTTCTGTGGTTAGCGATGGCTAACTGCATTCATGTTAGCATATGCTAACCGTGTTGTCAACTATTTTGTCAAAAAAACGGACAGCGGGAATATAATAGCCGCAGTGCTAAGCAGATACAGGTTTTCTGGCAGCAAAGATAAACCTGTGTTGACGGTTCTCGATAAAACCCTGTGCATCCAGTTGCCTTTGTAGATCACAGAGCTGGGAGAAACAAGATTGGACGGAGAAACCGGGGAACTCCCACTCGATGATCTTTGCATAATAGACGATTGCCCCGATATCATAAAACCGGCTTATGGGGAAGGCCTCCTCCTGCATCAGTAGTTCAAATCCCTGTGTCTGAATCAGTTCTATATTGTGTTGAAGTGTATGTTCTGCATGTTGACCGACAGAGCCAGGCATGAGCGCTGTGCGCAAATCGGCCCCATTCTGCCCACCCACTTGTTGGGTAATGAAGAGACCACCGGGCTTGAGGAGCCTATTTACCTCCTGCGCACAGAAGGATTCATGCCGATTTATAACGATATCGAAGATGCCGTCTGCAAAGGGTAATTGCCCGTCGTCAAATACCTGTTTTACATCAATGCCCAAAGGTTTGAGCTTCGCCAAGCATAATTCCACATTAGGTTGATAGGTCTCCGTGACATGAGTTAAGTGATGGGGGTGACCCAGGGCGAGCAGAAATGTTCCATCCCCTGTGCCCATATCCAGCAACACATGGCCGGGCTTTAAATAGCTGCGAATGATTTTCGCATAGTCCCAGCTTGTATCCTCGTGGCTCCATCGGCCGTCCAGACGGGAAAAGTCCCAACCTTGCATCGGCGTAGCTTCTTCCATGAGCCATTGTTGTCTCAACTCGTTATCGTTCATAATGAAGCCACCTTCCTAGAAGTATTCTAGATTGTACACGGATCCTTTTCCCGGCTTTCCGCAGTTTCAAAGCATACCCTAGGAGCACAGTTGTTGCCTACGGCAAGTATATAGGTATAGATGGAACTGTGTCAATCCCTTGTGCCTGGGGAAGAAAGGACAAGACGGGGAATCTTTGCGGTGGAAATTCGGTGCGTAGTGTGATAGAATAACAAAATAGTTCGCCTTACTTTTGTGAGCAGTGGGCATTTTGACGGTTTCAAAACATCCCATAAGGCGAGAGAATCATATTTTGATTTTAGAAAGTAGTTGATTCACATGAAAATTCAAGTAGGTAATTTAAGTTTTTCCTATGGTGCCAGGCCTGTATTACAAATTTCCAATATAGCCTTTGAGCAGGGGAAAGCCTACGGAATTGTCGGCAAAAATGGCGTTGGAAAAACCACCTTTTTCAAATGCCTGGTCAACATTATCACAAATTACAGGGGTAGCGTGTTGATCAACGGCCTAGAGGTGCGCAATCATCTGCATGTCCTGGGTAATGTGGGGATTGTGTTAGATGATATGAACCTCTACCGCAATCGCAGCGGTATGTTTAATCTGAAATACTTTGCCGGACTGCGTGGCGGCGCACCGCCCAGCAATATCGTGAACCTAGCCGCCCAGCTAGGAATTGCGGACGCTTTAGAAATGAAGGTTTCAAAGTATTCTCTAGGTATGATGAAGAAATTGCAACTGTTGATTTCCCTCATGAATGATGCGGAAATTTTGATTTTTGATGAACCCTTCCGCGGTTTAGACGCCCAATCGGTGGATTGGTTCCGCAATTACTTGGTCCAACAAAAGCGGCAAGGGCGTACGATCTTAATCTCCAGCCACGTACAAGAAGATATTGAATCCATCGCAGACAATGTGTTTGTCCTCGAACATGGAAACTTTTTAGCGGCCTTTGATTTAAACGACAGGAACCAGACTTTCCTATATTCTGTAGAGGTCAATGACTTAGAACGGTTAGAGCGGCTCTTAGAAGATGTCGGCCTGTCCTTTGGCAAAGCGGGTAAGTTCTTACAATTTTCGGCCAGTGAGGAACAATATCGCCAGGTGTTTAAACAGGCAGTGGCCCAGGATGTTGAATTTTATCAAGTGAAAAAAGAAGTACAGTTTGCAAGATTTGTAAGATAAGGGCTGTAAAAGGAGTTTTTGAGATGAAACTATGGAATGTATTTAAAATGGAGCTATATAAAAATATACACGGCCGTGTGAATTGGATCTTGATGCTTAGCCTCATGCTTATAAACACGATAGGCGGCTTCGTGATATCAAATCAAAACTGGATGCGTGTGCCGAGTACAGCGGGTATCATGATGACGATACTATTTATCTTTTCCGTAATCGGAACCTTTATATTTTTGTTTCTATACCCCTATCAAATGGCACGCGTTGACTATAGAAACAACGTGATGAGCCTACTCATCGCCAGCGGCGTGTCCCGTGTCCAGTATTATTTTGTAAAAGTTGGCGCCACCTTGCTATTTTCACTGCTCAGCATTGTCCTGCTTGTGATTTTACCTCTGCTGATTGTGCTGATCATCCATGATATGCGGCTGGTTTTTGAGTTTTTCCATTTCAATTTCGAGATAGATATCATGGCAATCGGTATTATCTTACTCGGCTGGTTGTCCACATTTTCCATGTTAATGACGGCAGTGATTATCGTGAAGGGGAAAAGGGTCTCGATTTTCATTTTTCTGGGATTTTCCATCGTCTTATCCCAGATCGCCTTCGTAATCCGCACTTTGATTATGTTCAGCGCCGGGTTCGGAAACAATTGGTGGGAGGTCAACAATACAATCACCCTCCTGCAGCATCTCCTCACCATGGTGGTAATGGGACTCATTGGGATTTTGGTCTTGCGTAAGCAAAACTTGTAGAGAATCCCAAAGGCAATCAACATATTCACAAACTGTTTCACTTGAATTCATAATTTGGTCATAATCTTCGTCTATACTGAAATCATCCCAAGCAAGGACACATTCTCCTTCAATTGCACACACCGGGGCGTTGCGAGGGAACGCAGCGCCCCACCCCCCTACAAAATCGCCGCAAGGCGTTTTGAAATAGAACACCCCACTCCTTCATTCCCCTAAGAAAGAAAGCTTTGAAAGATCCTCCAACCCCATTAGCCTGTCGGTCCCTCAACCGGCAGGCTAAACTTATGCCCGGGCAAAAAAGCTACCCGGGCATACTCTGTTTTTAGTTGTTTTGTCGCTCCGCTTCATCCGAAGCGGAGCGTCTTCCTTACTTCGCCCAACCTGCCGTGGCGGGGTCGTCGTGTTCTGCGCGTTTTGAGCGGGTCATGAGATCCCGCATGATGAGGCCCGGATCCTTCCCCTCGTAGAGCACGCGGTAAATCTCCTCGGTGATGGGCATCTCCACACCGACCCGCGCCGCCAGTTGGTGGGCGGCCGCCGCGGCGTAATACCCCTCTACAACGGCTCCGACCTGTTCCATGGCGGCGTCTACCGTCAGCCCCTGACCGATGAGCACCCCCGCCCGCCGATTCCGCGAGTGGCGGGAGGTACAGGTCACAATCAGATCACCCACACCCGCGAGGCCTGCCAAGGTCTCCCGGTTTCCGCCTAAGGCGGCGGCCAATCCCGCCACCTCGTCGAGTCCCCGGGTCATGAGTGCGGCGATGGTGTTGTCCCCATAACCCAGCCCATCTGAGATACCGGCGGCGATGGCGATGACGTTCTTGAGGGCCGCCCCCAACTCTACGCCGATCACATCGGTGCTGGTGTATACACGAAAACGCGGGCTCATAAAGACGTCCTGCACGAGCCGCGCCACGGCGATATCAGCCGAGACCGCCACACAGGCCGTGGGAATGCCCCGCGCCACCTCTTCCGCGTGAGAGGGGCCGGATAAGGCCGCGATGGGGGTATCGGCACCCAAGGTCTCCTGCACCAGATCCGTAAAGGTTATGAGACGTTCCCGTTCGATCCCCTTAGAGACGATGACCACGGGTACGCCGGGAGCTAAAACCTTCCGCAATGCCAATGCCGTGGCCTCCACCGCGAAAGACGGCGTGGCAAATACCACCAGCTCCGCCCCGGAGACCAGGGAGAAATCCGCCGTACAGCGAATCCCCGCCGGGATGGTCACCCCGGGCAGATAGGGGTTTTCCCGCGTGTTGTGTAGTTGTTCCGCTTCTTCGGCAAAAGCCGACCAGAGGGTGACCCGATGGCCGTTTTCAAAAAGCAGGAGCGCCAGGGCCGTACCCCAACCGCCACTCCCCAGGACTGTGATCTCCATGACGCCCCATTATCCTCCCGTGCTGCGTTTTTTAGAACCGATCTTGGGCTCTTCGCGCCGAAGCAAGCGGATCAAATTATCCCGATGCCGCGCCACCACGAAGACGGCGATCACCGCGATAAGCAGCGTGGCCCAGATATTTAATCCAAATATGATAAAGGCGATGGGCAGGGACGACCCCGCCAGCATGGAGCCTAGAGATACATAACGTGTGAGTAAAACGACGATAAAAAAGATTCCCCAGACAACCGCCGCCACCCGGAGGTCAATAAAAATTGCCACAGTTCCGCCGGATAGAATACCCTTCCCCCCCTTGAAGCCATACAGGCAGGGATAGGCGTGGCCGAACACCGCAAAGAGCCCGCCCCAAGTCCGGCCGATGATGAGCCGCTCTTCCACGGTGCCAAAGGTCAAGATGCTCTCAAAAATCAGTCCCCCAAAGACGACGGGCAGGGCGGTCTTGATCACATCGATGAGGATGAGCAGAAAAACGGCGTGGCCGCCATAGGTGCGCCAGAAGTTGGTGAGCCCGGCGTTTCCGCTCCCGTGCCTGCGGATATCCTGCCGATAGACCAGGCGCGAGGTGATAATAGCGCCGTTGAGGCCCCCGAGAAAATAGGCCCCCAGGGCGACGAGGAGGAAAAATACAACTACCATGGCTACTGATCTCCTTTTTGACGGATAATCATTCGGATGGGTGTGCCCTCCAGACCGAATACGGCGCGGATCTGATTCTCCAGATACCGTTGATAGGAGAAGTGGAACAGCTCCCGGCTGTTGGCGAATACAACAAAGTTGGGCGGGCAGACCCCCGTCTGTGTCATGTAGTAGATCTTGAGCCGCCGCCCCTTGTCCGTGGGCGGTTGCACCCGCATGGTGGCATCGGCTAAGATGTTGTTGAGATTCCCCGTGCTAATGCGCATACAGCTCTGCTCATACACGTAGTTAATGAGTTCAAAAATCCGATCCACCCGCTGGCCGGTGAGGGCGGAGATAAAGAGTATGGGCACATAGCTCATAAAACCCAGGTCAGAGAGGATGCGCTTTCGCATCTGCTCCATGGTGCCCGTCTCTTTTGCCACTAGATCCCATTTGTTCACCAGTACCACACTGGCCTTCCCCGCCTCATGGGCCAGACCTGCGACTTTGGTGTCCTGCTCTGTGACCCCGTCCCGGGCGTCGATCATAATGAGGCAGACATTAGCCCGCTCAATGGCCATTTTTGCCCGCAGGACGGAGAATTTTTCAATCCGATCGTTCACCTTGGCCCGCTTGCGGAGGCCCGCCGTGTCGATGAAGACATATTTCCCGTGCTCGTTCTCCAAGAAGGAATCCACCGCGTCCCGGGTCGTCCCCGCCACCTCACTGACGATGACCCGCTTCTCCCCCAGGATCAGATTTACCAGGGAACTCTTCCCCACATTGGGCTTCCCGATGATGGCCACCTTGACGGTATCATCGGGCTCTTCCTCCGCCTCAGGGGGCGGGAAGAGGGCCACACAGGCGTCTAAGAGGTCCCCTGTCCCGTGTCCGTGTACTGCGGAGAGGGGGATGGGATCTCCTAATCCCAGGGAGTAAAACTCATAAAACTCCGGCGGCGGGTCACCGGGGTGATCCATCTTGTTCACCGTGAGCAATACGGGCTTCCGCGAGCGGAGCAGCATCTGCGCCACCTCCGCATCCGCCGCGGTGACCCCGGCGTGGATATCCGTCACCAGGACGATCACGTCGGCGGTAGCGATGGCGATTTCCGCCTGCTCGCGCATAAAGAGCAGAATCTCGCTATCCGCAGTGGGCTCAATACCCCCGGTATCCACCAGATCAAACTCACGGCCGTTCCAATCGCATTCGGCGTAGAGCCGATCCCGGGTGACCCCGGGGGTGTCCTCAACGATAGAGAGCCGCTTGCCCACCAAGCGGTTAAATAATTGACTCTTCCCAACATTGGGCCGCCCAACAATGGCGACTAATGGCTTTGCCATAGAAAACCTCCGGTTTTCAACTACTACCTGCTACTTACGAACTACTAATTGCCCGGAAAAACGCGCCGCCGTCCACTGCTACGGGCACCACGGGCACACCCAGCGCCTCAGATAGGGCCTCCACGGTCATGTCGTCTAAGAAGACGCCCTCGCCGTGGCGCAACATACTCTGGGGGATCAGGAGCCGCGCCCCCAAATCCACGCCGCGCAGTTGATCTAAGAGGTCTCGTCCCACGACCAATCCGGCCACCGTTATGCTGTGTCCGAAGAAGTCATTGCGTATGGCGTGGACTCTTCCCTCTATCATACCACATTTTTGGCTGGCTGTCGCCAGTAAAACTTGTAGAAATGGCGCGGCGGCCACACCGGTGGCGATAGAAAAGGGCTCAGGCGGCGAAATCGGGGGCTGAAACCCGCTCATAGCCCGGACAAATTCCGTGTGGAAGGAGCGGAGCAAGCCAACGCCGTTTTCCAATTGGGGATACCCCTCATAGGCCGCCTCCACCGGCAGATTGTACTTTGCCAGTAGATAGAACTCATCGGCTAAAAAGAAGAGCCGCGTACCGAATTGGGCGAGACAGGTATCAGCAAAATCCCCCACCTGCCGCATGACCGCCTCGGCACCCTCCTCTGTAAAGGGCGACAGGGGATAACACCCCCCGCGATGTTTCGTCAGCCCCACGGGTACGACGGACACACTGCCCAGGGCGGGATAGAGCCCCGCCAAGTCGGCCATGGTCTGCTGTAACACGGCCCCGTCATTCACCCCGGGACAGAGGACAATTTGCGCGTGCATGGTGATTCCAGCCTCTTTGAGGGTCTGCATCACTGACAGACAGGACCCGGCCGTGGGGTTCCCCAGCATCCATCTGCGGACACCCGGCTCCGTCGCGTGGACGGATATGTTGATGGGGCTGATCCCCAGCCGGATCATCCGCTCTAACTCCGCCTCAGTGACATTGGTGAGGGAGACGTAGTTCCCCGTGAGGAAACTCAGGCGCACATCGTCATCCTTGAAGTACAGAGACGGGCGCATCCCCCTTGGCAGTTGATCGATAAAGCAGAAGACACAGCGATTCCCGCAGGCTCTCGGCTGATCCATGAGATAAGTAGAAAAGGAGAGCCCCAGATCGGCACCCGCCTCTTTTTCCACGCGCACCATCTTCCACTCCCCCGGCGCGGTCTGCAGGGTGAGCAGCGGATTCTCATCATAGCTGTAAAACTGGTAGTCCAGCACGTCGCCGATGGGCTGGCCGCCGATGGCCACCAGGGAGTCACCAGGTGAGACCTTAGACGCCGTCGGCGAATCGGGGGCCACAGTTACAATTTCGTTCAAGCTCAGACCCTCCTAAAACAACTAGAGTAACCTAGAGCAAATAGAGGAGGCACAAAATGCCTCCTCTACTTTCATGCCGCCTATTTATTGGATTCTTTCACAGAGACCACTTCCCGGCCCTTGTAGGTACCGCAAGCCTTACACGCTCTGTGGGGCAAGCGATAGGCCTCGCAGTTGGGACAGGCCATGATGTTGGGCGTTTTCAGCTTCCAGTGGGCGCTACGCCGCTTATTCCGTCTCTGTCGGGACACCTTACTTTTTGGGACTGCCATGGTGACACCTCCTTCAGTGTTGCTGCGTGCAGCATTGTGTAATTTATTCCAATAACTGCTGCAATGCAGCCAGTCTGGGGTCTATTTCGCCAGGGCAAGTACAGGGCCCCTCGTTCAAATTCGCGCCGCAGGTGGTACAGAGGCCTAGACAGTCCTCGTCACAGACGATCTTGCTCTCCATCGCCAACAGAAAGGCGGTAAGAAACACCTCGTCTAAATCAACCGACCCGCCCTCTAGGAGAAAAATGTCCGGGTTATCCTCGTCACTGAGCTCCTCCGCCAGATAGGCGGTGACGGGCAAGCGCTTCTCCACCGTAAAGGAGGAAATGCAACGATCACAGACACAGGTCATAGGGACAGTAATCTCGCCCCGGAGTTCTAAAGCCCCGGCCACATTAATCACCTGGCCCTTGGCCAGAGCGGGCCCGCACATGGTGCAAGAAGCCAGATCCGGGAGTTCGGGAACGAACTGGAAAGGCAGGGAAGCCCCCGGCCGTCCAAGGATAGAATTGAGATTGAGCCCCATGGCATTACCTCACTATTTGACGCTATGACATTATAGTAGAAAACGGCGCAGTTGTCAAATGTTTTTGCGCTTGATTTCACGTCAATCTAATTCCTGTCATTCTGCACAACTTTACGTAGGGGGCGCACACCCGGGCGTCCCGGCCGATTTTGGTTTCGGCGCAAATTAAAAGGGGCGGGACGCCCGGGTGTGCGTCCCCTACATAAAGTTATGCATTTATTCACCCCCATATTTTTCTGCCAGTTGACGCCGCCCGTAATCACATAGTATAATAACAAAGCCGAGCCCACGCCCGAAACCCCGTCGGAGACCAGGGGGAGCCCACGAGGGGGACTGGTCCCCATTCGTGAGTTGCACCGTGAGCGAAGCGAACTCATACGTTTTCCGCAGAAAACGTGTGCAACAAGGAAGCGTATCGAAGTGGTCATAACGAGCCGCACTCGAAATGCGGTAGCCCGCAAGGGCTCGTG
>Ga0123355_10017937_pt1 | contig 11206 bp, 8 predicted proteins | sample TergutEmb28metaG_3_FD_89872 | JGI IMG/M metagenome (GOLD analysis project Ga0123355, IMG submission 89872) | Embiratermes neotenicus P1 segment gut microbial communities from Petit-Saut dam, French Guiana - Emb289 P1 | ecosystem: Host-associated > Arthropoda: Insects > Digestive system > Gut ...
ATCAATAAGTGTGTAACGGCTGTCAAAGTTTCAAACTTCTCTGGCCATTATCTCCATAACCGTTCAACTTTGGATATAGGTGTTTTGGGTTATATCAGTATACTTTAACATAAGGAACACTCTCCCGAAGTCTGGCACATTCCTCCTGGGACACCCTGTATAAATATGATTGATTTGTGTAGAAAAACACTTATACATTGTCCTGTTTATATTACATATAGGAAAAAGGAAGAAAGTAAACTGTCACTTGTGACTAAATACCAAACCATGAAGTTATTTAGACAGGAATGGAGTTTGGTTCACATTGAACCTCAATTCTCTACAATAACAATGACTTTTGCAGGCTGTGCTGTCGGTTCATGTCTAATATCTGTTGTACTCTAGAGTGTGGTGTGAGACCTCTCATGCAGAAGACTGGGCGAATTGTGGGTGGAAAGGGTGCCACGTTTGGGGAGTGGCCATGGCAGGTACTAGTGCGTGAATCCACATGGCTTGGATTGTTCACTAAGAACAAGTGTGGAGGTGTCCTCATTACTTCACGTTATGTCATCACAGCTGCTCACTGTCAGCCTGGGTAAGATCATCTTTTTGACAACAACTAAGACAAGTCCAAAACTGCATGATGGACTTGTGTCAAACTAACACAGTTATGTTGCCTGTCTGCAAGTGAAGTCATGATGACCTCGCTAGCAGAGAGTCAACATAACTTGCATGACAAAAAAATATTGCTGTGTATACAGTGTTGAGACTCTTTATGATGGACAGTAGATCTGTCCAAAACATGTAGAGTTCTTTACCAAAACAAATTTGAGAAATACTGCATCTTATTCGCTTCTATTATAAGAATATATCATAATGCATGGTCCTCTGAATGTCAAAATAAAATGATAGTAAAAGATAATATGTGTCACTTTAACAAAAAAGATATTGGTATAAGCTTTGATAACTTCATTATTAATTGGGACATGCCTGGATGACAGATTTTTCTGCCTCCTGTCTTGTAACTCTGGGTCTGTCTCCACTGCAAGACCAATTGTATGGAATCAGCCACTTAAGAATATGCAGTCGCTAAAGCTAAGCTAAACTAAACTAAACTATTCACACTATTGAAACATAACACAAAAACAAAAACCTCATGTTCAGTGAGAAAGTTTCTGTAGAACTGTACATTAATACCATAATGGCTGATCATATTGTATACTCAATTAAATCTTGCAGCGTTACACTATTACCCTTACATTCTTAATGCAAACCTTAACATCATATATCTTATGTGTTTACACGTGTTTTGTACATACATGTTTTGTTGTCTTGCATTGCCTTGTAATGCCAGGACTTATTTCAGTGCCACAAAATATGTCTATTTGTAGGAAAGCCTCATATTTAACCAACAACTTTCCAAAGTTCATACAGAGGACATGTGTGTGCAGATAGTCATGCTTATCTCAAGTATTAGTAAAGTGCCTCTTTTGAATATGTCCTGGGACTCTGACTATCCAGACATGCATTTTGTCCCTTTCCTAAACATATCCTGGGGAATACCAGGAAAAAATCTTAAATTAGGCCACAACCACTTCTGTTCGTGTCTTTACCAGTGCAAAATTAGTGATTATCCTGATGTCTGATGAGATAACATATAGTCTGAATTACAAAGAACAACTTTAAAATAAACTACTGTGACTACTACTACTACTACTACTACTAATACTACTACTATTACTACTACTACTAATAATAATAATAATAAGTTTCAGAGCTTTAATGTAATACAGACTAGTGGGGACTTACTTTGAATTAAGAGCAAAAATTGCAAACATCATAATACAGACGACCAATGCAATGAAAATGTCAAATTTTATATAAAATTACAGTTAGAAAAGATAGTGCTGAGAGAAACCAATAGTTCACAAAGGAGTAAAATAAGTGCAAGTTTTGTTTTTCTACTGACAGTACTTGATAGTCCCACCAACAAAACACACACTATAATGTTTATGCTGCGCTTCTGACTTACTTGAACTGCCAAGTCCCTAATCATTATAGTTTATTGTGCCTATCCTGGCTGACAGGATATTTTTAGTAAGTTTTTCAAGAGCATGTACAAAGGAATTTAACGGAAGTAATGGCCTCTATAAAAGATTTGGGTCACAAGGGTTAAAATACTACATGATGAGAAAAGTCATGATTTATGCAGGTCTCTTGGCAATGTAGAATAGTGAAGTCATGGGCTTTATATGGACTGCATAAACAAGTAGCAGAGATGTGTAAGTTGGGAAATTCATACAGAGTTTGTAAAGTTGTCTGAAAGGAAAACAAAGAAAGATGTTCAAAATTGGATACGAAAATCATCTGAGTTGATTCACTTCTACCGAGATGTGATCCTATGTCATTGAGCATGTAATTTATGACATTTTAAAAGAATGTAGTGCCTTCAAAATGGGAACACACACACAACAACATAGTGTCACATCCTGGAAAAACTAAATCTTTGGTAATAGTGTTGTGAGTAACTAAAACAATGAAAATCATATAAGTGTGAGGGCTGATAAAACCTTAAAAAATGGGGTCAAGTGGGAGAATTTGATTCTACTCTTATTGAGTGTTCTTGTTCTACTAACAGATTATTAAATAGATTGGTATACTGATTAAACATTATATCAAATGCTAAGTGGTGAAAGCTACACTATGAAATGTTTTAATCATTGGAATACCATGTTATATTTATCAATTTATAACAAAAATTGTTGGAAGGTGGAAACAGTCTGACCCATATTTCCATTTATTCAGATTTCTAGCAAACCTAGTGGCAGTGTTTGGTGAGTTTGACATCAGCGGGGAACTCGAGTCACGTCGTTCTATCATGAAGAATGTGCGACGTGTCATAGTGCACAGACAATATGATCCTGCCACATTTGCAAATGACCTGGCGCTTCTGGAACTGGACTCACCTGTGGCATTTGATGAGCATATTGTGCCCATCTGCATGCCGCGTGACAAAGAAGACTTCACTGGAAGGATGGCTACTGTGTCTGGCTGGGGTCGACTAAAATATGGTGGGCATGATTGAACAAAACTGAGGTGGTTAAATAGGATTTTCAATTGTCAACAACATTCAAATGTATTCAATTACTCTAGAAAATTCACTAATTTTGGTTGTGGTTGTGGCATATCCCCCAAACTATGCATAAATATTACGCTTTTTATGCCCATGACCTCACATACTGGTATTAGGTCATGGCATTTCCTCCATATTAGAAGTAAGGGTGTGACAATATTAGTACTGCTTTGTCTTCAAGAATCAAGAGGGATATTTTCTCCATATCAAGTGAAAAGTTTATAAGTAAAATGCTTCAACTTGGTGCTTTGTTTTTAGGTAAAAATAGCTCCTCCATAAAAAATATAACAATTATGTGAACTATGAACTAATTTCCTGAAATTATGTAATGGAATTTCCTTAACACCTGAAGATGTGAATATAAGACATGATTTTGTCACTAGAATTTCCATTGTAAAAAGGCATCTGCTTTACATACATATAAACTTGGCATTAAGGTCTAATTCTGTCATCGCTGTTATGAGGATTGAATTACTGTGACTGTGGGTTGTTTCTGAAATAGTAGTTTTCTTCACACTCAGTCACATAAGAACCATTATGAACGTTTATACGAAAATTTGAGCCTAATGCAGGAATATTCTTTACCCTTGACATATAATTGATTATTTCTGTGGTCAGATGTTGAATGAATTTTTTTGAAGTGATAGGGGAAAAAAATATATTTTATAACTAGAAACTTCATAATTCATACAATGTGTGGTCGGGAAGGGGGGGTAAGAAGAATTCCATGAAAGACTGAGATGGAGAAATCTCTTGGAATGTTGCCACTTGGAAGAACAATGGCTGGCATGCTCTAAAATTGACCTGGCAAAAGTAGCTTATGATTTTATGTAATCTAATTGCTAGGATTATGTCTACATTGAGGCTTCATCTTACTGACTTTGAAACTTCAAGTCTTATTCATTAGAGGAACAGAAATCCATTTTGAAGTATGTTTTCTGGAAAAAGTTTTTGTTATTGTGACCTGACTGGCCTTGATATCTCTTATTTCCAGACACAAATCTTCCACTAATAGGAATAACCAACAGAACAGAATTACACTGCAAAGAATTTTAACTGCTTATGCTTGCATAAATAATAAACCAAAAAACAATATGCCATGTAGAATTATCGCTTGACATTGCTGGCAGGAATACAGTGATCGATACAGACATGCACTGCAGGGAGGTCTAAAAGTGCATCGAAAAAGATATTCAAAACTATGGATATTACATTGCACAAAAGCACAAAATATTTCACTTACATTTTGTTAATTTTCGTATAACAAAATATATTTAAACTTAGATGTATAAACATTACTTAACATTGCATGTAAAGTGCTGCACCGTTTAAACTATTTTGTGATATGTCTGATAAAGTAAATTTGAATATCATATAAACTATATCTAATATTGAATGAATATAGACCACACTGAAGCCATAGTTCAGCTTTATCTAGGTAGATATCATATTGGACCAACATAGCACAAAGTGCTCACCCTAAAACCCTCAGTTTACACCCCAGTTCCAAGTCTCATAAAAGCAGTAGTTTCAGAGATAAAATACTCCACAACATCCTTATTATTCATTTATTTTATGTACTACAGGCAGAAGAGTCATTAAATGAGTTAAGGGGATTCATCATTTGTATGATTTCATGTTAAGATTCTGTGGTATATGATTTTGCTCATAGATGTCTTTGTGACAAATTATCCACTAATTGTCATATGTCAAGTTGCAGCAATTGAACATTTATAGCCAACAGACAAGAACATTTGATGCAATCATCCTATTGTTATTTTCTGAAAATCTCAATAACAATTTGCATTTAGTTTATATTCTCTCATATTATGGACTATTAAAACTTTAAACCAATGTACTAGTGTTATACCCAACTGGATAAACTACAAGGCCATTGTGTTGGTACTTTTGATGCTAAAGGTTAAGTAGAAACTTTTTATGAGACCTAAAATGGCAAGATGGTTACACTAATTTTCATTTAACTTAGCCCATTGATAGACTAGGAAAGCAATAAAGAGGAATCTTGCTTTTCTTTTCCAGGGGGTGGAGTTCCTAACCTGCTGCAAGAAGTGCAAGTGCCTGTGATAGAGAACAGTGTGTGCCAAGAGATGTTCCATACTGCGGGACACTCCAAGGTTATCCTCAATAGCTTCCTCTGTGCAGGATATGCCAATGGACAAAAGGATTCTTGTGAGGTGTGAATCAATCTTTTAAGCAAGTTCTGTATTCTTGTAATGTACTTCCATTTCCCAGACAAACGCTTTTGACAGATGCATTAATTCCAATGGGCACAAACATAATTCTTCAATACACGTGGTGTGCCAGGATGTCATGGCTTATGTGGTGGCATCTGTTCTTTACAAACCTATATCCGTAGCATATTTCTAACTTCACATAATTTGGTAGTGTGTTGACACATCTTTTTTCCTAACCCGTGAAAAACAGGCAAAATAAGCCAAATGACACCAAGCCATACAAAAACTATATTTAAAAGTACAACAGTTAGAGATGAAAACCACCAAGTGATGCCATATAGTATAGAAAAATACAGACTTAATATTCTTGATAAATTTATTAAGCATGTATATTCTTCTGCATGTTTTTACGTACGTAATTTACAAGCACATTTTTGGCTTCAGTGTGCAAGTGAAAATTATTCAAATTTCTGTGATTCTTGTAATATATTAGTAAAAATTTGTCTTGTGTTTCTTTACAGGGTGACAGTGGTGGCCCTCTGATGTTGGAACGAGAAGATGGGCGTTGGGTGCTTGTTGGTACAGTGTCACATGGAATAAAGTGTGCTGCTCCATACCTGCCAGGCGTTTACATGCGCACCACTTTTTACAAACCTTGGCTGCATACCATTACCGGCGTAAATTGAAGTGAGACCTGAATATGACTTCTTACATGCAGGACCAAATTTAATGATGAAGTACAGGGTCACTGATCCTATGGGATATCATTATTGAATTCATGTTTGCAATCAATGGATTCCTGGAGTCCTCAGATTTTATAGTAAAAACTTGAAAACAGCCACTTTGTCTTAAAGTAGGATGTTTTTATCACACAAGTATTTACTTCCAAGAGGCATCATATCTAATTCTCCCAAACATGAATTCTTTGGAATGGCAAATTGTTTTATGCGAAAATGTATGTAGGTTGCATACAATTACTTTTGAGATCTTGTAGCAGATGACATCCTGAATTGCAGCTTGGTATGTGTGTTATGGGATGTATGTGGTACAGTCTGTTCAGAACTTCATTTTATATGCCATATTCATAACTGATGTCTGTTGGAACATCATCTACTATAGCTACAATTCCAACAGAAGCTCACAAAATTTCTCAGTTTGTGACAATGAGAAGCCAATGTGCCCAAACTCCTCAGGCTTTTCACACCATGACAAAAAGCAGAAATCACAACTGTATATGTTTGAGAATACTCATATTCAATCATGATTTTGGGGAGGGGACTGGTATTTCAACAGTGCACATTGCCTTAATGTAATTTTACATTCTAAAATGTCCTTTACTGTTTTCAGTCATTTTTTTTATATCAGGTGCCTTTACGCTTGTTGCACCATTTACAAGTGACTGTTTCTGGTATCTTGACTTTAACTACAACTGGTTTTGTCACATATTCGGTGTACCACTTTAAAGCTCTGCTTGTGAGTAGTCTGCTGAAGTTCAGCTCAGGTTCCACTTAAAAATCTAAGTTTTCCTTTTTGAAACATAATGAAGAGATCTAATTGTGCATTTCAACGAGCATTGAAAGCTCGATCATGGCAAATGCTTATCTTTATGACCTAACATGCATTTTGTTGGACATCACAAGTACCAAGGAGATGATGCAGTTCAGTGGCGTCAATTGCAAATCTGAGGTTATGTCTACTAAGAGAAGACACATAAATCATGACAATTCCTAAGCCATGTAGGAATCATGACATTGGCTGTTAACTTATTTTATTTATTGGAAACTTGGAACTATCATCAAAATATATTTATTTAAATGAAGAAAGAATAACCTGTATACACACACACACCCACACCCACATTTATTTCCTATGTCTCTCATAAAATAATGTTGGACAGGGAGGGTTTATGATAAAAATATATCAAAAAAACTAATATTAAGACTAAAGAACACTATAATAGACAAAATGTTTACATATGCGTCAGAAACCTGGATATTAACAAACAGAGGTAGAAAGCAAATAATCATTTTTGAAAGGAAAGTGTATAGAAGAATTTTAGGCCCCATATATGTCAATGAAAAAGAAAATTGGAGAATATTAACTAATAAAAAATATAAACAGTGGTTAAAAAACCCACTGTAACAGAGACAATAAGTTTAAATAGATTACGTTGGTTTGGACATGTACAGAGAATGGCAGAAAATAGAATTCTCAAAAGGTATTATATATGAATTTGTAAACAACAAGCTAACAGGTAGACCAAGAAATAGATGGCAAGATGAAGTGAGGTAGGATGTTAGACTAGTTGGTGGAAAAGGGTGAAAGGAAAGGGTATATAACAGAGAGGAATGGAAGAAGTGCCTGAGAATGGCAAGGAAACGTCGCATTCTGCACATGCCAATGGAATGAATGAATGTAGGTTTATGGGATGCAATTAAAGAAATGTACACCTTACCTAGAGACCACACCTATCTGTCCATGATGTAGAGTCAGCAGCTAAACTGTTCACCAAAACTTCATGAAATTCGGTACAGGAGACCCTTATGAAAAATCGGTTCATTAAGGTTCATGCTGTACAGAAGGTCATAAGTGAATGTCTACATATACTTGCGATATTTCTTGATAAATTTGGGGAATGTGTGCTATAGATCACTAGGTAATGTCATTGAGAAATTGTGAGTTTTGTGCAAATAGATGCAATGGAAGCCAACTTTACTTAAGGGCATAAATGATATTTTCACCTGCTCTCCACAATTTATATTCGAATTGGACAAGATTACGTAGAGAAGAGGTCCACATAAATTTATTGAATGTTTGTGAGTTTCATGAAAATTGTTGTAGGGAAATCTGCAGTGTATTTAAGGGCATAAATGAATATCGCCCTGTACTTTCCACATTTATTTTCTGGTTTGGGTGAAATTCGGTATATGTGTTCCAAACATAATACTGTTGAGAATCTGTGGGTTTCATAGACATCGGCGGAAGGAAAAGCAACACTATTATAGGGGGCATAAACGAAATTATTTTTCCATCTGTACTGTAAAAACTTACGGCATTTTGAAAGTAAAGAAGGTCTTTTCAATGTCTATGTACTACATCATGGAATACACAATTTGCAGTTTTTATTTCTGCAGGGTCAGTCAGTATATTTGCTTTTACTTCTTGAATATTTCTGTACGTATGAAAAATGAGAAATCAGTTTTTTTTTACATGTATTGGCTGTGTTATGCAAAAGTTACAAGATAGAAGATCATTTTTGTCAAATAATGTTTCTTGAACAGTACAAACACAGAGACAATATAAAAAGACAAACCATTTTCTTTGCTTTGTACTATCTTCCTACTTCTTTTTCCTCCATTTATCTTCCTCTCCTCCATCTCTTCATTTTCCTGCCACTGTCTTATTCCTCCTTGACACTTCTTACGTCTTCTTTCTCTTTTCATTTTCATCATCCTTGTCTTTCTTTGTATTCTCCTATCTCGCCATCATGCTATTGTGACTAGTGTTCTACATAATGTTTAGCAGGTCCCCATCCAGACTCACCTGGATGCTGGTTATGCTGCTTTCCCTGCTTACACATCCTAAATTTTGTACCAAATTTGTTCTTGTACATCTTACTTCCACACCTTTGTTAGCTTCTGGCTATAGTGCAGTCCCTCCAGGAAGAACTTGAACTGCCCACCTAAAATGTTGTCTTGCCTCTTCATTCCACCCCCTATCCAAATCTTTATTCATCACAATCCTCTCGTGTTGTGGTTTAGCGGGAGTACGCTGTGTAGAAAATATCACAAGACACAATGGATGTAAAATAACACAGGAATTCAATGCTGCATTGGAATAAACATATAAAATGAATGGTAAGTCATAGATTGCCTGAGTATCTAGACTTAGAAGTGCAAAATGTGGCAAGAGATAAAAACGTGGGTTGTTACACAGAACTTAAGTGGCAGATGGTAGGGGATTCAAAAGACTGCAAAGTATGTAATAGGAGAATTTGGAGCTTACATACGTAGCAACACTGTCATAAGAAGTATCCTACCTTATTATTTCCTTTTTTGAAGGGTGCTGAAGAGACAGTTTCTCTTCAGTGAAACTTTCTGCAGTGGTTTTAACTCTGCCTTTCACAGTAAAAGAAGACGCTGAAGTTCCAACTACTAGAATATTTCTCTCTGAACTTGACATAATACCTATGCCTTCAGCTCATATGAATCATGTTGTTACTTATTAATACATAGCATGTTCAGAGAATAATATTTTTTAGGTCATGAATTTAATGAGAAGTCACTAAGTGTTACATGTAGCTCCTTCATTCCACTGAAGTATCAATTTTTTACACAATCACTGAGCACTTTTATATATTCTTCCCATTTTGCACAAGTTTAAACATTCTGTTGCAGTAGAAACAGCCCTGTTTTATTCACTAGCATTCATCAATAGCTACTTGCAGTTTTTAAGTGTGGGATGTGTGACCAACCAAGTGTTACTTCAGTGCCAAACGGTAGAGAAGATGGTCCAGAATTTCCCAGTCAAGTGACTGCAACAACTGCTGTGTATGATATGCATTGCATGGGGTTGAGGTTTTGTGCTGCATTACCACATGTTACAGCAGTTCATTTGTTTTTGGGCTACTTAGGAGGTCGCCAATTCCACGGTGATGAGGTAGTGGAAACTGCTATTCATGAATGGTGGTGAATAATATAGCTGGTGAGAAGTTTTTAAACTTGTGCCACATTGGGACAAATGCATCACATAAAGACAGTGACATTCAGTGGAATAAAAGAGTGACATGTAACAGTTAGACGAATTCACATTTAATATTCATATTTAAGTCTGTGGGAACCTGACTTATGAAATATCTCTCATATGTTGCCTCTTCTTCCGCAGTAGTTTTAGTCTGTCCTGATACTGAATGTTTATGTGAATTCCAAACATATCAGCCTGTATTTTAGCTTCATACATATTTTAACAGTTTTCACAAACTTGAGTACTTTACCAGGAACACCTCAGTTACACTATTATTTCTACTATTCATCCAGACCTGTCTTCAGTTTGATACACTGTCACCTGTACTTAATGAACCCTCAGTATAAATAAACACAAAGATCAGTCTCACACTGTTTGAAATTGCTTTACATTATTTAAGGGACCAACACTATCAATCACAAAGCAGTCAATATTAAAATTATCAGACTTTCTTCACATTCGGAGACAACTGAAGAAAAGCCCACTGAAATTCAAAAGAGAATTCAAACAACATAAAAGTAAACATTTGTGTTCATCAAAAGTTTCTCTTCATATAACATTTTTTTTTACTGTAATGCTGATGGCACAAATGCTGGTCTCCTCTGAAGACTAGCTGCAGGAATGAAAAATTCCATGGAACAGAGTTCTTCTTGACAGCCCAACCATCTATCAACCAACTATTCAAGAAATGCGAGTTTTGAGGTTTGAATCACAATGTGATTAAGGAATCCATTCTTCTAGGATATTAGGCTATGTCACTGGGTAAGTGGCTCCTAACATCTGAAAGGAATATATGTCCTTTATCTTAAATGGTCTAGAGGTCCAGTTCAATAATTTAAAATTTCATGAACTGCTGATGCGGAATCATATCCCACAAGAACAGATTTCTTGGCAAAAGGGGACCTGATGTTTCATTACTATGCCAACAAGAACCTTTGACTGGTTCCTTTTTTCAGTCAGTCCACACCTAGGCTATTTCTTTAATAATAATAATAATAATAATAATAATAATAATAATAATAATAATAATAATAATTACTGGCTTAAAGCTTTCCCAGCTACTCACAGGCATATTACCAAAAACTTCAATGCAATAATAGAGGAACCGGAGAAGGCACCTGACTGGCTGACCACAGGAATAACTTATTTGATACCA
>Ga0123355_10017938_pt1 | contig 11206 bp, 7 predicted proteins | sample TergutEmb28metaG_3_FD_89872 | JGI IMG/M metagenome (GOLD analysis project Ga0123355, IMG submission 89872) | Embiratermes neotenicus P1 segment gut microbial communities from Petit-Saut dam, French Guiana - Emb289 P1 | ecosystem: Host-associated > Arthropoda: Insects > Digestive system > Gut ...
AAAATCCTTCAACCGCACATTGACAAATACCGCCCCATTTTAGCGGTCATATACAGTATCCCAAATACATTCCGATTGTGACCCGAAAGGGAAAGCAAGAGGGGCAACGCCGCCACGACTGCCTAACGGCAAGAGCGATAAGCGTTTACCCAAACAGGCTTATTGGTACAGCCTGTGCGATGATCCACATGAGGAAATAATGATACTTTTGCCCAGCCACAGCACGAGCGTTAAAAGCGTCACAAGCAATGGGGGCAACTCGGCATCAGTATGCGGAGAGTACGAGCCTAACCGTGGCAACACGGCTGGTTGGTATTATGACACTTTTACTAAAAGTGGTTTGGGTTATTCCCTCTGTCGGGGGTGCGTGGCAAATACGGCAGCCTAATTAAAATTAGAGCCATCGGGCTGGGTGGCGTTTTCCGTTACCCAGCCTGTTACTGTAATTTTAATTTCAAAATAAATTCATTACGAATGGAGTGTATCTCAATGAACAAAAAGCAAATCAAGCGTGGCGATATGTTCTACGCTAACCTCAATCCTGTTGTCGGCTCTGAGCAAGGTGATTTTCGCCCGGTGCTGGTTGTACAAAACAACGCTGGGAATAATCACAGCCCAACGATTGTGATTGTGCCGATAACCCGCAATCTGCTCAAAAACCCATTACCGACCCATGTTGTAATCCCTCAATCATGCGGGCTTGGAAATGACTCGCTGGCTTTGGTGGAGCAGATACGCACAATTGACCGCTCTCGTATTACTGGATACATAGGGCATATCGGCGGCAAGGTTCAAGCTGAAATTGATACTGCCCTATTGGTCTGTATTGGTATTGAAGAACACCGAGCGAAAAAAGGTGAGATGCTTGAATTAACATTATGCTCTCGCTGTGAAAATGACTTTCGGGATAGCGGGTATGTTCTCGTCAAGAAAGGCTGGCAAGAATTTAAGGAAGATTGTGATTTTTGCAAAGTTAGGCAGGGCTTGACTTTTGGTGTTTTTGGTTCGCTGTAATGTCTAGTGCAACAAACTATAATAAATAGCCTTCTTTCTGATTGTTGGAAGAAGGCTATTTGCGTTGAACAGCTTTTCCCAACTTGGGAAAAGGTATCAAGCAGAAAAAAATGTGTAACGGCAAAGGAGGCTGATTTATGGGGAATACCAAACAATGTAATAGTGTATTAGTAGACATCCGCACAGTTACAGTAAATAAAGCATTATCACGAGAGGCACGGATAGCGGAATTTATCAAGCAAATCGGCAATCCATACAAATTCAAATGCGGTAAATTTACCGTCACAGCCAAATATACCGAAACTGGCGTAACTTTGGAGGACTGCTTATTGCAGATGATTAGTTAATGGAAGTGTGACAAGATTGACTTTCCCATAGGGGGTGCGCGACAATCATATTGGAAAAAGATTGTGCAAACCCTCAATCCTTGATTTTCGGGAAAGCGGAAAATTAAGGAGGCTGATTTCATGCAAGAAATTAAATACAAGGCGATTAAATACATTCGCTTATCTAACGCCGATGAAAAACACCTTGATAACGGCGATAGTAAAAACCAGAACAAACACATTGAAAGCGACAGCGTGGTAAACCAACGCAAGCTAATTGACGAGTTTTTGAAGAAACATCCCGAAATTGAAGTTGTTGACGAAAAAGTTGACGATGGTTGGTCGGGCATCCTTTTTGACCGCCCAGCCTTCAAGGAAATGATGGAAGAAATTGAGCAGGGTAATGTAAACTGCGTTATAACTAAAGATCTCTCACGTTTTGGCAGGGAGTACATTGAAACAGGGCGTTATCTGCGCCGTATCTTCCCCGCTTATGGTGTGAGGTTTATTGCCATTAACGACAATATAGACACGCTTACCGATAGTGGCGATGATTTGTCCGTATCTCTAAAATCCATTATAAATGATGCTTATTGCCGTGATATATCTATAAAGGTACGTTCAGCCCTTGCAATCAAGCGTAAAAGCGGTGATTTTGTTGGGGCTTGTCCTGTTTACGGCTATATCCGTGATGAAGAAAATCGCAACCAGCTTATAGTGGATGATTACCCTGCCAGTGTAGTTAAAGAGATTTTTCATCTTAAACTGGATGGGCATAGTGCTGACAGAATATCGGACATGCTTAATGAGCGTGGGATTCTCTCGCCATTGGAATATAAAAAAGACAGAGGGCTACCCCATCCGAAAAAAGGCTTTGCCGATAAAGATGGGGCAAAGTGGTCTGCAACTGCAATCATTCGTATCTTAACAGATGAAACCTACACAGGCACACTGGTACAAGGTAAAGTAAGCACCCCGAATTACAAGTTAAAGGAACTACAAGCCAAACCACAAGAAGAATGGCACAGGGTAGAAAATACACACGATCCAATCATCAATAAAAGCCGTTTTGATTTAGTGCAAAAGATTATGAGGCTTGATACTCGCACTTCACCCAAGAATAACAAGGTTTATACATTTTCGGGCATCCTAATCTGCGGTGGTTGCGGCACTCGAATGACCCGAAAAACCGTGCCATATAAGGGCATTAAATATTTCTACTATTTCTGCCCCACAGGAAAGAAAAACGGCTGTGATGGTTCTGCAATGGTTAAGGAACAGGATTTATTGGATTGTGCCTTAGAAAGCGTAAAAGCCCATATTTCCAATATTGCGGAACTTGAACGCATACTTGCTTTGTTGGATGCTGACCGAGTGGCAAAAGAACTGGCAAGCAACCTAACATCACAGCTAAAAGAAAATGACATACGCCTATCAAAAATCCGTGAGTTTAAGGCTGGCCTTTACGAAACCATGATAAACGGCGATTTGAGTAAAGAGGAATATAAAGCCCTCAAAGCCAAGTATACCGAAGATGCCGATATGCTGACCGCTGCCAATGTGAAACTGCGGGCAGAGATTGAAGATACCCTATCACTCAAACATGAACGCATGGCATGGATAGAGCATTTCAAGGCGTTTGAAAATATCCAAACGATTGACCGCCGTGCGGTTATCTGCCTTATTCACAGCATCCATGTTCACAGCAAGACAGAACTGGATATTACATTCAATTATAAATCCGAGTACGAAAATGCGCTTGCTATTATTGAAGGTTCTCTATGTGAAATACCAACTCGTGATAATATGCTGTGTTTTGATGGCTCATTAGAGCTGACAGGGGGTGTCGCATAATGGCTCGTAAAAGCAGAAAAAACGTCGATGTCAATGCCGCCGTCATTTCTACATCAGCACAAAAACCTATGTTTCGTATCGGTGCATATGTCCGAATGTCTGTTGAGGATAAAAAGCAAAAAGGCAATTCCATTGAAAACCAGCAAGCCATCATCAACGCTTATATAGAGGAACACGCCGATCTTGAACTTGCTGAAACCTATATCGACAACGGACTGAGCGGACAATATTTTGACCGCCCTGCGTTTTCTCAAATGATTGCGGATATGGAAAGCGGTAAAATTAACGGCTGTATTACAAAAGACCTTTCAAGGTTGGGCAGAAACGCCATTGATACAGGCTATTACATTGAAAAATTTTTTCCGACCAAAGGTATACGTTACATTGCCGTTACCGACAGCTACGATTCAGCCGATCCCAAAAGTGGCGGCGTGATGATTAGTCTTAAAAACATGGTAAACGAGGCTTATGCTTTGGAAGTATCACGAAAAGTCAAAGCCGCCATCAGAATGAATATACGCAACGGCTACTTTATCGGTGGGCTTGCCCCATACGGATATTTCAAGAGTGAAAATGACTGCCATAAACTTGTGGTAGACCCATACGCTGCTGGAATTATCCGCACTATGTATGAAATGGCGGCAAGCGGTCAATGTCATGGTGCAATCCTTGCATGGCTTAATGACAATGATATTATGCCACCAATGCGTTATTTGCACTCTAAAGGGCTTACTTCCGAAAAAGCTGTAGGCGCAAAAACTCGCTGGTGGAGTTTAAGAGGGGTACGAGATGTACTTCGCAACCGAATGTACTGCGGTGACATGATACAGGGTAAAAAGCGTATGGAGGGCGGTGTTCAAGTAACTTTGCCGCCATCTGAATGGACGATAACAGAAAATACCCACGAGCCTGTTGTTAGCCGTGAACTTTTTGCCGAGGTTCAGAAGTTTTGGGATAAGCCGAAAATCAATAAAGAGCCTTATTACAAGGGCGAAAATACTGAGGATATTCTACGAGCAAAGGTGTTTTGCGGTGATTGCGGTTCGCAAATGTTTAGAAAGCGTACAGGCGATAAAACGTACAGCTACCTATGCACGACACGAGTGCAATACACAACAAGGGCTTGCGGTGGTATGCGTACAACAGAGAATTTGCTAAAAACTGCCGTGTTTGAACAGATACTTGAAAATGGGCTAACAGCACCACTTCAAATGTCTATGTCAACAACAAATATTACCCTCGACAGCGAAACATACAAGGCTGAATTGGTAAAAGTTAAAACCGACACCGACAAAAACAGCCGTTTTCTCAAAGGGCTTTATGAAAGCCTTGTACTTGGCGATATTTCCGAAACCGAGTACAGGGAACTCATAGGCACATACGAACTGCGTATGACTTCTTTAGCAGGGCAAGAAACATCCCTACAAGAGAAAATCAAAACGAGCATCCGCAAAGAAAAGGTTTTAGAGCAAGCTAAAAACAGCACTATGGCGGTCAAGACCGTTGTTGATTTGACTACAGAGGCTATTACACAGCTTGTAGAGAAAATCACAGTCTACGACAAAACAAACATAGCAATTGAGTTGCGTTGTTTTGAAACAGAAACAAGAGAGGAGGGCGTAAGCTGTGCGTGATTTTGTAATTGCAAAATATTTAAGGCTATCACAAGATGATGCCATTTCCGAAAGCATGAGCATATCCCATCAACGGCTTATGCTTGACGAGTTTATAGATGAACTCTCTATCCCCAACGCAACCATTTTAGAATTTGAGGATAATGGCTTTACTGGCACTAACCTAAACCGACCAGCTGCACAGGATATGCTCGAATTGGTGCGGTGTGGTAAAGTGAATTGCATTATCGTCAAAGACTTCTCCCGATTTTCAAGGGATTCAATGGAAAGCGGCTACTATATAGAACAAGTCTTTCCGTTATATGGCGTTCGCTTTATTTCTGTATCTGACCATTACGATTCTGCGGATTATGATGGAGGTACAGGCGGCTTAGATGTGGCGTTCAAGTTTATGATGCACGAGTATTACTCAAAGGATTTATCCAAGAAAATCAAAAGTGCAAAGCATATCTTGATGAAAAACGGTGAACACATTGTTGGCGGTGCAATTTACGGCTATCGCAAAAATGATAGCGGTAAATGGGAACAAGACCCGACAGCCGCCGAGGTTGTCCGTGACATTTTCAACATGACACTTGACGGCAAGACAACGGCACAAATCCGTGATAAGTTGTTTGCTGACCGCCAGCTTGCACCGAGGGAGTACGATTATATAAATAAAGGCAAAGACATCACACCCAAGTATAATTGGGCATCACGGCAAATATTCCGAATCCTTACCAATGAGCAGTACACAGGCACATATATCGCTGGCAAGCGTGAAACCACTCGTGTAGGCTCAAAGACACATATTGAAAAGGATAAGTCTGATTGGATTATCATTCCAAACAGCCATCCAGCCATTGTAAGCGAAAATGATTTTGCTCGTGTACAGGAAATATTAAAATCCCCGAAAGAGGCACTTCCAAACGGCAGAGAGCGAAGTACCCACGCCAAGAAATTACTTGATAGAATTGAAAGCGGCGAAAAAAAGTTGTCTGCTACGCTCTATGGCTACAGCATCAATGCAAGCGGTTCATATAATATTGATGATACTGCCGCAAAAGCAATTAGGGCGATATTTGACTTAGCTTTACAGGGTTTAACTGCTCGTGACATAGCTGGAAAACTCCAAGAAGCAAAGCATATACCGCCGGGGGAATATTTCAAACTCGCAAGAGGGCTGGATATTCAAGTAACGCATCGCTGGCCAACATTACGAGTAAGAGAAATCCTTAAAAATGAGCAATACACAGGGGCGTATATCGCTGGCAGAACATTTCAAGATGAAAGCGGGCGTAAATATCACACTCCCAAAAGCGAATGGGTTATTATTCCCGACAAGCACCCTGCAATCGTTTCAAAAGAGATATTCGAGCAAGTGCAAGCGATAACCTCACAAGGCAAGAGGAAAATGCAACCGCATAATTATCTTCTACGAGGAAAAATCGTCTGCGGCACTTGCGGTCACGCCATGATTTACGGCAATACTACCACACAGCCTATGTATCGCTGTATGCACACCCACTCAAACCCTGCGGCGGATTGCCATAAAATGAAGTTTGCTACAACAGATGTGGAAGATGTAGTTATGTCAATCATCAAGACACAAGCCAGCCTTATTCTTAAAACTGATGATTTATCTGAGTTAAAAAAGAAAGGCGGCGATAAATCCCGGCTTGCAGAGTGTGAAAAACAAGTAAAGGCACTCAATGAGCAACGCCAAAGTGTTTATGAGCAGTACATCACAGGCGAAATTGATGGTGTGACTTTCAAAAAAATCAAATCAGACCACACGGTACAGATTGAAAGGCTTAGAGTGTTAGCATCTTCACTCAGACAGAATGAACTTGACAGCTACAACAAATCGAAAATAGCTAAACAAGCCACAGCCGCATTGAATGGTTCGCTTACGCCAGTTGAGATTGTGGATGTTCTTATTGAGAAAGTCCATGTGTTTCCGAACGACCATATAGAGATTACATGGAAGGTTGCTGGGTTTTAGGTAGCCAAAAGCAAAACCGCACTTTGATTTTTCATAGGTGCGGTTTTGGGTTTTAGGTAAGAAAAGTATTCTTGAGAAGTTTTTAGTTTTTGCTTGACATAAGCCTCAGACCTTCTTAAACCGGCCTTTGCCGCAAGCAAGATAGGTATATACAATATTGTACCTTTTGCTATATTTAAGAGGTTCTCAATTTCTGCGTATGTGTAAATTCGTGGTTGATATTTCGATTGCTTCGGAAGCGATACCCTGTACGCAACATTCCTGTTCGCTATCTCCAAATCAACGGCAAAATCCAAGACTCTATTTAGGACACTCCTTACAAGGCGGATTGTATTGGCCGACAGAGGGTTGGCTTGATTTCTTAATTTGAATATCATGTTTTGGACATCCAACTTTTTTAGTTCTCGAACCTGTCTATCTCCGATTATGGGTAAAATATGCTTCTCCAATCGTACCCTGTAACTGTTATACGTTGAATCTGCGTAGCACCCCTTAACAATATTGTTAAGATAACAATATGCGATCTCCGCTAGTGTCGATTGTTCATTTAATAATATATTTGCCATTATAATTTCTCCTTCTAATATACGCCGCTGGCGTGGGCAAAGCCCACTTGCGGCAAACGATAAGATGTAGGAAAAGGGAAGTTCACCCTTTTCCATGTTAAATAATAATGGGTAAACCGGTGTCACAACCCGATTTACCCATTTGCTAACTGCTCGTATTACCCACTTTACCCACTCGTACATAGAGATATATTTTGCTGTGGGGGAAAAGTGTAGGGTTTTTGCATCTGTTACCTATTTATCAGCCCAGGTGTGGCCAACTGCGACATCTGCGACAACGGGAACTTTTCCAAGATATTTTTTCCCGGCATCCTCCATCGCTGTCTTCAAACCTGCGCTTACATGGTCGGCTCTATCTGCCGGGCATTCAAGGATTATTTCGTCATGAACTGTACCAACTAGCATCACACCGCTATCTGGTAGCAAAAGGCGTTCATTAACATTTACAAGTGCTTGTTTCAATATATCTGCACCTGTGCCTTGTATGGCGGCGTTCGCCCGCTCTGTGATTATTGGCTTCGTATTCCATAATCTACGGCGGTTCCCCAATGTGCGCTCTTCTCGTGTGAACATCGAATCCAGTATAGTTAACCTTCGGCCTATCCCCTTATACGTCCGGAAAAAGTTGTCTACAGCAAATTGGGTTTCGTAATCCGACAAGTCAACGCCGTAATTCGTTTTGGCATATTGCTTGAATGTCTTATACCCCATGCCATAAATTAAACCAAAATTCATTGCTTTAGCAGATTGCCGTTCCTGCGCCGTAACTAATTCAACAGGCTTTTTGTTGATTATTGAAGCCGTTATCCTATGAATGTCCTCACCGTTATTGAAAATCTGTATCATGGTTTCGTCATTCGCAATCTCGGCAATTATCCTCAGTTCAATTTGTGAGTAATCCGCAATCACCAAAACGTTACCGTCTGCGGCGGTGAAACATTGCCTAAATTCTTTTGTGTTTGGTACACCTTGGAGGTTAGGTGCAGTACAACTATATCTGCCAGTAGCAGTTGCGTTCTGTTTGAAGCTCGCATGAATCCGTCCGGTTTTGAGGTTAATCTCCTTAACCAAACTTTCTAGCAATGAAATACGCTTGGTAATTTTCTTATACTGCAACAACTTATCCACGGCAGGGCAATCATCTCTATGCTTTATAAGTTCATCCTTTTCCGTTGATTTAACATCAAGGCCAACAGATATTAATGACTTTTTGACCTGCGCAGGGCTATTATAGTTGTCTACGCCCGGTAACAGCTCCCTTAGCTCTTCAACCAAATCAGCCCTATCTTCTACAATATCAACCTTTAAATCCCGCACGGCTCTTTTATCTACCCTAAATCCTGCAAGCTCCATCTTGTACGTGGGTATAAGTGCCGTGTTTTCCAAGCTGGCTGTATCCAGTAAGCCTAGTTCCCCAAGCTCAATTATCTGCTGTTCGTAAATGCCCAAGAGAACCCTTGCGTCCTGTGCCGCATAATTCAACTGCTCATTTGTTAATGCAAGATTCCAATTGCCTTTTTGAAATTCCTTATCCAATATTGTGCCAGTATATTTATAGGCAATGTCTCTTAATGAAAATCCCTTGTACGCAGAACCAGACATTATAACTTGCTCTGCAAGCATGGTGTCAAAAACATCGCCATTAATTGAAATGCCTACAGTGTGCAGAAATTTCAAGTCGAACTTAGCGTTATGAAATATTTTTAGTACCGGGCTTGTTAGAATGCGCATTAGTGCATCAATTCCGGCCTCGCTTATTTTTTCAACGTCAAAGACATAAACAGGCTTGCCCTTAACGGCAATCTGAACAAGTTTTAGCTTATCGTTCAGACAGTTTAAACCCGTTGTCTCGGTATCTACACCAATTACATTTGGTAGGTTCTCTACTATTTCACTTGCGCATGTTTCCGCTTGTTCTGGTGTCACAATATAATTGTAATCACTTGAAAATACTCTTGTCATCGTAAAGCTCCATTCTGAAATTAAGATATTTGTTCACAAAAAAAAGAGCGGGCTATGTTTGTTGGCACAGCCCGCCGTGGGTGATAATTAAAATGTGTTCATAACAGCCTTAGAAATTTGCATTACCCGGACAGAAGATATCCCTATCTTAATTTTCCTAGTCTTATGACCGTCGCCGTCGGATGACTCCATAATATATTTACGGTCGGCTAACATTTTGCGCAACATATATTCGTTTATGTTTAGCAGGTCGCCACGCCGGAGGAAGAACTCTGCAACCATTGCATAAGTGCTGCTCGGTATAAAATAGTAGTTATCTTCATCATGGTAGCAGATAGAAGACCCCTTGGTTAAGGTTGAAGGTGCATCTTTCTCTACCGGGGTTATTTGCTTGGTGTCGATAAGCTCCTTCAGGGCAGACATGAACTTGTCGGCCATATCGTCATTTTGAACTAGATCGTTTTGACGTTTGGCAAGGTCTTGGAAAATTGTAAATGCTTCGTCAAAGTATTCTTGATACTTCGCATCGTCAATATGGTTAATATGCTTCAGGAAGTCCAGAAGCGTTTCCCATCCAATTTGTAAACAGGCTATCGCTTCTGCAAACCGCTTATGATGATTAGAGTCTTGTGACCTGCTCCTATATTCCAAGAACCGCTCCTTGTAGGTTACAGTAGGGTCGTTCATAACTTTTTCCGACATGTAATTAATGAAGTGAACCATAAACGCCGCTAGATAATCCTTGCTGTTTTGAAGCTCTGTTAACATATCTGGGTTAATGTTGCCACGACGAATCTCAATACCCATATGGCGGCTGTTTGTAGAGTGGCCTATTAGTAAATCTTCGCTTGTGCAGATAAGATTACCCCTTGGCGGGTATTCCTTCGCTAATGTCAGATTGCTCTTCGAACGGCTACGTGTGATTCTATCTCCATACTTTCTTGTGAGACTATTCGCAAGTGCCGCTTTAGCTTTTGCTTCCTGTGGCGAAGCGGAGGGGTGGAAGTCATCGACTAGAAGTAATGAGTCTTTCGTTAAATATGCTTTCTTCTCCTGTGCTGCCGCTGTGTCGGTAAATGTTGCCGGGGGCGAATTAAACGTACCAAAGAAGTTGATTAGAACAACCATTAATGCAGTTTTGAAACTGCCGGACACTCCATAGACCCACATCAAATATCGTGGCTCAATTTCTTCTTGCTTCAATTTCTCAATCATAATAGAAAGAAATGCGTGCGCCAGTAATGGTATCGTAATTTCATGGTCGGCTATATCAATGAACTTCTGGACAAATTTTGCGCACTCTTCAACGCTGTATGGGTACGCTTTGAAGAAATAACCTTTGAGTTCGTTAATTTCAGCAACCGAAACATTATCACCGCCAATTGCGCCGCCAGAGTACAAGTAATACCAGATATCATCAATATTTTTCCAGCCTAATGTGTAGTGAACTTTTGTTATGGGTGCATTGATTGATACCCTCTGAATCGTCTCTCGTATAATATCACGAGCTTTTGGAGCAGATGTGATAAGAAGATTTCCCCAACACCGTTCTACCCAATTCATGGAGCGAAAATCTTTAGCGTTTATTGTAATAGTTGGAAGTTCCTTAGTTCCATCAAGAAGGCCGTCTATAACAAATTGCTGTGTAACTTCCACGCCATCATCAAATTCTCTAACTTCTCTAAAGCGGGCTACAAAATTTGATGCTTGCTTTGCAACGTAATCGTCACCGTCCTTAACCATAACGATTATATGGCCGTTTTCATCAACGTAAGATGTCATGGGGTCTGTACCTTCGCCAAATGGTTTAAGATGGTCTGGTAAGGTTATTTGCATAGTTTCAGTTACTTGCTTTTCTTTTGCACG
>Ga0123355_10017939_pt1 | contig 11206 bp, 11 predicted proteins | sample TergutEmb28metaG_3_FD_89872 | JGI IMG/M metagenome (GOLD analysis project Ga0123355, IMG submission 89872) | Embiratermes neotenicus P1 segment gut microbial communities from Petit-Saut dam, French Guiana - Emb289 P1 | ecosystem: Host-associated > Arthropoda: Insects > Digestive system > Gut ...
AGCACGAGCGAAAGCGATGGGCTTCGATTTTGTAGCATCCGCTCCTCTTGTAAGAAGTTCATATAACGCAGGTGAAGCTCTAGGGCTATAAGCCCCCCGTTTATTACAAACGGGGGGCTCATTTTTTTATAGGATATCACTACCTTTATTATTGGTCCTGAGTTATTGACTTAGAGCGCGCCCTCATGACCATTGGGGAAATTATTAGAGCGACAGTACCGCCGATAAGTGCAGTTACAAGTTGTGGGAAGGAAAAAACTCCGGATATTACAGTAGCCTGCGGTTGTGGTAGCTCCAAGACAATTGGTACAACTATCATTGTTACTCCAATATGAAGTACCAGAAATTTAGCCACTGCTCCCAGAATCATTGCTGCAGTCGAAGAAACCCACGGTTTCTGGAAATTCAATTTACTTACAAAATACCACACTATCACTAGTGCGCCGTTTCCTGCTGCAATGAACGGGATAATTATTGGAAATGGCGGCGCAATCCCAAAAAGACTGGCAAAAAACGGGGATATCACAGCCACAGCTATGCCTGACCATAACCCTCCAAATATCACAGAAACTGCCAGCATCATATTTACAAGAGAGCCTGTGATCCAGGTGTTGCCTAATGGGGCAGTAAACGCCTGCATGACGATTAAAAGGGCAATGAACATAGCTGTCCTTGTAATCCATATTATTCTACCCCTTGTATCTAGCATACCTCTTGATGTCATATTAATCATCACCTTTCACAATTAAATCGCTTCATGGCTACCACTGATTAATCTACAGCTTTCCATCCCTTTTTAACATTTGTGGCTAAGCTCTGCTCATAAAGCTCCATAATCTGCTCTTCACTTTCTGATACAATTACTTCACGCTGAAGTGGTTCTTTGCGCTCCGAACTAAAATTAGTATAATGGTACACGTAAGCTGGATAATCTGGAGCAGGCTTATTGGTCTTCCAAACAACAAACTTCTGAACCATCAGCTTCGAGCCTGACTCTTTCTTATAAACTATGCGTTTAAGCAAATCGGACTTTTCGAGAGTTCCAGAATCAGATACTGCTTCAGGGGCGTAGTACGAAAAATCGTTAATCTGTGTGAGGCGGACATCCTCATGCACTGCTTTTTTATCTTCGCGTAAACGCACAAAGATTGGATATATAACGCTAATGCCATGTACATTTCCTTTACGGATAAACATGTCGCTTTCAAACAATAGCACTGGGTTTTCAACCATACCTGAAGGAGTATCAAACACTACATCGTTTATCATCAACTCAATAACGATTTCGGGGCGGATCATATGAAATGCCACATGGTTAGAGTCAGTTTCGATATAGTCGGAGTCAACAGTTAGTGGCTCCAACATGTCAAACAGCTCTTTTTTAGTATCCTCGTCAAAACCATTCCCAGTTTTACCTATGATTTGATACTCATGCTCAGATGGCATCATAGCTAGTAATAGCGTGCGCACTTGGCCCTTTTGATCGCCGGCACCTTCAGAGTAGCCAACAACGGCGACATCTATATTATGCCTCGGTTTGACCTTATAAACCAACGGCAGATCGGTGCGTACGACCAAACCCTCGGCACCGCCGTTTTCCACCCAATCGGCATAAATATCTTTTACTTCAGATTTAGATTTACACTCTTTGCTCTCAACAGCACTACATAACTTGGCTCCAACAAAAATTTCTTTTATCTTAGCCAATGTATCCTTGTACGAATTTGACCTGAACGGCTCGTCATCGATTTCCAATACGTCAAACACTGCAAGGTGTAGAGCACCAATCTTTTTTTTGTCAGCTAAGGCATTCAATACATGGAACACCCTAGTGCGCCCCTCAGACTCGCAGGCATAAAGTTCGGCAGGCATAACCGCCTGACTTATCCCAGCCTTTTTGAGTGCGGCCTTTGCATCCTCCGTACAGGGCAATCCGATCCGAATGCGGCCAGAACGGTTAATTATAGCAGCTTGATCACCATCGTAAAACAGTACGTTCATCTCACCGTCGTATTTACGTGTCACAAAATACTCAGAACCGCCCAGCCGATAATCGATTTGATCCGCACTTATGTTCATAAAATTCTTACAAACAACTTTTTTATATTGTATGGCTTTTTGTGAATCTGACTGACTTGCCGCATCAGCACTGCCTTCCAAATAGCCGTGTGTATCAGTCATCTTCGACCTATCAATCTCCAACAGTAATCACCCTCACTTCCATATTGGTTAAGTGCAGGATCAGGCAATACTTATCCCCACTAATACGACCTTCCAAAAAACCGCGATAAGGCTCGCCGCCTTGAGTTAGGATAAGTGGCTCGTTACCCTTTTTACCGCCACCTACTAGCATAAGGGAGTCAGTTTTCTGTAAGTTTTTAGCTATGTCGTACAAAAAGTCGTAAGTTAACCCACTGATGTGTTTTATCTGGAGTTTATGCTGAAACACAAACCTACGGACTGCAGCACTTTTGGGAAACTTTTTACCACTCCAATGTACTATGGATTCACCAGTAACGTTGGACATAGCCTTAGCCAGATCTCGACGTTCAACTTCCTTGCCTGTTGGATCTTTTATGATTTGCACCATATTGACTCGGTAGGCAATCTTATTATCTTGGTTAAGATATAGCTTCTTAGTACCAGTGATTCGTTTACCTATCTGTTCCATATCGATCTCTGGATCGGCATCAATTATGGCATTTCCCATTTGTACAAGGTCGCTATAGTTCTTGCTCAGGGTTTCAAACGACAATGCCAAATTCTGCTTAAGTAACTTTATATTGATATAATCTTGGCCATTATCAAGTACACGGCGGACTCCAGACGGCCTTTTAAGGGATTCCATACTGACCTGTGCATCACGTTTTTTTTCGTTTGTAAGATTAATTGTCCTCATACTCTGTCCCCCTGGTGTATAATCTGCTTAGAACATGCCGAAATCAATTTCATCACTCTCTTCCTCATCGTCATCCAACTCCTCAGCTGTGATCTCATTCAAACCAATAAATTCGAAGTCGTTTGGTGTACCGACAAACATGAAAAGCTCTTTCTTACCTTTGACCTCCGACACAAGCAAAAAAGCCGGATCAGTTTCATAACTGTCCCGGTAACAGTAGTCTAATTTGTAGATATCGTCACCTATAGCATCCAAGAGTTCGGGTTTTGAGTTCGCCAGATAATAGAACGAAGTTATAGAGCAGTCCAGGAACTCCTCATCGGTTACTTTTTCTGTCAGTGCATTTACACGGTTGTATGATGATGGTGTCATAACCCTATCGCTACCATCAGCACTAACGGTTTTTATTCTGCTACGCTCTACCCATTTCCCGTCATTCGATTCGATACCTAAACTAATGCCACCCTTAGGAATAATGATCGTACCTGAAGCATCGGTTGACACAAGCATACATTCATTCTCGTTGTCATCAAATGCATGAATTTCACTCCATCCATACAGTTTCTTTCTATCGATTTTAACTGGCTCAGCAGTGAATTCCTCTTTTCCTATTGTAAAACTCAGTAATTTCGCCATTTGGTCACTTTTCCTTTATTTTTTGATATCATAAAAATAATTCAGAGAAAGGGCAAGAAAATTTGGCTTATACCTTTCCCTGAATACACTCTAGTTAGGCAGTATTATAAATCACAGCAATGGTTAATGCAAGGCAAAATAATTATCATAACCACATCTTCGTTTATCCGCCATTTCTACTTCCAAGCAGGGGTAGCCTCATTGTAACCTTTATGCTATACTTAGAAATTAGATTATAAAAGGGGGAATTTTACTATGGAATCTTCAACAAAGAAGCCGAAAAGAATTGCTTTAATAGCCCATGATGGTAAAAAACAGAGCATGCTAGAATGGGCAGAGCGGAATAAATCAATTTTGCAGCAGCAGTTTTTAAGTGGAACCGCCACAACCGGCAAGTTGATACAGAAAGCTACTGGACTGCCTATTAAGCTTTATAGAAGCGGGCCGTACGGAGGTGACCTTCAAATTGCTTCATTGATTGCGGACGGTGAAATCGATATGCTGATATTTTTCTGGGATCCATTGGAGGCGCAGTCGCATGATCCCGATATAAAGGCACTATTGCGCATTGCAACACTATATGATATACCGACCGCTAATACAGAGTCTACCGCCGATTGTCTCATTAAGATGATGTAGACCTAGCTCAATTAATAATCAACGAAAACTGTTTGTATCTCTGGGCGTTTGCTTGGTGCCTGTAGAGAATTACGTCATCCCGGGCTTGACCCGGGATCCCATCAACTTGGCTAATCGCAGGGATTGCGGGTCAAGCTAAATGATTATTGCTGTCTCATTTTTATTTGCGCCAGTAATAACTTTGTTTGGGAGCGTATTTGGGTGATGACCTTATCCACGCACACCGTGACTAACTTTTTTGTGTTTTCAAAATTAACAATAGTCTTATCTAAAGCATTAAGTTTATCTAAAAATTCGGTTATAATTTCTATCTCTGCATTCACTGAAGGACATTGATTTTGAAAATATAAAATACGCTGTTCTTTCTCATTCTTTATAAGGACTTCCATACTTTCTACAAAGATTTTCTTACTATTGTTTAAATCATTTATGGCTTTATTGCATCTAGAAAGCATATATAATAATTTGCTCGTCGAGTCCGCGTTTGAATTTGCTGATAATAACTTTGACTGAGAGTATCGCACACATTGTTCTTTTTCTCTCATGCCAAGAAAAATAGCAGCTACCATTTGCTCGCATCTATTAAAGCCACATAAACGACAGTTAAAGTGTCTTTCTTCTTCTGTTGTCTTATGCATACTAGAGCAAATGGCTTCGATTTGCTCATCAGAGATATTTAACTCTTCAGATATTTTCTTATAGATCATTTTAGAATTGCCCCCATATAGCATATTTTGGAAAAACAATTAATATCCAGATCATCTACAACTTTCTGTAAGTTACTAGCTCCGTTCAAATTCCAATCCTTCGCAGCTAGCTATATCCCCAAATCAAAGTTAGTAAGCTATGCGCCAAATACTTACTCCATATATCTCGAACAAATCGCTTTTGCGGGACACGAGCAGCTACAGGAGTCCCTTTCTCCGTTTGAAATACGATACAAGCTGTTGAAGCATTTCGGTTTGTGAGTTAAGTTCTTCAGATACCACCGCAGTTTTCTTGGAAACAGCATAATTGCTTTGGACTACATTGGATATTTTTACAAGTCCTTCACTAACTTGTCCCATTGCCTCTGCTTGCTCTTTTGAAGCCCTAGAAATGCTGTTTACAATCTCTAATACTTCAGTCGCATTTTTAACACAAGAAGCGGTCGTCCGCTGCAACGAAAATACAGAGAACAACCGCATGCTATGTCCTGTGGAGCATTCGATTTTACAGAACGACAAGGTGACAGAGTCATGACTCTGCCAATCTGCCAAAAAATTGTTCCATAAGTTATCACATTTGTCAACTTCCTTTTGTATAGCTGTGTTCAGCTATATCGTCAATTTGTTTTCTCCCCATCGTTCATATTGTATAAGAGTAGCAAATTGAAAAGCTTTTGCAACCGCAACAAGGGGGGGTGTTTTTAACTTTTCTGTCGAGAAAATTCCCTTGAAATTCAGCATAGGTTTGTTCATTGTTCGTCAAGTTCGATAGAACTTTCTCTGTAAACAGCTTAGCAATCAGGAATTCAACCTTTATAGATTGTTCAAAATAATAAACCACCTACCTTGTTTTGGTAGATGGTGAGAGCATTATTATTTTTCCAATAATCTCAATTTATTTGTTTTTTTTACTGCATCCATTAAGTTCGTTACCTCAAGTCTATTGTAAATTGAATCAAGATGGGAGCGAAGAGTTGATTGTTTTATCTGTAAAGTTTCGGTAATTTCTCTTTGCTTTTTACCTTGACATATAAAATGCATTATTGCTTTTTGTTTATCTGTGAGCTTAACTATTTTCTCAGGCTTATCCTTTTTTATCCTTAAATCTGGGCTGTCATTAGTTTGTAAATATAACATTTTTATAAAGGATAGATGTTTTTTGTTTTTATCCTCTCGTTGTTCAACACGCTTTTGCAACTTATACAACATACCCGAAATCTCAGCACATTCGTTCTTAAACATTTGAATGTAGCCATAGGGATAAGCACTACGGCATGCGGCATCTAAATGATCTAATGCTTTGCTTTGAAAACTACGCTTTCTTTTCCAATAAGCAATGGCTAATAGAATTTGCGTATCGATGATGTCGTGTGTTTTCTTAAATGTGAGAGCGATCTCCAAAACCTTTCCTAGCAAAATAATGGCAGAATCGTATTGCTCAGTAACTATAAATGCTCTGCAAGTAGTAAGAGCAACATACAAACCCCAAAAAGTAGGGGCGATGGTTGCCTGCACATCAAGCCAACGCTCTGCCGATTCTATATCACCCTGCACAAATTCGCGGCGAGCAACGAATGCATCGTAATTTGGGCTTAGTTGGTATGCTTTACTATTCTCTATCAACCTTAATATCACTTGCATAATCTTTGATACCTTGTGAGCATCACCAATGGCATCCAATATGTAAACCAATATATACATGGCGCAAAGTTTTGTGTCTATTAGTGAGTTTTCTTTTAACATCGTATTTGCTTGTAATGCATATAAGTGTGCTCTTTCTAAATCCCCACGCTCATATAGTAATCCCGCTATTATGATTTCAATATACAAGGGGGCATTGTCCCCAAATGCCCAGTTTGTTTTAGCCAACATTTGGTTCTTCATAAAGTCGGCCACATCCAACCTAGCCTCTATGGAATAATCAATGACACCACGATGAAGTAGCGGCATATGCATAGATAAACTCCATTTTTGTGTTACAATTTTACTCATATCGTTCGGGATAACTACTAAGTCTGGAATCCGGGCTGCCGAAACCCGAAAATCTAAAAAAAGCATATAAACAATGTTATGCTTGAAAAGAAAGCCACCTTCCTCAACCCCTGAACATTTATTATAATACTCATCCATAAAGAAAAGAGTATCGTCCAAATGTCCTTTAGCGAGAGAACTATAAGCCAGAAAATATAGCAAGTGTGGATATTTTTGGGAGGTGTCTCTAACTACTGACTGATTAAATATAGCTAAAAATCTACTTAACGAAAAATTAACTAGACCAGAAGCTTGCATAAATTCGAAGCACTTTGCAATTCCGTCGTGATTTTCGCACTGAATAAAACAATTAATCGCATTGTAAAAATCCATATGGGACAGATGCCAATTTCCTTCTAATTCCAAAAGATATATATAAAAGTCTTTGCCTAGCTCATCCATCTTGCGTTTCAAAAAGTGTTTAAATAAATCATGATAGCGATAAGTGCCGTTTTGTAGCTTTGAAGTAAAAGCTCCCTTTTGTACAAGCTCTTTAAGAAGTTCTTCACTATTACTCCTACCTGTCACTACTTCACACAAAGAAGGTATTAGTTCGTGCAAAGCCGCAGAACGAAGCATAAAATCCCGAGTTACATCATCCCAGTTTCTCCATATATTCTCCTCAATAAAATCAGATAAGTAGTCACTAGCCACATCAAATGATTCTTTGCCAGACAACAAAAAGGCATTTATACCCATTGCCCAACCAAGAGTTTGTTGGCTTATACTATTTGCTTGTTCCTGAGTAATATTACTGCCACGTTTTTTGTACAGGGCTTTTATCTCGTCAACGCTAAAAAGAAACTGATCTGCATTAATACGGGCTACCTGACCCTTTAGCCAAAGCTCTGCAAAACCAACTGGTAGATCATGACGACTAATTAATACAATTTGAAAATTCGTTGGAAGACGTTTAAGAAAGATAAGTAAAAGACGCAAAACCTCTTCATTAGTAATCAAGTGCAAATCATCTATAACAAGCACTGTCTGCTTCCTGCTAGATAGAGCAGAAACAGCTCGAAATGCAAACTCATTAGATGCGTTTCGGAAAGTAGGGTGAAGAGCAATTTGACTTAATCTATTATTTCTAGGTTGGCAGGTGAGAAGCGCGAAGCAAAAACGCTCGCAAAATCAGCAACACTATCATCGTATTCATCTATAGAAAAGACAGCTTTAGCTCGAGTGTCTTTATTTAGCCATTGAGATATAGCAGTGGTTTTACCATAACCCGCTGGCGCACACACTGCTACAATCCGGTAATCTTTGAGTTCATCAAGACTGTGAGTCAGGGCCTGTCTTTCCAACAAAATATTGCTAATAGCCATTGCGGACATCCTCTGTTATAATTTAGTGATACACTACAAATTCAGTACATTTTTTAATCAGCAATCAGCGTTTATCCTTCGCAGACAATAGCATAGAGCACTGTCACGAATTAACAAATATGGAAAAAAACACAATATATGGAAAAATAATTAATTTCATTCCCATATACTGTACAGCTGAAATGCAAATTATTCAATGGCTTTTTTTATACATAATACCTTAAAATTCCGGAGAAAATGCATAACGAAGGCAAAAGATTTTTTTATTGCGCGACTCGCAAGACATTATATCACTTTTGGCAAGCTATTTAGATCGCAAAACAGCCTGGAAACTATCATTCCAGACTGTTTATTATGCAATACCCAAACTTGAGTAAGAGCCCCCTTGATTTGCCAATACATAACAGCTAAACCACAGTTTTAAAGCATTATTAAGTTTTTAAAAATAATGAAATATTGATTATGTAGTCTATGCCCGCCAATATTATATAGGCAGCTACGAACCTGAGTATTGATTGGAAGCGGGAAATATCGCATAGTCACATGATAGTCACCTTAGAAAAAAGCCCTCAGCAAAGACGCTGAAAGCCTTGAATAATTACCTGCACCCTCTGGGGCTCGAACCCAGGACCCATTGATTAAGAGTCAATTGCTCTGCCAACTGAGCTAAAGGTGCTTTTAACCATATAGAAATGGCTTGAAATCGTCCTCTGTAACAAAAATGAAACAGAAAGCAATTGATTGTTTGCATTTTGGAGCATATGATCAGTTCTCTTCCTCCAATCAACTCTCCAATTATAATCAATTACTCGATCTATGTCAAGTTGCGATCGGATATAATGTATGGCTGTAGGCTGTAAAACACTATCGATCACCAACAAACCAATATTTCCTGCCTTGACAGTCAACTGTTCTGCATGATAGAATATCGCAATAACAATGGCCTTTACCGCGCTTTATCGGTAAGGGCTGTTTTAAAATGCAGAGCAAAGAAAGGAATTCATGCCATGTCGAAAACAATCAACCTTATGAGTGATACTGTTACACACCCCACTCTGGAGATGCGACAAGCCATGTACGATTCACAGGTCGGTGACGATGTCTCAAAAGCTGACCCAACAGTCAACAAGTTGCAAGAGATGGCCGCCGAAATGGTCGGCATGGAGGACGCTCTCTTCGTGCCAAGTGGCACAATGGGCAACCTTATAGCACTCCTCTGCCACTGCCCAGCAGGCAAAGAAGTTCTGCTAGAAACTGACAGCCACATCATTAAATACGAGGGCGGCGGAATATCTCGAGTAGCTGGCCTTATGCCCAACCTGATACAGGGAAAATTGGGCATCATGGACCCAGATGATGTGAGGGCAGCTCTGCGCCCTGAAAACGTGCACTTTCCACAGACAGGCCTACTCTGTGTCGAGAACACTCACAACATGGGCGGCGGAACAGTCTATCCGCTAGAGTACCTCAGAGAGTATCGAAAAATCGCGGACAAGCACGGCATGAAAATACATATGGACGGTGCAAGGCTGTACAACGCCGCCGTCTACCTGCAAGTTGACGTAAAGGAAATCGTAAAGCATGTCGACAGCGTGATGATCTGCCTTTCCAAGGGATTGAGTGCGCCAGTAGGTTCCATGCTCTGTGGCACAAAGGAGTTTATAAAGCAAGCCTTACGAGCGCGCAAAATGCTTGGTGGTGGAATGCGCCAGGCTGGTGTACTGGCAGCCGCTGGTATAGTTGCTTTAGAGCAGACGATTGAGCGGCTGTCTGACGACCACAAAACCGCTAGAAGGCTGGCAGAGGGGCTGGCCAAGTTCGAGAATATATCCGTCAAGCTGGAGAGTGTGCAGACAAATCTCGTCTACTTTGATGTCTGCGGTGACAAGGATGCGCACACCATCTGCGACGAGCTGGCGAGAAAATATGACATTCTCTGTTCTGCTAGAGACTCAGCGAGCATACGCATGGTCACACATCGCCATATAACCCCAGAAGACGTTGGCTATGTGCTTGAGTGTGTGGACAAGATTGTTGGTTAACCAGTTGGGAAAGTTTTGCAAATACACTTCATTAATAGAAAACAGCAAAATATATAATGAGAACGGAAAAACCAATTCAGTGTTTGGTCTTTTCGTTTTTTTCATATTTACGATAACTCCTAATAGCCTTTCTGATGCATAAAAAATGGCTCGATTGAAAATGACTAAACCTATAGGTCAAATGATTTCACAGGAAGGTTAAACGAAAGGGGTAGGGGTTTAAGTGTTAAAAATATTTTCTAAAAAAATTCTTTCACTGGCAGTCATTGTTTCGATATGCATTATTTTCACAGTAACATGTTTTGCTGCAACCTGGCCTTCTCTAAGAAGTGGTAGCAGAGGCGCAGAAGTACAGGCTATGCAGATTTTATTAAACTATTTGGGCTTTGATTCTGGTAGCCCAGACGGGATTGCTGGTACAAGAACAGACTTAGCCATAAGGAATTTCCAACAGAGTCAGGGCTTAACAATTGATGGTGTAGCTGGGCAAAACACACTCGGTAGGCTAGTAGTAACCGTACGTAATGGAGAGCGCAACGACGCCGTACGAGCTCTGCAACATCTGTTGAGAAACAAATTTAGCATGGGTATTAGCGTTGATGGGGTTTTTGGCAACGTGACATTGTCGTCTGTAAGATCATTTCAGACAGCTTTAGGGCTTAATGTAGATGGGGTGGTTGGCCCAATTACATGGCGGCATCTTTTCGGAGTTCAGGCTAGAACAATATCCGATCAATCGGCATTAACTGCGCCAGGTAGCAATGTAAGGACATTCTCACTTGTTAGGGATGGAAATACATACGTATCCTCAAGCTTTCAAGTTAGAGAATTCAGGAGCAGGGATGGGGCAGATATAGTACTAATTTGTCCAACTTTAGTATCGACTTTGCAACGGATCAGAGATCATTTCGGTAGGCCAGTAATCAT
>Ga0123355_10017940_pt1 | contig 11206 bp, 6 predicted proteins | sample TergutEmb28metaG_3_FD_89872 | JGI IMG/M metagenome (GOLD analysis project Ga0123355, IMG submission 89872) | Embiratermes neotenicus P1 segment gut microbial communities from Petit-Saut dam, French Guiana - Emb289 P1 | ecosystem: Host-associated > Arthropoda: Insects > Digestive system > Gut ...
AATGGATGTAAATTTTTTTAAAAGCAAAATATGTATAGAATTTATTTATTATTTAATGCCATATATTTATTTTTTTTTTTTTTTTTTTTTTTTTTTTTTTTAATTGCTGACATGCATTTGTAGCACCAAATAGAGAGATAGCAATCTTACCTCTCATAACTTATGTTGCAGTTGAAAGTTTGGTTTTTTTTTTATGTACTTTAATGGCCTGTTGACAACCACATACTGGTTACAAAATATGACCATACATTTATTTATTTATCTATGTAATATAATAATAAAATTAGTTATTTTGATGGTAATTAGTAACTATTCTGTAACTTATACACCACAAGAGTACATTCAAGATAAAAATTACAAAACTCTCTTAGTAAATGACAACATACTTCAAATGAAATCAAAAAGGGTTAAAATTGAGTATTACAGCTGTGTTGGACATCAGGAAAACATTCCAACATTTGCAGTTGCTTCCTCCTTAATACAAATTTCTTTCAAAATTGTGCAAAATCTTACAGCAACTATCTCTTGAAATCTTTGAACAGTCCATGCACCCTCTATGTTTAAATCAATATGCCAAACAAAGCTGCTACCCCATTTCCACATAAAACTGAATTCTTCACCCTTTCAGCCATTGTAAAATGTAGGTCCACTATAATGTAATGTTTCCTTTTCTGATGGATCCGAGCAAGAAAGATATGCGCGTTTTTAATATGATGTATCTTATTATAACTTCATGGCAAGCTATTGTAAAACTAAAATTAAATTTGTTTTCTCACAAATACAACTGAACCATCTCTATCATGCTGACATTAATCTACATCATACTGTGCACAGTGATAACCAATTCGATTTCTTGTTATTACAATGTATAATACAAAGTAGTAAAAATGGATTTTCAACTGTTATTTAAATATTATTTAATGTTATGACAACACACAGAAGTATTGTGAGATTTAGCCACATCTTGGCAGTTCTAAATAATGACCACTTGAATATTGTCACTTTTTCTTCACACCTAAGTTACTCTTTCACTCAGGTTATGCACATGTTAGTATTAATTTTTCCCCCCATCTCCATTGTTTAAGGAAGTGGAAAGAGGTCAGGCATATCTTTGCTGGCATAGTAGATGTGTTGACTAGTGGTATATACTCCACACAGCAACATTAAACACATATTGGTTGTAGGATAAGTAATTTTTACTCCAGCCCAGTAAACAGACACACTTATTTAAATGTTGTTCTGCAAGAACAAATATAAATTGCTACCCTGTAACTCTAAAAGGATGCCATGACATAATGTAATATGACACCCTGTTCACTGATTGACAATGTGGCAAAATAATCTTCTTCCTGTTGTTAGCCCTCAGATGTTAGGCAAATATAGTAAGAAAAGTTATACCTGATACACTACCATGACTATGTAGGCAGTGCACCTGAATGAAGGTTTATAAACCATACACATGGACAGTCCCACAAACATGTTTCTTTGAATAAGTGCATAACTCCATCAATTTAATGGGGCATACAACATCCAGCTAAAGTGAATGGCAAACCTGAATTTATTTATCAGTGAAAGGGAAACAGTCAACGAAGTGTCAAACCATCTTTGGTTAGGACCAACAGGAGAAATGACAAAAACTGCTATCAGATTGAAAAATAAAATAACTGAAATCCATTCAAATGAGAAATCTTTGGTTACAGCATACCATATATAAGTTTCTGGATTGCAAGCACAAGTTCATATCATTTGTATTTTTTGTTTGAACCCCTATCATTTCCTTACATAAAGACATCTGTGGCAGTTGTTAATTGCCGTAATTTTCTGACTTTTGATACCACGTATAAAACCCCACATTTGTACCCCTTCTTCATATGTTTAACCTTCAATAAAAAAAAAAAACTGTCAGAGAAATTTTAATAGTTTTATCATATACTATGAACCTTCAGAAATATTTTAACTACTTTATATACAGTATCAGTTTTCTTGTGTTTTGTCAGGTGAAGTCAGTTTTATTTCTTAACGTCTAGATGGACCATACCCCTGACTAGTGCTTGTCATTCTGACCACATCCTGGTGTAGAAACTCTACCAGGCCTAGAAGATGTTCTAATAAACAAGCTTATACTCAAACTCATTCATCTTGAGGGAGCCACTAGAGGAGCAGCCACTTGACAGAGAACAGCATAGCCACAGAAAGGATGATGGTGAGGTGTGGAGCCATTAGTGGAACTGATGGGCTTCCTGTCACACTTACATCACTTGCTTTGAGAAATACTGCATCAATGACATGAATAATTCCATTTGTGCATTCCACATCTGGTCGGAACACATGGATCGATTCTCCTTGCCATTCCACCCAGTAACCTGGAAGATAAATGCATCCTCATAAATCAGTGCGATTTCTCTCCTGCATAATGATTAGTCTGACATGTTTCAGTGATGATGAATTGATGACTTCACTTGTATAAACAAGTGAAGTTTTCTTACTTCATGAATTTCTATTATTTACTAATTTTTTAATTATTTCATTTGACTGGTTACATTTTATGTTAAGAATCATCAAAATCTGTACATACTGAGGAAAAAGTTCAAACTGAAATGCTGAAAGCTTTCCATTATATAACACAACACCACATACAAACAGACAGTACCTATTCACCACTCTGAAAACCAAAACAACTCCATGCACAAATATTGTGAAAAGTATGTAAAAGAACCAATTTAGATAAGCTTTGGAGCAGCTGATATGAGACCTTTAGACTGCAGAAGTGAAAGGCAGAGACATGACTCATTCAGTTCCTGTACACAATCTACGTAGTATGTGTTTCAATAATGTTAATCTACAACTGGTCTGGGAGCTATCCAGTGACTAAGAATACAGCAGTCCACTAGTTCAGTGTGTTTCCAGCACCTGGAGATGCAAACAGAACTGACTTCTAAAATGTGCTGTTGCAGTTATAAATCAATGAAGGATAAAGTTTAAAAAAATGAAACACTGACACTGAATGGTTTCAAGCTCCCATGATGTATATGAGATCCATGTCCTTCTGGGTCTTTAAACAGCTTAGAAGGATAATTTCATACCGACGTTTTGGGAAACCTATCGGTCCCAAATTCAAGGTCAAGCAGTCCCAAGGAGAGGGAGGAGGAGGAGGAGGACTATTTGACCCTTGAAGATGCGACTGATAGTTTGTCCCAAAACATCAGTACAGAATTACCATTCTACGGTGCATAAAATCCCAGAAGAGCGCAGATCTCAAAGACATTGTTTCAGATTATAATATGCCATTGTTAAAGCCCTACAGACTTGTATTGACATTATACGTCAGCAAGTCTTTGTACCTGATTTTGAGTGATTCATTTTAGCATGCTTTTGCAACTGCATAAATTATGTAGTGTCAAATGATTAGGTAACTGCATGGGTCTTATAGCTTTATGGTCAAGAAACCTTGAGTTTGAGTCATTACCATCTCAAATACTAGCTTTATCATGAACCTGAGCTAATTAAGGTCATATAACCTAATGAACAGCTGAATATTTACAGTAAAAAAAATGTCAACTTTCCTCAACGCCCCATCATAAAAAGACACCGAAATAAAAATAAATGGATACACATATGTACTTACATAATAACAAAGACATATATTACATATCATTTCTGTTAGAAAGTGGCACTCAACTTACTTCTATCATATTCCTTGATCTTAAGTTTAAGATGGTCTCGTATAGTTGGAAGGACCACTGAGTCATTGGACATTTCCTTCAGGAGAGCCATGGTGAATACTCGATCTGACACCACAAGATGTCTCTCAAGGATTTGTCGCACCTGAGAGATATTGAGTCATCTGTACTTATAGGTTATTCAGTGCCCAACAATATACTACCATGAGTTTTGTGTCAAAATATTTACTGTGACCTTCACCCAACATCCAAGCATATAATTTGTGTGCAGTAACAAACAGTCTGCCATAACTTGTTGCTGTGATGGAAAAATTATGGAATACTTATCTTCCATTTTCTGCACACTTGTCATTCCAAACGAAGACAAGTGATGTCAGCAATGTATGTCCAGGTGCAAATATTGTGAAAGGAGAAAATAACATTTAATTCTTCAAAAGGATACATATAACGCGCGCACGCACACACACGCACGCACGCACACACACACTCTGAAGTGCAGTTTATGTTATTTTTATAAAATGCTGCTATTCAGTATCACCTAATAAATGTACCACAAATATGGAAGTATGTGTACGGTTGTATTAACTTAAATCTAAATGTCAGTTTATGAACTGAATCCTTCAAAGCACTACTATATTGCCTGCAGCATTAAGCAACTTATCTAGTTTGCCATCCCTCCTAACAATGAAAAATTACACTCACATTAATACAACATCACTCGTGTGTGTGTGCGTGCGCGCGTGCGTGCGCTCGCTCGCGCGTGTGCTTGTTTGCATGAACAGCACTGACGCAATGAATCACCTGTGCAAAAAATTACCTTTTGCACAGAGATGACAATTATACAAGTGTAGTTGCCTATCAACAAACTGCAGCACTGGACATTGTTATTTACAGAGCAGGCAGAAACATGTCTCACTGTAAATGTGTTTTTCTAATCATAAAATGACAATGGCTTTTATTTCTGCTTTATTTTAAAAAGTTGGAAACAAGATCTGGAAACAAAAAAACACATTTTTTTTTTTTTGGATATATGAAATATATTATTTCTTGTGTCTCCAGCAATGAAAAAAATTTATTTCAGATTCTTTCATAAAAAAAAATGTAAATTACTGGGTTTCCAAGAAACAATATCAATTGTTCAATTAGAACATAAACATACACTCTTCATTTAAACTTTATTTGCCTCTAATTATTAGTAAATCATTTCCTTCTACTGAAACTTCATTTTGTCTCAGCAAAAAACACTTAACATACATGGTATGCATAGTCCTTCATGAAAAGCTTCTTGTGTGCGGAAGGGTAATTCATTTCAGCTCTCTGCCAGGCGTAGTCTCGAGGTACAAAATATGTAAATCTCTTTGACTTGTCTTCAAGCTGTTCATTGAAGTTTCCTTGCTGGCCAAGATGATATGTGTTGCTACAATAAATGATAAAAACATATCACATTTACCAACTGTTATCAGAACATTTGGACATTCTTTTCATAGCTGCTTCAGCATCAACAGGAAATCAACAGTACTATTTTGCAGCTACACCCATTTCAATATTGGCATACAAAAGTCACATATCCTAGTAACAAGGCCACACGCTTTATTTGGGACTGGAATTTTGCTAACATATTTAAACCCAGCAGAACAATTACTAGCTAATGATGAAATAATTACTGCACAGATAAAAACTCAGTGCTGCCTGCCAATGAGAGGTTGTAACTGTTTTGTATTACTGTTGCAAAGAATGCATATGTGTGGTTGGTACATACACCTGGAGCCATTACTAGAACTGGTACGAACACATAAAGAAATATTCATGTTTACAGTAAGCTGTACATCATGATTTAATTACATACAAAAGACCCATCAAGTATATAAGCCTTTTACACTGTAGGCAAAAAAAGAAGAAAAAAAAAAATCATTTTAACCACAAAATAGTCATTGCATTTTGTGGTTCTTCACTGTCATCTGTTTTTATTTCATGCTCACTGTTCACCATGCATTAGTTCTGGCCATGAGACAGAACGCCACACCAAACAAAACATATATGTAAAACAACGTAATACGATGAGAATGCCAGATTATTTTCATCTTCTCCACCACCGCAATAAGTACGTGGAGGCATCTGTCCTAATGGAATCAAGCAATACAAATGACAGCAAGTGAGTGCATGGCTTCAAAATGAATCAAAACGAAAGCAGTTTTTTATAAATTCAGCTCTACAGGAAACATGCAGCCTACAGCATAAGGGAAAATTTATAAGACACTGGCATTTAATACTTTGTATCCCTTATCTTATGAATCATTATTGTTTTTGTGTGAAAGATAAAACATAATGCTAAAGAGTGTGTTAGGTGTGAAAAAAATGTCATTATAACAGAGAAGTCAAAAGATGAATTTAGTTCACTAGGAAGTTAAGACCCTTGGCTATGATTATATTATGTTCCAAAATTGTACAATGGTACAATACCCTGCATATAATGTTTGAACTGTACAGGATCCTTTATACAATCTGACACTTTCTCAATGACTAAATTCAATAAAATATTCTTGGGCTAGCAGCTGCATCAGGTGGTTAAGTGGCGAAAAACTGACATTTCAAGGACCTCCTCGAAATACTGGTTTACATGCCATTCAACTACCTGATGCAGCTGCTAGCCCAAAAATATTTTATTCACACCTTCTCATTTGCTCCTTTCTTGTCTAAGTGCACTATAAAGTGACATGCTAAGATTATACAGCATTAGTAACAAATAAATGAAACATGAATACGGAACATTAGTGGAATGATAGTGAAAGTGGAAAATTCAAATACTCAAAGAAAACTTGTCCATAGCCACTCTGTTCACCAAAAATCCCACATGTACTGGACTGCAATTAAACTTGAGCCTCAGTGGTGACAGGCCAGTAATTAACCTCCTACACCACAGCACGGACCTCATTTGCTTCTTCATTAATGCTACCTACCATAACAGACATAAAGATCTATTCCATTAAAACTTCATAAACATTAATATTTTGAAATATAGTAAGACATTTTCAAGGACTTCTTACTTTAACATCGGATCTGACTTAAGCTTCTCCTTTACACTGGTGTATGGAACTCCCAAAACACGGTCTATAATGTGAATAAATCCATTGGTAGCTGCAATATTGGGCTCAATCACAGTAGCATTGACTCCACCACCCTCAACAGTCAATGTTATATTGTTGCCAATCTTAATCACATTGAAGTACAGCTTCTTGCGGTCAGCAAACGTTGATACCTGGAATAGCTGGAGTCAGCAATGCAACTTGGCTCAACGGACCAAGGACAACACCCATCATGCCAAACATTATGACACTAAAACTGGTGAACTTCATCATTTGTCTCAGGAATATTTCATATAGAAGATATTACACAGCAAGCTCCAACATCATCATCATTTTTATTTCTTAGACCATTGACAAGGGTCAAGATAAAATCCAGAACCTTTGTACCATACATTAAATTTGTATGCTAATCACTAGATCATTGTAAGTACCTAGTGGTTACAACACAAATTTTATGTTAAAATATGTCCTGGTTTAACCCCAATCATTGACAACAGTGCCAAAAATAAAAATGGTGCAGGCAGATAAACATGCAGAATGTTTTAGGGACAATGTTTCACATAACTTGGGTGTTGTCATCCAACAGCTGTCACAAAAACTCAAGTAAGCATGCAGTATGAGTTCAATTAGCTGAAAGTAATTTCCAGTAGTTAAAAGAATAAAAGCACTTCCTTAAGTTGATCACAAGGCATTAAAAACACCAGCATTACCATTCCAACAAAACTGTGTGAAGTAGGCAAACCTGTATGTATCCTAGCACTGTGTGTGTGTGTGTGTGGGTGTGTGTGTGTGTGTTAAAGAGTGCATATGTGTGTGGGTGTATGCACTTGCCTTTACCTCAACATAGCTGTCCACACATAATTAACAAACAGAATGTTCTTAATTTTCATTTTGTGGAAATTAACTCAATTGAAAATGTAGTGGAAGAAATTAACTGGAATACATTATTTCTTATGCTTCAACAACACGGATCTTCAAAACATCGCTATGCATGCACAGCCTTCAGTGTGTTGTATTGTTGCCTGTATGAAATCTTGGACCATCCTGGAATTTGTCCTGTTGTTGAAGACAAAGATAGGAAATTTGTGAAACTCTTGCAACTGAATCTGAATATTCATAACAACCCTGTAGAAAGTGTACTTTTTAGATGCAAAAGTAGAATAAAAATTTCTAAAATATAATCTGCTGTTTAAAGAAATAAAATATTCAACATGCTTATAGAAAACAAAATATTATTGGTGATTTAAACCGAAATGATCCCAGCAATATATTAAGATGAAAAGGAATAAAAAAGATGTGTTTAGAAAATATCAAAATTACATTTACCAATTTCACTGTAAAAGAAACGTGTTTGTGGAAGCCCTGAAAGTTGCTCGGAGGACCCTGGGGTTCTTGGAAATTTTCAGGGGGGTCCAAAGTTTAAATATCGCTGCCCTAGAGGAAAGACTGATTATGATAAAACATGCGATGACCATTAGAACAGTGGACACCACCATATACCGCACATTTTGAATCTCCATCTTCAGCAGTATTAACATAGTGGTCTTTCAACCTTTAGAAGTTGGAACTTGTATCAAGACAATGTTTATCAAACACTAAAGACAACAAAATGTTAACTAGCAAAATAATGGCTCAATTTTTGTTTCCATAGTAAATAATAAATCAAATTAATTGCAATAAGAGGCAACAGATCAATGTAACTGTCAGGCCCAAAATACTTTGCATGCTTCATATACGACAAAACCAAGTTCCAATTTAGTTCAGTAACAAACAAAACGCACAAATAAAATCAGTGAATGAACCTGGAGAATCTATACCCCTTAAGAAACAATCTTTCACACATTTTGAAAAGATAATCCAACCCATTTTCAAATCAGGAAACTGGTTTGGATCTTTAGTGATAGTATAAGAAACCATTACAGAAAGGATATACACCACACAGGTGCAATATAAAAATCATACAGTCAACATTAAGGAGCAAACACACCTGGTTCATGTTTTCATCCCGGATCCTCTCTACAGGCAGCCGCTCATTAACAAGGTGAAGGTTCAGTAGGTCACGTAGTTTTCCATGGTTATAGAAGTTGTCAACGTTGGCAGTAGACCAAGCTTCGTTGGAGGGAGCAAACAATGTCAAATTCCTCATCCTGGTGATAAGCTGCATAAAGTCTCCACCTTCATCCCGAATCTTATAATAGAATTTGTTCAGAGGTCCACTGTCCAGATCCTGCATAGCACAAGGAGTAGCTGTCAATACTTGACATCAGCATGCTTACAAAGAGACAATGCGAGTTACAAATTTAAACAGAATCATTTTCGGTATGATTAAATAATCTGTAATGAAATACAACTTACTTAAAAGTTATTTCTTGCCATGTATAAATGAACATCATCACTACCACTAATACAAAGGTAAATTATAACTAGGCACATTTCATTACATTGAACATTTCAAGTAATAAAAAAAATAATAAATAAAAAAATAAAAAATAAAAAAGGCCAAAGATTTGTCCCTCTAATTTGCAACTTTCTTAAATATGATAAAAAAATCAATTACCCCCTCCTCTAAGAGGACGATTTTGTCAAAGGATAAAGGTGCAATGTAACAATAATTATCAAATTTTCACTCTTTTTTTCTTCTTGTGATTTTGCTGTACAAAAGAGCAATATAGCACACATTAGAGGTGGGTTTGCATACAGAAACCAAATGTTGGAAAAAAACAAAAAGAAAAAACAATCATTCATCTTTTATGGTCAGAGAATACAGAACAAAATCAGCTGAATGATCCATCATGACCATCAGAAATCTTAGACCCCTTCATCATGCCTGTCTTTCATGCCTACAAACAGCATTAAACTATGCATGTAGCACTACCATACAGCCAACAGTGCAATATTATGACGACCTGCATCTCAACCTCACATGTTAGCATGTATGTAAGTCATACGAATAACTCTATTCAATCAATCATAGATGCTATATAAAGAAAATGTCACATTTTTGCAACCCTTTCACATCTCAGTACTTAATGTGTATCCAGTTGGCCTGTCTTACTTTGACACTCTATTAATCTTCTTACTGTACTCATGTTCAATGGTGTTGCAGTTTAATGCTGTAATAATAAGAAGCTTTCCTTAATACCACGCAAGAGTCTAGGTTATAATCTTCTACAATTTTGTGGCTACTGTCTCTCTAAATGTGCATTTTTCCCTCTACAGTTTTAACTGTTAGTTTATTTGCAAATATATCTCTTCAACCATTTTGAATGGCCATTTTCTCTGTAAAGTGCATGTTTACTTCCTCTGCAAATGTAATGTTACTGCCCATAAGATTTAATGGTTACTTTGTCTATTAGTGTTCAGTTTTTGTGAAATATTTAATGAATACTTCCTCTTCAAACATATATTTCCCCTTTGTGAGTTTTTAAGTTTCATATCTGTTACAAACTAAAAGTATTTTGAGCCTTTACTGTCACTGGTTCAAAAATGTAAACTTACAAAGTCATTATATTGATTAGACAGTATGGTACATGACACGAATAGTTCAACATGGACAATCTTACTAATCTTAACTCAACAAATGCAGGAAATCATAAATTCCTTTACAGGAATAATAAACTTGAATCTGATCAAACAAAGACTTTGAAATAATAACTTCATAGCAGCATGAGTAACTAAACACATGCTTTGCTAACTTCTTTGTTTCTGTAATCCTCTGGTTTCTGCATTAATTGCAAGAGAATAATCACATTTTATCATCTTCAAACAGTACATAAACTTCTTTATTATAATATTCCTAATTTTCACTTTGTTTATGAATGTGTTGGATGCAATTCATTAACAAAAAATTTGGAATAAATATCCTCATACTGAAGATCATGATCCTTTTGGATGTGAAAATCTTCATAGCTACTACTGTGAGAACCTTAAATCCCAAAACAACAAAAGACATTTAATGCAAATGAATATTCCTCTCCTGTACGTATCTATAAATTCAACCCCTTAAGTGGATCACTACAAGAGCTGACAATAGACAATTTTATGCAGGAAAAGTGAGACAAGTCATACATGAATCAGTGGCTCTCAAATTTTTGCATCTTTTGTTCTATCAGTTATTTCGCAAAGGAAAAGAAAAGTAATACAAAAGGGAGGTGGGGGGGGGGGGGGAAAAAAAGGGAAACTTTTTTTCACAGGGAACAAAAAATTTTTTTTTTCCACAAATTTTTTATTTTCATTCATTCATTTAGTATTCCAGAGAGCCATCAGATTGGATATTGAACTTGTCATTAGTTAACAATAGGCATAGTACAAAAATATCATTCACATTCTTATTATATGTCAGTTCATTATTTACATCAGCAATTCTGAGCTGGTGTGTTTGGCAACTGAGTCTCACAAACAAGTAATTCCTTTAGGAATTAGTATTATAAATGCATGTGGTTG
>Ga0123355_10017941_pt1 | contig 11205 bp, 9 predicted proteins | sample TergutEmb28metaG_3_FD_89872 | JGI IMG/M metagenome (GOLD analysis project Ga0123355, IMG submission 89872) | Embiratermes neotenicus P1 segment gut microbial communities from Petit-Saut dam, French Guiana - Emb289 P1 | ecosystem: Host-associated > Arthropoda: Insects > Digestive system > Gut ...
AAGCGACAAAATATAATCTCTTATTTTATCGTATAACTCCTGTATATTCCTGTCTGCGCCGGCATATTTTTCGTCAAAATCTTTATGGACATATTTTACGGCGTCTTCTATCTCTTCAGCGATAACCTCTTCTTCTACCTCTTTTTGCGTCGGGGTGATAAGTTTCAATTTATGAGTATCCCCGCGCAACTTTGCGATGGACTGCAAAACGGAAAAAGCTTTTTCCTTATCGATTGCAAAAAATTCGCGCTGGCGAAGGTTACCTCGTTCGCTCTCTTCTCTTGCACGGAGAGTATCGTCAACGCTGTCAATAATTTTAAAGATTTCCGCTTCAACAACAGACAAGTTGCTGTCAATCTGATATGTTGCATAAACCCGAAACGAAAACGGCAGGCAGCTTTTATCATTAAGGCTTCGCAACCGCCCTTTCAAGTCCGTTGTCTTTCCGATTTTCTGATAATTCGGAAACGACGGATTAGTCAAAATATAAATCAATCCTTTGTCTTCAGTCATCTGCTTAACCCTCCCCGCTAACAACTTTCCACTCGCCGGACTTGTCGGACCCGACACGCTCTATCAGACCGTTGTCTCTCAGTTTTTTCAATCCGCGCTCTACTGTTCTCGTATCAACGCCTATTTTCGAAGCCAAGTCAATGGCGATTAATTGCCCGTTACTTTTTAACAAATCTAATATTTTATTTTCGCTTTTCGTCAATTTTACACCGACATTTACACCGACATTTACACCGACATTTTCCGGTTGCAATTGAAGCGTCAATATGGTGCGGTCGGGATTAAACTGCTCCGCAAGCTGCGGCTCAGGCAAATTATTTTCTTTCCAAAGCGCCTTGATACCCGCGAGACCGGTGCCGGCTCTTTCGCAAAGACCTATCAAAAAAAACATTCCGAAAAGGGCACTGTTGCGCGGGTCGGAAACGCCGCCGTTTAAAGCCTCGTTTTTGGGTATCCTGAGCGCGCCGGGATTTGATATTACAATTGCGCCTTTTTTCTTTTCTATTACCAACCCTCTGCGTTCATGATAATCCGAGTGCATCAAGGCATTGGCAAGAGCTTCTCTCACAGCCTCATGCATGGGAGTATCGTCAATACGCTCCCTGCCGTTGCGCAGTTGGAACGGCACTTTTATATCCGCCGTCAACCGTTCTTGGATACGGTAATAAAAATCAAATAAATTGCCGCTCCATTCGCCTGTGCCGCTCGTTACACGATCCGTCCACCTCGTCCCGGTTACATCAAACGGCTCACGATAGTCCAAAAAATAATTTGAAAACTCGTTTACTATTTCCGTATCGTTCCCGAACATCAAAAGCCCAGCGGCGGTAGGATGTAATTTGCCGTCCTCGTCACCGCGCTTAATGGCTCCTATTTTTTGCAAGAAATCTTCATCCGCCAGCGGTAACCAAACATGGTTGGGCTTGTGAAGTTTCAGTCTCATACGATACCTTGCAACGGTTTCCGTATTTAATGCCTCCAGCGGAAAATTATCAAGAACAAGCCTGTCTTGCGTGATATCGCTTGCATCCCGGAGCATATTTTTTACTTCTGCTTCGGTGCAATGATAATCGCCTTCTCCGTTCCGGCGGTATACGCCGCCCTTGAGGTCGTTGTTAATGTATATAGGCTTATCTTGCCGTAAAGCGCGCGGCACCTCAATAATGATAACCGTCTTGCCCTCCAGCGTAGCCGTATATACATTTTTATCGCGCAAAATATTCAGGCTGGCTTTGGAACGGTTATTGACGGTATCCCAAAAGGTTTTTATCATGACATCCGGTCTCGATATACCGTTAACGGTAAAAGATCCGTCACTATTTTCAATCGCACCTAGCATAATCAAGCCGCCGTAGGTATTGGCGAACGCGGAATAAGTCTCCCATAGGCTGTTAGGCAAGCCACCTTCTGCCTTTTTTCCTTCAAAGCGGTTGCCTTCCCGATATTCGCTCAATTTATTAATATCAAACATGCTCCACCTCATTAAAGGTAATCCCTTTTGCCTTACAATAATCATCTATTTGCATCAAAGTCTTTTTGGCGGGACGGGAGTGCCCGTTTTCCCACCTATTAAGCGTAACAAATGCCACTCCCAACTCTTTCGCCAGTTGTTCTTGACTAAAGTTAAGGGTCGCCCGGATGCGCACAAGTTTTTCTTTGAAATCCATTTCCTCACTCTCCGAAATTGATATATATCATTATATCACAATATATCGACTTTTAACAAACATTTTGCAGGGGTTAAAAAATAAAAATGCTATGAATTTTTCGGAGCACTTTTTCCGATTTTATTCTTACAAATTCTCTTCGCTATACGCTCACGAACTTCTGAAATCTGTTTGTCGGCTGGTCGGCTATCGTATGCCGTAGCTTACCGGCTCTCATCAGAGGTTCCAAATATTTACCCGGCGTTGCCTTGCATGATACCCCGAAATACTCCATTATTTCCACCTTGGTGCGCGGTATCCAGCAGAATTCCAGCAGGTTCTCTTCGGATAAAATTCTGACCTCAACTGTAATCCAAACTAGCCCCATTTATTTTTCCTTCAAATCCATAATAGTTAATCTGTTTTGTAAAAGTATCAATTTCTCCGGATGTATAGAATTGATCTTCTGTCTTTATAAAATCAAATTTCAACTTCGCAACTATTGTCGCAAGACTTGCCCCGCAATCATAAATTTCTAAATTATTATATTTTTCAAAATAACAATTAAAAAGCGGAAAATGCGTACAGGCTAAAATTAACATATCACAATTTTCAAAGCCATTTAATAATTTATTAATATAGTTCTTTGTTGTTTCTTCGCCTATTTGCATATTCTCAGCTAAAGTAGTTAAAAGTTGTGCCTCTTTCGCAATACATTCATTGTTTTTATTCAAAAGTGTTTCATAAACTTTACCTTCAATAGTTTTTATAGTCCCAAGAAGTAAAATTTTACGTTTCATTATTTTTTTCATTTCAATTAAATTAGGTAAAATAATATCATAAATCGGTTTGTCTATTTTTTCTTTAACCTGATTAATTACTAATGATGCTGTATTACAGGCAATCACAATAACTTCTGCGCCTAAACTAACTAATTTTTTACAACCCGCAAGCGTCAGATTATATATTTCTTCCAAGCTTTTTGTTCCATATGGACAGTTCTTGGAATCTGCGTAATAAATAAAATTAGCGCTTGGCATTAATTCTTTCATTCTCTTTAAAACTGAAAGTCCGCCAACTCCTGAATCAAATACACCAATCATAAATACTCCTTAATTATTTTCTTTACTGCGCGGATGACGTTTAAAATATTCAGCCATCAAACGCTCTTTTGATACATGCGTATAAATTTGTGTTGAAGAAAGATTTAAATGTCCTAATAACTCTTGAACACTTCTTAAATCAGCGCCATTATTAAGCATTGAAGTCGCAAAGCTATGCCTTAGCATATGTGGCGATATTTTAAAAGTTTCACCGGCATTATCTATAATTTTATTCAAAATAACTCTGACGCCTCTTGTTGTTAAGTTTGTGCCTTTATAATTAATTAAAAGCGTTCTGTTTTCGCTTTTTAATTCTTTAATCAAAGCTGAGCGACTATTAATAATATAAAGTTTTAACTTTTCCGCAAGACCGTCATAAATTGGCACGATTCTATCTTTAGATCCCTTACCATGCACTAAAATTAATCCTTGTTTAAAATCAATATCACCGATTTGCATTTTACAAAGTTCACTAACCCGAATACCTGTACAATAAAGCATTTCTAAAATAATCTCATTACGAAAATCTAAAGGTGAACCTTTTTTCAAACTTTTAAATAAGTATTCTAGTTCTAAATCATCAATGTATCTAGGCAATGTTTTAGGCAATTTAGGTGTTTTAACGCGTAGAAAAAAATTGACATCAACAACTTTTTCATCGACTAAAAAGTTATAAAAAGTTCTAAGTCCGGAAATCTTGCGAGCAATACTTCGTTTAGAAAAACCTAAGGTAGTTAAATGTCCGGTAAAGTAGCCCGGAATCCGATCATTTTTCAATAGATGCAAATCTTCCGCAAAACCTTCACTTTTTATAAAGTTTCTAAAGTCTTTAATATCGCGAAGATAATTCTCAGCAGTTAAATCCGAATAATGCTTGGTATGCAATAAAAAATCATTGAATAAATCAATGTATTCATCGCATATATTTCGATTTTCCATTTTGCGCACTCCTTTACTTACTAAAATATGTTAATTCTGTATCTTTTAATATTTCGCTTAACTTTAATAATGCCCGTTCGCAAATCAGTTTTCTTTTTGTACTCTTATTGTAGTTGCCGCTTAGATCATCAACAATACTCAAATTTATATTCATGGGCTGAAAATTACTGATAGTTGGATTAGAAATATAATTAGCCAAAGAACCAATCATTGTTTGACGTGAAAAGTCGATAAGTTCTTTCTTTTCTAAAAATCTATACATATTAAGCGAGGCCGCAAGCCCTGAGGCACTAGATTCAACATATCCTTCAACACCGGTAATTTGTCCGGCAAAAAACACTTCAGGTACATTATTTACCTGAAAAAAGCGATTTAAAAGTTTTGGCGAATTAATATAGGTGTTTTTATGCATAACACCGTAGCGGGCAATCTTCATATTCTCTAATCCAGGAATCATACGAAACACTCTTAATTGTTCAGAAAACTTTAAATTCGTTTGAAAGCCGACAATATTATAAAGATTCTTTTCAGCATCATCTGGTCTTAGTTGAACTACTGCATAAGGCTTATTACCACAAGGCATTGTAAGTCCAACAGGTTTTAAAGGACCATAGCGTAAAGTATCCGGGCCTCTTTTAGCCATTACTTCAACAGGCATACAGCCTTCAAAAACATTCTTTTCAAAGTCGCGCAATTCTTTAATCTCAGCACCGACTAAAGCCTGATAGAACCCTTCATATTCTGCTTTATTCATCGGACAATTTAAATATAAAGCTTCGCCTTTATCATAGCGACTTTTAAAGTAAGCCCGTTCCATATTAATGGAACTTTTATCGACGATTGGAGCGGCTGCATCAAAAAAGAAAAAGTCATCAGCGCCAAAAAATTCTTTTATTTTTATACTTAAGGCATCGCTAGTCAACGGACCGGTCGCAATAATCGTTGGCTTAGAAAAGTCGGGATCAATAACTTCTTCCCTGATTATTTCAATTAAAGGGTGTGCAGATATTTTTTCAGTAATGTACTTGGAAAACCCAATTCTATCAACTGATAAATTGTTTCCCGACTCAATAATATTGGCAAGCGCCGATTCCATTACTAAAGAATTGAATAATTGCATCTCTCGTTTAAGAATACCTGCCGCATTTTCTTCCGAGTTACTGCGTAAAGAATTAGAACAAACCAGTTCCGCAAAAAGATCGGTCTGATGTGCAGGACTATTCTTCTTTGGACGCATTTCATAAAGTTTAACTTTAACTCCTAAATTGGCTAATAAATAACTAGCTTCAACTCCTGCTAGTCCGGCCCCTATAACAATAACTTCTTTTTTCATAATTTAAAATCGATCTCCGTAAGATTATTCTTTCTTAAAAATTCATTGGTTCTTGAAAAACAGCGACTACCAAAGAAACTTACATGCGCTCCTAATGGCGAAGGGTGTGAAGCAGTTAATACTAAATGTTTAGAATTATTTAGAAACTGTTTTTTAGCTATTGCATAATTGCCCCATAAAATAAAAACAATGGGTCGATCAATAGTATTGATATACTTAATAACATTATCGGTAAATTCTTCCCAATTAAAGCCCTTATGCGATAGAACTTGATTTTCTTCAACTGTCATAAGACAATTAAGAAAAAGAATACCTTGGATCGCTAAAAGGCTAAAATCGCCACTTTGACGATTAATATTCAAATCAGCATTCATTTCTTTTAAAATATTCACAAGACTTGGCGGGTGTTTGACATGTTGAGCTACTGAAAAGCATAAGCCGTTAGCCTGCTCCTTCTTAATATAAGGATCCTGACCAAGAATTACAACTTTTAAATTTTTGAGTTCACAAAGGTCAAAACAGCGAAAGATATCTTTATATGGCGGATAAACGATTTTCTCCGAATAAGCATTCTTCACTTTTTCTGTCAATTCTTTAAAATATGTTTTTTCTTTTTCTACCTCAAGAAAATCAAGCCATGTTTCCAATAATTTCACCTGCTTTGTTTAATTTTTTTCTTATTTTTTGCGAGATAAAGTTTGTTTTCTAACAATTATAAGTCCTTCTGATGGCATCTATATTGTAAATAGTGTTTCTACTCTGGTTTTGCCATCTTCGGTTTGGTAAATTATTAATTACTTTCTAGACACTCCTTAAATCACTTTTTTTCTACAAGTATTATATCATTTATAGACCGTTTTGGCGTAACAAAGTTCAAAAAATTCAACAAAAAAAGGACATCCGTTATCCAGATAATCCTTTCTTTAATTTATTAGTTAAACTATTTAATTTGTTTAGCAACTTTCATAACAGTACGCATTAACTGAGCAGTATAACTCATTTCATTATCATACCAGCTCATAACGTTAACTAATTGACCTTTTTCAGTATTAACGATTTGCGTACAAGCCGCATCAAACACTGAAGCATAGTGAGAACCGATAACATCGCTTGAAACAATTGGATCTTCAGTGTAACCTAAAGTATCGTTAGCTGCCGCTTTAATAGCTGCGTTAACTTCTTCAACTGTAACAGTTTTAGAGAACTCTAAAGTTAAATCAATGATTGAACCAGTGATTGTAGGAACACGTAAAGCAGTACCATCAACTTTTCCTTTGATTTCAGGTAATACTAAACCAATTGCTTTAGAAACACCTGTAGTTGAAGGAACGATGTTAGCCGCTGCTGCTCTTCCGCGACGAGAACGATGACCTTTTTTATGAGGAACGTCAAGAATTGACTGATCATTTGTATAAGCATGAATTGTTGTCATGAAACCTTTAATGATACCAAATTTATCATTTAAAACTTTAGCAACAGGAGCTAAACAGTTAGTTGTACAACTTGCTCCACTGATGATAAGTTCGCTTCCGTCAAGAATGTTGTCATTAACATTATAAACAACCGTTTTAATGTTACCTTTTCCAGCTGGTGCAGAAAGAATAACTTTTCTTGCTCCTGCTTGGATGTGCTTGTCAGCACCTTTATCGCCAGTTTCGTCTAAGAAAACGCCTGTACATTCTAAAACTACATCTACTTTTAATTCTTTCCAAGGTAATTGAGCCGGATCTTTCTGAGCATAAACTTTGATTTTTTTGCCGTTAACGACCATGGTGTCGCCATCAACTTTAACATCACCTTTGAAAGGTCCTTGAGCTGAATCATACTTTAACAGATATGCTAATTGTTCTGCGTCCGTTAAATCATTGATTGCTACAATTTCTAAATCCTTGTTTCCATCTGCCAAACGGTAAGCTAAGCGTCCGATACGACCAAATCCGTTTATTGCAACTCTTATTGCCATTTTTGAAACCTCCTGAATTTTTTATTTTTTCCACTATATATTGTATCATCTTTTACCGATTAATACAATAGAAAACTTACGCAAAATTCAACAATTTCTTTGTAAGCGATTTTGTAAAATATTTATGGGAGAGATTTTAAATGCATTTTATACCTTATGTAATTGAACAAACAAGCAAGGGCGAAAGAAGTTATGATATCTATTCAAGACTTCTCAAAGACCGAATTATAATTCTTAATGGTGAGATAAATGACACCGTATCTTCAAGTATTATTGCTCAACTTCTTTTTCTGGCCAATGAATCTGAAGACAGTGACATCTATCTTTATATAAATAGTCCCGGCGGTTCTATTACAGCTGGCATGGCAATTTATGATACGATGAACTTTATCAAACCAGATGTTTCAACTATTTGTATCGGTCTTGCGGCATCAATGGCTGCTTTTTTACTAGCAAGCGGCACCAAAGGTAAAAGATTTGCGTTAGAAAATTGCGAAGTCATGATTCATCAGCCATTAAGCGGAACCCAAGGTCAGGTAACAGATATTGATATTCACACAAAAAGATTGCTTAGGATTAAACAAAGAATGAATCGAATCTTAGCTAAACTGACTAATCAGAAAGAAAGTAAAATTAAAAACGATACCGAAAGAGATAATTTTATGTTTGCCGGTGAAGCTTTAGCCTATGGTTTAATCGATGAAATAATTCGTAAACCAAAATAAAAAAATTCGAGAGACTAATAATCTTTCGAATTTTTTATTCATTATATCAATACCAGTTTAAACATTATGACAAAAAGCAAACCCAAAGATGATGAATGAATCAGAATCTGAGTGTTCTAACAGCACCTATAAGGCACAAAGCTTCTTTAAGTTGAATTTATTTCGCTTTTGTTCTTTATTCAAAATTAATCTTATTTAGATCATCTAATGACCCGGCAGGTAACTCTTTATCTGTTAAAACTAAAAATAACGGACTGGAAGTAAATACTTCTTTATGAGCAACACGAACACTTATTGATGTACCAACGGTCACAGGAATTTTATTGTCTCCCCAAAAATAATTAGTTTTTTCATTGTATTTGTTGCCGTGGAACATATAAAGTTTTTCTTCACGTGTTCCTTTTATAACTACAGTATTTTCAAAGTTCACGTCATCTAAATTCTCTGTACCCATCCGGAAACGAAATTGTCTTTGATCTTTGCTTGTGGCTTCTACTATAATACTTTTAGCATCTGCATCAGGATTAAGATAAGCAGATAGCGTCATTTCATCGTGCTTATACTTTCCTGTTTTGTTTTCAAATTTATAGAAAGAACATAAAACCGGCAAACCGGGCAATGTCAAATAATAGGTTTTAAAAATAGCACCCTTATATGTTTCAAATTCATTTACTTCAAAAGTTATACAAATACCTTGCCATAAATTGCCTAAATTATCTGAAATTTTTGCAAAATCGGCAGTTATTTTTTCCTTTAACACTGCACTAGCACTATACATCTGAGGCGGATTAATGCGGATACCGCCAAGAAAAGGATTAAACCAACTGTATGGCTCATGCTTAGGATATTTACTTTGAAGCCACTCCTGACCCTTTAAATCTGTCAAAGAGAAACAGACATTACCATAAGCGGGATTAACTTTGAAGGTAATTGCATCATTTTCTATGCTATATAATGTTCCTTCTTGTTTTTTCCTAATTTCTCCTTTTGGATAAAATAAAACTTTACTGTAACTTTTTTCATAGGCAACTGTTTTTAAGTCAACACTTATAAGATTAATTTCCTTTGGTTCAGATAATTTAATATCAAAAATATTTCGCTCTATAAGTTCTTCTTCCGGATTAGATTGTGAAACAGTTTCAAAAAGCCCTTTAGAAGAAACTTCTATATCGCCTGCAAGTATATGCTCTCGATTATTTATCACATTCAATCTTATGTCTAAATCCTTTAAAAATGGATTATAGTTATTTAATTCAACATCTATAACATGTGTTGGATTTACCGCTTCATAATTATAAATCTGACGAGCATAATTGCGAAGCTCGTTATAGTTTGTAAAAACTCCTAAAGCGAAAGTAATTGGCTTAGTCTCAAATATTTGGCCTGGATTAAGTTTGCCAGGATCAATTTCAAAAGTTAAATAATTGCCCCATTTTATTAAAGGCTTATACTCTAAAGGCCAACAATATCCCCTTGGCAATTTAGAAGCGTCTTCAAATACCCAGTTTTCATCAAAATAATCTAAATCAATGCCATCGATCTCATTGACGATGCCATCACTTACGGGATAATTATGATTTTGACTTATCTGACCCTTATAACTGAATATTGTATTAGTGCCCAAATGAGGATAATAACCATCTTGTAACATTATATGTTTTATCTTATCAGAACGATTTTCTATTTTACTTTTACGGGTAATAATTCCGGTAGCAGTCAACATGTAGATTTGTGTGACAACCATGCCTAAAAATTTCTGTGATATAAATTCTACTTCCATTATCATTGTAGCATTTTGCTTATACATTTTCACATTCGGTCTTAATAAATTAAACTCATCGTCATAAGGCTTTCCAAGTTTTGGCGGCGCAAAAGCCCCCTTAACATTAGAATTAGTTAAATGACGAATGTTTGCTTCATTGTCGTCTAAATCCCCGTCGCTGCCGTCTTTTGCTAAGCGAATTCGCCATGGTCCATTAAACATGCTATAACCATGAAGATCTTCGCCGCTAAACATTTTTAGCATATCCTGAGTATAAATATACATTGTTGCTTTAAAATTAAATTTAACACCATTAGCTAAAACTGCTGTGCATTTTAACTTTAATGCTTCAAAACCAATGCCCAAAGTTGTTGTTATAACAGGAATGGACATTTTGCCCTTCGCTAACATATCAATAATAATTTTATTAGTTTTAAAGTTATCTCCGTTAAAAGTTAAAAGACGGCTTCGCGGTATAGCAATTGTAATTTTTGCATTTTCATCTAAAGCACTGGAGATGTTAATAAATGATTTAACATCCATTCCTATTTGATCTACCGTACATTCTTTATACACTTCTATAAGTAAAGGAAATTTAGTTTCTATTCCCAACCCAAAAGTTACTGCTTGACCATTTATTTCCAAATCTGCTAACAAACGCGGATGAACCTTCCAGACATCTTGAACTTCGTCCGTTTGACCAACAAAAAACTTAGCAGAAAACTCTTTCTTGCCTATAACTTTAGTATCTAAACTATAATCAAATTTGATATTTTTATCTGATTTGCCGAGGATTTTAATATTAAGTTCTTTACCTGTTTTATTATCAATTTTAAAAGTACAGTTATAATCTGTACCAAACGCAAGAACATGATCTTGTGCTATTAGTTCGATTCTATAGTCTATTGTTTCAATCATCTGCATTTGACGACCAGAACGTTCAAAACCAATGCTAAGCTTTTCGTCTTCTTTTATCCAAGTATAAGTAAATAATTCAAATTTGTTTACCTCTATTCCATCTGGAGCAATTTCTAAAGAGCGACTAGAATCTGCATACCAATCCGCTTTCTCAAAAAAGTCCGCAAAAATCGGCATACTTAAAATCGTGGGCAGAAAATTTGTCAGATGAGTGCCATCAGGTCGATCTTCCCACATAAAGCCGCATTTTTTGTATAACGGTACTGCAGCGGTATTGCCGGCCCATGTAAATAAATCAAGACG
>Ga0123355_10017942_pt1 | contig 11205 bp, 4 predicted proteins | sample TergutEmb28metaG_3_FD_89872 | JGI IMG/M metagenome (GOLD analysis project Ga0123355, IMG submission 89872) | Embiratermes neotenicus P1 segment gut microbial communities from Petit-Saut dam, French Guiana - Emb289 P1 | ecosystem: Host-associated > Arthropoda: Insects > Digestive system > Gut ...
CACCTCTATATCACCCACATTACGTACCTCTATATCACAAACATTATGCACCTCTATATCACACACATTATGCACCTCTATATCACACACGTTATGCACCTGTATATCACATACAATATGCACCTCTATATCACCCACATTATGCACCTCTATATCACCCACATTACGTACCTCTATATCACCCACATTACGTACCTCTATATCACACGCATTATGCACCTCTATATCACCCACATTATGTACCTCTATATCACAAACATTATGCACCTCTATATCACACACATTATGCACCTGTATATTAGAAGCTAACGTAAGGCAATACAACAACAAAACAACGTAAACGAACTTCTGTTTTTAAGACAGAATTGTAACACAGTAGGGCTACGAATATTTCTTGGTAATGTCGGCAGATTACGATTGTTTTCAATTAGGAAGCAAATGTTATAACTAACACTATAGAGTCGCTTGTCAGAGATACATTCTATTTTGAAACAAGTAATTATGAACTGACGCCACCTATTCGGAAGGTCAGAATGCGCGGCGCTATGTCGCTCATTTCACCTTGCATCTTCATGGCGTGGTAACTACGTACTGACGCCGGCTGTCTTTATACCAACCACTGGTCCACGGACAGGTACTGATCAAGTCACTAATAATCAATGTAATGCCTTAAACATTTAGTATAGTATTTTTAAATACGGTATATCTCAGCATAAATATGCTATTGTTAAACTGTTTCATAATTAATTCCTCCATTTCTTAATCAGTTTACCTTTCCTTATTAAGGAACAACTCACTAGTCCTGTCAAGGCCATTTGGTTTCTCCCCCTCCAAATCTTGGGGGGCTTCCCCCTCTTTAACCTACACAGCATTTAAAATTAAGAAAAGGCTAAGCACCTTGAAGTGAAGTTAATTGTTTTTATTAAAGGCACTGTTAATTTCTAAGTCCATATTGCGTCAGTGGCAGAAAAATGAAATACGAGTAGGCATCTTATGTTTATTGGACCGTGCATCATCTTGATAGTTGAGTAAAGAGAGACTAACTTGATGTCACTTGCTTTATTATTTCTTTATTTAATGCTCAACATGTTTCGGTTGTTAATACGTCCATCCTCAGGAGCTTGCGACTTATTTGTTGAGTTACTTCATGGGTAAACCACCACAGCCAAACTACAACGTAACACCAACACACATAGAACCAGAGCAATACAACCCATGAAGTAACTCAACAAATAAGTCGCAAGCTCCTGAGGATGGATGTATTAACATCCGAAACATGTTGAGCATTAAATAAAGAAATAATAAAACAAGTGACATCAAGTTGGTCTCTCTTTACTCAACGAATAGGCAGTGGAGCACTGGTTGAACTATACTGGTGGTTAAAGATCGGAGTACTTGGAGGCCTCTTCAAAAGCTACTGTATACACCACAAATCCCATATGGTTTGACCTGGGATTGGAACAAACCCCGTGCGGCTAACTGCCTGAGCCACGATACGGCCTAATACGGGTACTGACGTAAAGTCTGCAAGGTATGCTGTAGTGTTACAGTTTGAGTATCCAGTCGTATGCTGTATTAAGAGAGAGAGAGAGACAGACAGACAGACAGAGAGAGAGACAAAGATATTTTACTACCAGAGTTTGTTGGATACTGTCATGTACTGAACTAGATATTAGAACTTCTGTGGTAACACAGCTTGACGCAGTGTAGTTTCGTGTACTGTATATAATATATCAGTAACAGTGGCTCATGTGGGTCGCGAATCCAGACTATTAGGTCAGGGGTATGGCAAGTGTTCTCTAAGGGAACCTGTATCATGGTCAATATGACATTACGCAATACATTCTGGCAGAACTACGTGTTTTGATGGTACAAGCTCTGAGGCCCGGTTCACATCTACGCGTGAACGGCGGTGAAGTCCCGCAACAGAAGCGGACATACCGCTGCTGCCTCACTGTTCATCAGAAGTAGGTGAAAGGCCTGTCACTCTAAAAATGAATCTTGCAGTCTCTTATTTAATTATTAGATATCTCTACATCTTCTTAGGTCGTAACTTGAGACGTGGAGTATGGAGTCTGCATTAATTAAATAAGAAAGTCTTTGGCGTGATGGTCACGTGGAAGGATGTGGAAAGGAGGAAGGTATGAAGAATTTTTGAAGGGCAACACCTGGGAAACCGGACACTGGGAATGCCTTGGCATAAATGGGAGTGTAATATTAACCTGGATTTTACGGAAACAAGTTGTGAGACTGGGATTTACGGATAAACTTGACTCATGCGATCTTACCTGTATTGTGGAATTTCCCGTTTCGAATCTCAGACCGAACGCCGACTACCTAAACAAAATATTTCTTATTCTTTCCAAATCCCTGCAGGAGCATATTGGCAGAGTATACTGGAAGAGTCACGACCACTTAATGACCAAACTTTCCAATTGCTCCGAACGCTATCATTCTGCCATGCCATTTTACAAAAATTAACATCAGTAGATTATTATTATTATTATTATTGCTATTCTGTTGTTACTACATTCCACCATGAACCTTGGCCTCTTCTACTCCCCCTCCCCACCGCCCATTGGTACCGATCCTGCAACTTTACCTATCAGTATTTATTGTTTTTAATCTTCTACTGAATGCAGCTACCTACAGCTCTGCGTACCTGCGCAGTATCCTCTGGTTCAAGCAACATCAGCTTCTCGCATGAATTTTGACCCTGGATTGAGGTGCCCACCTTCACTATATCTATTTCATGATATAACATGTGAAGTTCGTAATTAAAATTTGATCTCCACTTTTCCTTAATTGGACATTATTGTTAAAGAACACAAAATATAATTATTCTGTAATGTGCATTGTTGATAATGCGCACTTTGGAATGACTTGGCACGTGATGACACAGGATGTCAAATTAAGGAAATGTCTGGAGCGAAAATGGATGATGTCTGTTATTGAGATATCTTACATTTTGCGTGCGAAACGTTACATACTTATATTCATAATAAAAATGAACACGAGCTGTTCGCTTCTTCACGAAGAATAAGAATTCTCAGCAAAATAATGGCATTCCAGATAACACGGGTCGTTAATTGTGCTGCAGGAACTTTACGGAAATCAACATTACGTTCAAAATGCAAACTGCTAATCAGACACTGAGAACAGATTGAGGAAAGATTCTTTTTGTCTTCATTATGCTGTTGCTTAAAGGTTACGTTCAGTTTTTCCAGAATAGTGAATGGGTGTCAACGCGACACAACTTTACGTTCTATTCGCAACTTCTAATACATTCTATGCTTCAAGTAAATTACATTTGATAACTTAAGAATACAAAACCAACTAGATGCCACTTATTATTTTATTGTACTTCTTATAGGCTCAACATTTTTCGAGCACTGCTATGCCCATCATGAGGAGCTCGCGACTATGGTGTTGATTACCGCATTGGTCGTTTCGTTCTTGGTTTGCTGTAGGTTGGAGGTTAGGTGCGGTTAGGCTGGAGTAGTGTCCGTGCTGCAACCCGGACACTACTCCAGCCTAACCGCACCTAACCTCCAACCTACAGCAAACCAAGAACGAAACGACCAATGCGGTAATCAACACCATAGTCGCGAGCCCCTCATGATGGGCATAGCAGTGCCCGAAAAATGTTGAGCCTATAAGAAGTACAATAAAATAACAAGTGGCATCTAGTTGGTTTTGTACTCTTCAGTTATCACAATGATGCACGGTCCAATAAACATTAAATTCTGACTCTGTCTTATTTAATTAGGCCGTGTCAGTTCAGCAGCAACAAGTAGACCTTTAATAAGCAGTTATTGTTACGTTACTTGAAAGTCGGTGTCTTTTTCGTGAAAAATGGGGTGCAAAATAGCAGCGGCGGAATAAAAAACACGTCGGAAAATCTTATATGATTTCCATCCTATAGACTAAAATTGCTGATATGGAAATTTGTATCGTTAAAATTTCGTAAGATCTTTGGAACAGAACGTCCATATTATTAAAATGCACACTCACATGTAAATGCAAACGAACTGCTCTTGTGAAGATTCAAGCCTCGTGGAATGGTACTTCGTGAAGATTGTTAAAGTAACCGCCGTTTAGAGGAAAAGGAGATTCCCTATCTTCAGGGTCAAACGTCCAAGAAGGCTGCTGGTTTCTGAATATAGAGGATGTGCACTTGCTTGAAATTCCGGTAAATAATTACAAATTGTTAGAAAGTGACATTTCAGAGGATTTTGATCTTCCTCAATACAGGCGTCAAAGCGCCAATTCCCAAAATGCTCTCCCGCACCGTCTTCTACAGACCGTATGTGATTTGTGTTCGGAGTCCTGATCGAATGTTTCAATTCGCGATACGCAGGCTTTCGTGTCAATATCAAGAATTTTGTGGTTACTTATTTTACTTTATTTTAATTACTGCGGCTGAGTAAAATTATGTCTTACGGCGTTGTGACCACTAGTGCATTGCCTAACCCTCGGACGACAGATAAATGTGTGAAATAAAGTGAAATGCCAACTTGACGCAACTAGGTAATTTTATTGATGTCTTCTTAGCTCGATATGTTTCGGGTATATAAGCCCATCATCAGGAGCATTAGATGTTAAGTTGCAGCATATGGTTTTCTGCACCGAGTTTTAGATAAGTGGTGGTCTTGAGAGCCGCTGCGTAGTGACTCGCACGGCACCATCCGCACTGTACACACGACCCACGCAGCGGCTATCAAGACCACCACCCATCCAAAAACTCGGTGCAGAAAACCATACGCTGCAACTCAACATCTAATGCTCCTGATGATGGGCGTATGTACCTGAAACAGGTCGAGCTAAGAATACATCAATAAAATTACCTAGTTGCGTCAAGTTGGCATTTTACTTTGTTTCATGAGGAAGATGCACGGTCAAACAACCCTCTAGATAAATGTATATTTTCTATTGATAAAATGATAACTGCCCGAGAAAATGCACGTAGTCAGGTACATCAGTGTCCCAGTGTCACTTAACTCATCGCAACTTGCACACGGACTGCCGTAGTAAAGAACCCAATCCTTCATAGTGTGAAGCTGCCTGAGCTATGGCACGACCAACCTCAATATTGCAACAGGAAGTTAATTGTGTGACATGAAAGCTAAGTATTTTTTTTTGTATTCTCACAAACATAAAAATGCATCACTGTTTCCTCTGCAACCTAACGTTATGTTTGGCGTTAAAACTAAGCTAATAAACTTCCTTCGATCGCGGTAACCGGTCTAAGGTTTAGATCTGTGGCCTGTCGATTGCTGGGATTGCGAGTTCGAATCTCGTCGAAGGCATGGATTTTCGTCTGTTATGTTTGTTGTGTTTTGTGCAGGTAGCTGCCTCTGCGATGAGTTGGTCACTCTTTTAGAGGAGCCGTACCGAGTGTGTTTTTATAATTGTTTGTGATGTACAAACCTCAACAATGAGGCGGAATGTGCGCAACTTGGGCTCTTTCGCAAGGGAAAAGAGGGCTTAATTTTTCTTTCATGGAGACGAACCAGATTCTGATTACAGATCTACGGACATGATGACATCTCTGTAGGACTTACATAGAAAACATTCGAAGACTTGAAAATTTCTGAGGTGGAATATAACGGTTATAGCGCAGGGCAAGATTTATTTTCAGATAAGTTTATTCAAATTTAGTGGGCCGTGGTAGCACAGTGGTTAAGGTGCTGCGCTACAAATCTGAAGGTCGTTGGTTCGATCCCATCTGGTGTGATTGGAATTTTTCACTGGCATAAGATCCTTCCGATCGCACTATGGCCATGGGGTCGACTCAGCGTCTAACAGAAATGAGTACCAGGAGCATTTCCTGTGGGTAAATGCGGCCGGTGCGTAAGGCTGACAAACTTACCACCGTCCTGTGCCGTTGTCATGAAATCTTGGAACCTTAACTTCCTCGAACCCTCTGGGCCACTCTAGGCCTGTAACGGGACTGCTTTACCTTATTCAAATTTAATAAAATTATCCCACTAAGGGCTGGTATTAACTCTTCTTAAAGGCATAAGAGGTATGATTTCTGGGTAAAAAATCCCTGCTTTTATTTCGTATAGGTAATCAACCGCCTTATGGCCGATGTTGTGTATCCAGGTACTTACTCACTTCATGGTGCAGAGTCCTTCTTGAGAAGCTAACTGATTTGCATCTTGTCAGGAAATTCCCCGCATTTCAAGGAACCCGAAGGTCCATTACCGCACTCACAAGCGTCCGCCACCTGTCCCTATCCTGGGCCAGCCCAATCCAGTCCAAATACCCACATCCCACCTCCTGAAGATCCATCCTAATATCCACCCATCTACGCCTAGGTCTTCCCAGTGGTCTCCTTCCCTCCGGTTTCTCCACCAAGATCCTATACACCCCCTCTCCTCACCCATATGCGCCACATGCCCAGCCCATCGCTGTGTATCCAGGTAGGCGATAAGTAATATAGTTCAAGATAAACACTACGTGAGTTACCCACTACATTCAGCTACAAGACAGGCCCGTAAAGAATCGTACCTCATTGCTTACAAATTGCTTTCAACACTGGTCTAAAAAGATAAAGTCAGTAGGCCATTGCCAAATTTTTTGATGTGTTTCTTGTACTCGATAAATACATTATGAGGTGCTTAGTAAATAGAAAGGAAACGTTATGGACGTGTGAAGAAGGGAGACAAGACATAAAATACGAATATGAAGAAAGGAACGATTAGACCTTGGCATAAATAAATAGGAGTCAATAAATATGGTTACATTAATAAGCCTCTACACATGTCTCTGTCACGAATACTGAATGTTCTACACGTGAGTCAAGGCCATGAACTGTTTATTAATTCTACAACAGTTACGATGGACAAACAGACTGCGAGCTGAGCAGTTCTGTAACTTCTTTGGAGAAGCTGATGATTTATCAACTGGCAAACACTTTCCCCGCCTCTTACGAATTGTATCATTCATAAAACCCCATTCTGACCCACCTGAAACCAGTCCATAACTTCCTATTATTTACCTCTTTTGTCCATTTATACTGATATCTGCCAAGTTTGTTCTTTATTCAGGTTTACGAAACAATTACTATTTTTTTTTATTTACGTCATACGCCCTACCTATTCCTTCTGGTTAATAACTCTGCATTTGATGTGCCCAACAATGTGTGCGCTAATGACTTACAAAATTGGGTATTTCATGAAAACCCCTGGCGTTTCGATTCCGCCTTTGACAAAATTAATTAAAATAACAAAATAGTTTATGCTACTTCTATTTTGCTAAGTATAGAGGATAGTGCAACATATTGCGACATATTTTTTGTGTGGGTTTTATATCCTAAACAGATTCACATTTTACGCCATATTGTATATTTACACTATGGACTGGATTGGGCTGGCCCAGGATAGAGAAAGGTGACGGACGCTTGTGAGTGCGGTAATGAACTTTCGGGTTCCGTGAAATGCGGGGAATTTCTTGACTAGCTGCAAACCAGTTAGCTTCTCAAGAAGGACTCTGCACCATGGAGTAAGTATTATATATTTACACACAAACAAACACACACACACACACAGACAGACACTGCTTGTGCTGAGAACCTATTTTGAGAAAGGTTTACAAGTGTTCCTGATCTCTATGTAAAGTTAGGTTTATGTTGTACCTTACATATAAAAACAAAAATCGAATTACCCCACAACGTCTGATATACTACCTCCCCAACGACATAATAAAACTAGTCGAATACCATTCGGTTTTGCCGGATATTAGACGAAAGGCGTACTTACGTACAGGGCTTCTGTGGTATGTTCGACGTTGTGACGTTAGTACATAGAAATTATAAACACACCGACGCTCTACGCTCGAAGACTCCATGTTATCTTCGACGATGGGAAGTTAGTACGTAGAAATTGTACGCACGCCAATGTTCCACAATCGAAGGGTTCAAAAGACCCAAAGCAGGAAGTGTAATGTCTCTATATCTAGGGTCTTATTGTCCAAGAACGGTATACCTATTGGAATATACTTAGAAAAGGGAGAAAAACCGAAGTTACCGCGAAATGTTAAAAAAGAGGAGGGTCTTAATTAGCCAATTATTTTTCAGATGGTACTGGAATGAATAAACGAATTAGATGAGATGATTAGGGCCAATAATGCCTAGCGGAAAGATAGCAAATTCGTGCAGATATTTGAGCTGGAAGCTCGAAGGAAAAGGAAAACTTCGAAGACCTGAGAGCAGATGGGAATACAATATTAGAATGGAGCTTAAAGAAATGTAATAGTATAATGTGGAATGAATTCCTCTGATTCAGGATAGGAACCAGTGGCAGCCATTAGTGGACACTTTTACGTTTCCAATAATTGTCAATGCATTTGTCGATCAGTTCAATAAAGCCTAGACCCTCAATATGGGCTCATTGCGGAGCTGGTGTTGACGTCGAGTGAGTGTTGAAGAGGACTGTGAATAATAAGTAGGTGAGAATCTGCCCGATCCCGGTGGCCGCGCGGTCTAAGGCGTAGGTTTTCGGGCCCTTACTGGCTGGCATTGAGGGTTCGACTCCCGCCGGGTGCATGGATGTCTGTCTCTGCGGACAGTTGTGTGTTTGTCAGGTACAAGTCTCTGCGTCGGATCGATCCCTCATGCAGCGAAGTCCTACAGAGTGTAGTGTGTCCAACTGTATGTGATCGGGAAACCTATACAGTGAGGCGGCCTAGGTCCGAGTAGGGCTGTTGAGCCACAACAAAATGTAGTTGTGGGTCTGCAGTGGGTTGTCGTGGTCCATTTCAAGTTCCTATTGCACTATTTGTCTGGAATAAATAATTGAAAATGTGAAATATGTCAATCATATCTTGCAATCCGTCAGAGTCATGAACGATCTGTGTGTACCTGCTGCATGCACGATAATATTGAAGAGTTACAGCTGTCTAAGCCTAATACTTATGTATATTTTCAAGACGCTTGCTACGCGGTATCAGTTAATGGTTCAATGTTTTCCTTTTACCTTAACAGTTTATTGACAATTTGAAAACGTTTATGTACAAAAAACGCGAGTACAAAGCAACTAACCAATTCTACACACTTCCTTTGACTCACTACTTCCTACACGGGCCTATTTGGGGTGGCCATTCCCGGTCAAATGCATTTTGTAGGGGTAAGGTTTAGAGAAGAATAAATAAAAAGATGGTTTTTTTAGTTGTACAACACCTGTAGTCTACTCTGGTCGATACAGAAATAAAGTTTCCAAACCGCACACCAATAAATCATTGTAATATATTGTTAGAGCGAGAGTGAAGCTATGCCACCAGAGCACTTTACCTTCCTATTTGCCTTTTAAAAGAAGGGACTTTAGATAGTGGCGGCTGGTCACACAAATATTACGTACAGATAGCTGTGGGTTCTTGTGACCGTGCATCATGAACTTAAGGTGAAGAGAGAGAAACCAACAAGGTGCAACTAATCAGATGTTTATTATCAAACTTCTATCTTAACATGTTTCGGGCATCATTATGCCCATCTTCAGGAGAACAAGACCGTGTACTACCGCATATGGTGTTCTGCACTGGTTGTGCTGGCTGTGGTTGGCTGTGGTTGTGTGGAGCTGCGTCGTGAGCTGTGTGCACACAGTGAACACAGTGCAGCTCCACACAACCACAGACAACAACAGCCTACACACCCAGGCAGAACACCGCATGCAGTAGGACACGGTCTTATTCTCCTGATGATGAGCATAATGATGCCCGAAACATATTGAGATAGAAGTTTGATAATAAACATCGGATTAGTTGCACCTTGTTTGTTTCTGTCTCTTCACCCTACGTACAGAAAGTTATATTATTCCTCAACTGCGCCACTTTCTACAGGGTTACTCAAAATTATTGTCGGGGTTTTAACAACTGCCACCTCGTTCTCCAGATGCAACCCCATGTGATTTCTTTCTATGGGGTTACGTCAAAGGTCAGGTTTATGTTCTTCTTCCCGCAAGTATCCCGGAACTGAAGGTACGAATCAGAACCGCCATTGAAATCATCACTGCTGACATGCTACAAACAGTTTGGAATGAACTCGATTATCGTGTTGCTGTTTGTAGAATCACAAAGGGTTCACATATGGAGCACCTGTAAGGTATGTAACAAAAACTTGGAGTGTTGTTATATTAAATAAAAAAAACATATACTCCTATCTCAAGTGTATTGTGTATGACAAGTTGTTAAAACTCCGACAATCATTTCAAACAATCCTGTATATGCGTGTGCAAGACATATTTCCTCGTTATAACTCTCGAAGATTTCGCGGCGACATAATTCGATACGTCGTTCTGGGGCAGACAGCTTTGGTTCTGTCGAGCCATCAGCAACACCCTGAAGGTTGGGACGGAGTCAGTCCCTGAAACGGTGGAGAATTTTCACACCTTGACATTGCTATCCGCCCGAGAAGGTTTTATTGAATTTTCTCTTTATTTGCAAATTTAAACTTTTACTGTTTAGACCCTCTATTGGCCAAATCACCTCTAAACGTTTTTCATTTGTGTTGGTGAGAAGGACCGCATACAAACAAAAAAATTATGTCATATCGTATAAGCATAACATATTAATCACAATTAACTTTATTGTGGAAGAATTAATATTTGCTAGAATAATGTGCAATTAAACGTCAGAAATGTAATTTTTAAAATAATGCGCAGTATGACACGAAGGCTACTTAAAACGAATTTTAAAATTTGTTTCTCCTGTTTGCTATGTAAAGGTAAAGCAGTCCTATTACAGGCCTGGAGTGACCCAAAGGTTTCCACGAAGTTAAGGTTCCCATATTTCATGACAACGGCCCAGGATGGTGGTAAGGTTGTCAGCCTTACGCACCGGCCGCCTTTACCCCAGAAAATATTCCTGGTACTCATTTAAAGAGTTAGAGACTGAGTCGACCCCAGGACCACAGTGCGACCGGTAGGATTTTATGTCAATGAAAAATTCCAATGACACCATTTGAAATCAAATCAGCGACCCTCCGATTTGTAGCACAGCATCGTAACCACGGTGCTACCGTGGTCCCCCCTGCTTACTACATAATTATATATATTTCATTATATATGTTAGTAGAAGGACTTTAATTATTTACCAAAAAATAAATAATATTTGCCAAAACGTTGTTTTTTTCCCTATAGGCAATTAAACGTAAAGCTGTCTCATTACAAGCCTGTACATTTTCTTAGGGCTTCAGGAGATTGAGGC
>Ga0123355_10017943_pt1 | contig 11205 bp, 10 predicted proteins | sample TergutEmb28metaG_3_FD_89872 | JGI IMG/M metagenome (GOLD analysis project Ga0123355, IMG submission 89872) | Embiratermes neotenicus P1 segment gut microbial communities from Petit-Saut dam, French Guiana - Emb289 P1 | ecosystem: Host-associated > Arthropoda: Insects > Digestive system > Gut ...
TGGGATAGGGTGGAGTAGTGTTGTAGTTGTTGTGGGAGGGAGGGGTGGTGGGGTGGGGGGGGTTGGGGGGGGTGGGGGGGGGGTGGGGGGTTGGGGGGGTGGGAAGGGGGGGGGGGGGGGGTAGTGCCCGTTGTGGATAATACTAATGGTAATATATATAGGCCGTGTTCAGTTGCCATATTCTTGTTAGATTATTATCATTATTATCCTCGTTGTCACCGTTATGTAGGGTATTTACAGTTTTATACCTGAAACAAACCACGTCTCTAGTATACCATGGTATATAGTGTTGCAGCTGTTGTGTATTTACAGTTTGTGCTACACTAATGTTATTTCGCACGAGAAATATGCTTTGTACTTTTACCTTGGCACTTTCCGTAGTGTGTGTGTGTGTGTGTGTGTGTGTGTGTGTGTGCGCGCGCGCGCGCGCATTGCCTAATATGGATGTTTTTTGGAGTTTATTAATTTCGTGCTTATTATTATTATTATTGTAAATTTCTTGTAGTAATAAATCTGTGATCTTCGGCAGTTGTGCCACAGTTATATGATATTTCTGACTGGGAACGTTGTCAGGTATAAGCTGCTGTTGTGCATACAGCAAGACATCACTGTCTGCACTTAAATCCGATTGTCACCAATGCGTGCTTGGTAGGTTCCTTCTGCTGCCTGGTGGCGAGGTCTGGGAGCCGGATATCGCCACTGGGGAATTCTGTGGTATTTCATAACTCTAGGGTGTTTCTCTTCCTGCTTGACCGAAAAGCGCCGGCTCGACGCTCTAGTGAGGTTTTATCAGACTTTGTAGAGGTTATTGTCACAGCGATCGTTTGTCTAGCTCCTGTCGTCGTTGTTAACCTCCCCGAGACGCAGCGTAAGACGCAACGCTGGCCGAGCGTCGGGCGGAGCGTTGAGCCGGCTTTTATCGGACAAGCAGAAAAAAATTCTTCATAAAATATGTGCGTGCTAGTAATTAAAGCTGCAAGGGTAGACCTTTTGTTTGTTTGTTTGTTTGCAGTTTTACAGATTTTACGATATTAACCTTACGAAGTTGGAGTTTACGATCTCTCCTTAATCATGACACTGTTTTACCTACTCAGGTGGGGAACCTGCAGTATGCTTCGCCAGCCACTGTGTCACGTGCAGGTATGGTGTATGTAGACCCCAAGAACTTAGGTTACAAGCCATACTGGGACCGCTGGCTAAAGTCGCGCTCCGGCCCTGAGGAGAGGGCGCAACTGGAGGAGCTGTTTGTCCGGTACGTGGACCCTCAAATTAAATATATCTTTGAGGGACAGATGGGATTGACGAGTGCCGTACCACTGAAGACCGTAGTACCACAGACAGAACTTAATATGGTACGTGTGATTGCATTTCGTTTTGTTTTCTAACCAGCTTCACCCAAGTTACATGCGCTTAAAATTTATTAGAAATGTTTAATATTTGTGTTCTGAATTTTATTCTATTTTATTCTAAGTTTTAAATTTATGTCCCGGTTATGTGTGATGTCTACAATGTTAACATCTTTTTATGTTTTGCGAAGATTCTTTGGTTCTGTAAGTGCTTTAAGTGATTAAATACTGTATTTTATACTACTAATCTTTAAAGTGCTTCGAATGTGTTCAAGACCATTTAATAAAAAAGAAGTTTCGATAACATTTACATAAACCCATCTCTGTGTGGATATGTAAGTATGGCCTATTTAAAATTAGTTCTGATATTACTGGTAACTATGCTAGGTGGCATATAAGTGGGAGGAAAGTGGCGCAGAGAGAGAGATAGAGCTATCTTTTTGATCTCCCATTTTCAAAAGTAAAAAAATGAGATTTACAAATACACCCGAACCCACCTTATATAACATCAAATTTTCAACATGAAGTAAAAAGCACGTGGTTGGAATCTTGTACCGCTTAATGCTGAGACCAACAGAGCAAGTGAGAAATCGTTCCACTGCGCAAATAGGCGACCCTCCAACGTATTTGTCGGAAATTCTGGAGTGAAGTAGTTATTTTTCCTTTCTCTACGCTTCTGTTCTCATTTTTCCTTCCTTCGTGTTTTTCTTCCTTCTTGAAAATTCTAGTGCCTTTGAGCTACGCAAGTATTCCCGACACTGTGCTCCAGAGTTACCGCTCATATTTACAGGTAACCCAGCTGTGCGTCATGCTTGATGCTCTGATCCCTGTCCAAGAGGACCCAAGCAAACAGGTGACCGGGGAGTTACTGGAGTGCTTGTTCTTGGAGGCCTTGTACTGTTCGTTAGGGGCGTCGCTAAATGCAGAGGGACGCCCCCAGTTCGACGAATACACAAAAAATCTTTGTGGAATGATGAAGATGGAAGATACTTTGGAACAGAAGGCAGCAGTAGGTAAGTGACTGTGAAGGAAATACAGCTTCCTTACAGCGCGACTTTGTGGGTTATGACATCATGTTTTTCTACGAGGTGTTTCTCATCATTTCTCAACAGTCTACTGCATACATCTTGAGGTTAAAAGTGACTCGTCCTGGGATGAGGTTGGGTTATTATAGGAAGGGTGGAAGGATCCCATGTAATAAACCTGTGCGGGAAGACAACACTACCCAAGATACGACACTTTTTATTATCCCCTTACCCTTCCTTTATAAACTACCCACCTTCCAGCTTGACTCATCTGTACTCTGAAGGTGGAAGCGGTCATGTCCTCCGAATCATTGGTAAGAATATGCGAGACTACAAGGTATTATTTAATGGGTACCGGGTCTTTTCCGAAAGTAAAGTGGCCGGGGGGTGGTGCTCACCACCCGACCCCGTCTAGCGCCGAGGCTGCCAGTGGGCCGGAGCTGTACGACCGGCTCCCCTCTGCGCCTGCACAGGTATGTTATGGGGTGACCTTTATCTTTGCATGTTACCATAATCAAGAAGATTAAGATCTCAGTCAACGTCAACTCTCAAAACGCAGTTGGCAGTGCTGACTCTGACCAGTTTAATTGGTACACGCATATACAAGTACGATCATTCTTCTCATTAACTTAAGTCTGTGGCCTTCGACACTGGCCAGGTGTTACGAATATTCCGATCCTTAACATCAGATCTGTCTCTTCTGTTGTTTACAGAATATATAGACAAATGTTTGTACCGACCTCAAAATTGTCTTACCAACTTTTCTTCGCCTCGTTCCTTATTCTTGGCTCTAAACTTACTGTAGTTCACGAAACGTGACTCACTTTTGTTTCCAACAGGTCATTTGCCCCTTTCACAACCGAATTTGTACGACTATTACTTCGATGACAGAAATCAGTGCTGGATGGCTTGGAAGTGGTTGGTGCCTGAGTATGTCCATGACACTAGAATGCAGTTGAGTGAGATTCTCGTACCTACAGTTGATACAGTGAAGACGACTTGGTTACTTAAACTGATGAATGAGGTAAGAATTACAGCTTCCAGACGCAGTAGAGGACAAAAAGTGAGAGGCAACTTGTTATTGGCGAGTTGTTAGGCTTTTGTCGCGGTGTAGTTGAGGTCTGTGCTATTCAGGGACGTGGCACTGCTTTGTTGAGTGGCTGGTACCAACCTGGCATTTCGAAAGAGCTTGGTGGGGTTTTCGTCAATGACAGAAGTGTCCAAGATTTTCTTGGACTCTGTGCCACAGCCCAGACGAAAAGAAACCTCAAACTGTTAATTTGTTCGAAAACACTGACGTGTTTAGCTATTACATTTCTGTCAGAATCATTCCTCTTAGTGGTCTGACATAATTAGATTTTTTTCTGTAGATATTATTAGCATTTGACCTTCAGGTGACCCTGCTTCGTGATAAATTCTTATAATAAAACCAACTAGATGCACTAATTTCTCGAACTTATTTTTGTAATAAAACTGTACATGTTTCGGACAAAGGAACTGCCCGAAACATGTAGAGTTTTATTACAAAAATAAATTATTATTATTATTATTATTATTATTATTATTATTATTATTATTATTATATCAACATAATGTTTGTCATGCGGTTCTTCCAGCAGTGGAGCAAAATCTTGGCGGCTGCAAATTTAAAGTTGCTTGCGAGGTGAAAAGAAGTGTGGCACGATGCCTGGTAACAGAGGACAGGAACTGTTAACAACAGGGAATAGAAAAGTCCTTCTCATGATATGATGAGTGACTCAGTTTTGCCGGGACCATGTGGAAAAGTAGTGGAATTGCTGTCAGCTACGAATTTTGTTATTAGAGAAAAATACGGAAATTGGAACATTCGTATATGTTTTGTGAATTTATTTTGTGACGTATTGTTGTAGTTACATTGTGGACGATGTTAGTATATGTAAAGTTATTTGATAGTTTAGTCACGTACATATGGATGTCGTCTGTGTTTGTTAAATGCACCAATTTTGATAAAATTAAGTAACACTTTGTTAACGTATATTTGTTCTCTTTCTCAGACTTTCTTCAGAGGACATTATTTTCATAAGGTAAGAAAAAAAAATTCTTGTAGGATTTTGCTGCGAGATTTTTCTCCAGTATAATCAAGACTAAGCTGGTACTACGTGTATAAGACTTTTATACGTTCTTCTGTAATCGGAACATTAAGCGCGGTGGAAAGAGAGCGATTTAATTGCTGCAGAATGAAACATAAAAACTTCACAAAAGCACAAAAAGTACTCGAAATGAAAGCGAAAATAAACACGTTAAATGTGATCAAAGTGAATTGATATAAGTTTATTGCTTGTAAATCGTTATGTTTCTTGATATACGAAAATGCTTGGAGTTGTTCGACTTTTTTATTCAATCATTCAGGACTGCATTATTCATTGCCTTACGAACCCAGTTTAGTTCTCTCATAGAATAGTTAACTTCATTATGAATCATGTTACAGTAATTACGCTTCGTATGAAATTAAAAAAAAACTATAGCGAATTGGCACGCGGTGGTGCAGTTGGTTGAGGCACTGCTTGACAAACCGGAAGGATCGCGGGTTCGATTCCCAATGGGTCTTTGGAATTTTTTAATTGAAAATCCTTCCGGCCTCGCTGTGGTCTCGGGATTGACTCGGCCTCTAACAGAAGTAGGTGGATTGATGGATTAATATTGGGTTCGAGCCCTTAAGGTCCCGATGCACCTAGGCCTTATAGACAGGCCCTTTGTGCCCCATAATCTGATAAACTGCTCAGGAGGGCCCTCGTCCTTTACTACAGTTCAAGATGGCCCCCAATCTCAAAATCTTAATGTCCTCTGGGTCCCAGAAAGGAACCCAGATATATTTTTTCCTTTCTCCAAAAATCCTGGTAAACGAACTCCCTCCACATTCCCCATCAGTGTCCCTATGGACAGAGATACCCGTTTACAGGGCAGTTGCATATCTCTCGCAAACCTCATGATAATTCCTCTAAATAAGAAGGCCCTAACAGAAATGAATACCAGGAATACCTCTTGGGGGTGATGGTGGCCGGTGTATAGGGCTGACAAACTTCCCACCTTCATATGCCAATTGTCATGAATCTGGGAGCCTCAAACTCCTGGAACCCTCAGGGCCTGTCCAGGTCTGTACAGGGATTGCTTTGCCTCTTTTTATTGCCTTAGTACTGACCATAATTGAACGCTCATCTATAACCAGTTCTACCGATTTCGCACCTCACAAAATTTTTATAAAAATTCATTGACTTTCCTTCTTTGTATTTCAAGTGGCGCTCCACGAAACTCCGTGTTCGTCCTTGACCTCTCCCTCCATAGCTACATGCTCGACACATATAAGCTTTTTATACGTCACGATCCTAACAAGATAAGTAGAACAACAATAAATCACGAATTTCCTCGTTAAAGGCTTGAATAAATTCTCTGTAAGCCGTGGAACGATTTCCTTAAATCTGTAAAGGCCGTGAATCAGTCGTTGTTGCGGGATATTGATCAATCCCCTGGGAGACTTCTGGAACTGGATCTAAATATTTAATTGCGTGATGTATTGCAATGATTTTACTTTATTTGTTGTAGGTTAAGCGGCCAGTCGTCTTGGTTGGAGAAACTGGAACATCCAAAAGTGCCATTATTCTAGACTTTCTGAAACAGTTGAATCCAGACTTATTCGTAAGTGGTCATCAAAAAATAATCACAATGAGTGTCCTTTTTTTTTTTGCGTCCCTGAAAACCATAGACCTTTCTTTGCGATAGCTTGACGGTTGTTTTAGAGCAAATGAAATGACCTCAGCTGTGAACAGTGGAGTTTAATTTGTAGAAGGGCGGAAGAGGAAAACTTGAAACGTAAAAACTGTGAGGACTAACTTTAGGATGTGTCATATCCGTACCGGCTACACGCCATGAAGACATATGGGGGTGTGGAGGTACAGCTCCATTAATTCTTAGCTTCGGTACTAGATGGATGGGAGTGATCAGTACCTGGGGAAGGAGCCCAGATGTTCATCGAGCGGGAGGATTTTTATGCCCCAGAACCGATCTGGATACTTTGGAGAAGAGAAGCATCTCCTTACCGGGAGTCGAACCACCCTTCCTCAGGTTTCCAAATCACAGTCTAATCGCGCTGTCGATTAGACTGTGCCTCGTTCTCTTTCATCTAGGACGGAGTAAATATGAGTGTGTATAGAATAGCATAGCATAGGCATAACTTGGTTAATAGCACGGGAGTGGGGGTGTAAAATCGACCACAGGTACTAGGCACTTGAATTGACGATGTAGTCAAGTTATAAAGAGGGAGGACATTGGTTTGAACTAGTCCTTTATATGCATACGCACCTTTCCCCCACTTTTCAAACTCAGTAGGTAAAATCCTATTCTTAGGTAGAAAAATTATTTGGAGGGCCATTTGCATACCCCTCCCCCCCAAATTACGCCTATGGAATATAGCAACGATTTACTCTACCAACCATTTATCATCTGTATAGTGGTATGAAAATCTGTTCTGCTGTGTTTACTTGCATCCGAATTTTCCATAATATCTCATTCTGACTGGGCTTGTGTGAGAACCAGATCTTGTGTTGCGTGACAGCATAGAGACCATCTAAGGATTTTATAGTTTAGAAAAGTGTTATAAAATGTGAAGTGGAAAATTCTTATGTATATGAGGGTTACTGTTTTAGGCAGACTCAACCATCTGTACAATTTTACTCAAATAATAAATATTTGACGGGGGAAGACTACATAATGATTAGCTTAGTGATCTGTACTCCTCACCAAATATTATTCGGGTGATCAAATCGAGAAGAATGAGATGGGCGGGGCACGTAGCACGTATGGGATAGAGGAGATGTGCATACAGGGTTTTGGTGGGGGAAGCCTGAGGGAAAGCGACCACTTGGAATGCCCAGGCGTAGATGGGAGGATAATAATAAGATGGATCTTCAGGAAGTAGAATGTTGGGGGTATGGACTCGATCAACCTGGCTTAGGATAGGGACACGTGGCAGGCTATTGTAAATGCTGTAGTGAACCTTCGGGTTCCATAAAATGCGGGGAATTTCTTGACTAGCTGAAAACCCCTTAGCTTCTTAAGAAGGACTCTACTCCATGGAGTAAGTAAAGTAAGTAAATAATTAAGTAATATTTGATTTGATGTGAGGATGAGATGATGTACATGTATGTCAGAAGAACAGTGTCTAACATCCAGAGCATATGCTCGTAGAAACATGTAATTTTATTAATGTCAGTGACGAGAATGTTACCCAAAGAATGTTACCCAAAGAATGTTACCCAAAGAATGGTACTCAAAGTAAACTGTCACTGCAAAAACGTCAAACACTCTGATCGAAAATTCCGGTTAGCTGTTGATATGTATCTAGTCTGCTTGCCTCTTGCAGTACGTCAGCATATGGGCTTTCATAACTATATTCCTTCGACAATTAATTACGTAATTGCGTGGTTATTGTGACATTGTAAAAGTCACGTTTCTGTTAAACCATTTAGCGAAAGTAGGGTCTAATTGATTTTATCCTAACTTTCATTTATTACTGTATCTGTTTTTAAATTGTGGGTTTGCAGTTGACACTGAACGTGAACTTCTGCTCCTCAACTACAACGCTGGATTTGCAGCGCAATTTGGAGTCTGTTTTAGAAAAACGAGCAAAAGATACATATGGTCCTGTAAGTGGAAAGAAGTTAGTTTGCTTTATTGATGATCTAAATATGCCCCAGGTAAGTTAGAAATGATATGGTCCTAGTATTAGTGTTATACCAACTTGAAATACCATAAATTTATATACAGCAGTAATCCTGTTTCTGTGGGACAACATAATATTAAAATTCTTATAAAACCAACTGGATGCACTAATTTCTCAAATTTATTTTTGAAATAAAACTCTACATGTTTCGGACAGTTCCTCTGTCCATCATCAGGAGTTTTTCACTGTACACACAGAAATGGTATATGTCATACATCTTGCGAGCAGGATCAGGACGGTCCGTCCTGATCCTGCTCGCAAGCTGTCAGCAAACCTGTATGACATATACCATTGCTGTGTGTACAGTGAAAAACTCTTGATGATGGACAGAGGAACCGTCCGAAACATGTAGGGTTTTATTCCAAAAATAAATTTGAGAAATTAGTGAATGTAGTTTGTTTTATTGTAAGAATTTATCGCGATGAACGGTCACCTGGACGTCAAAATAATATTAAAACTTTTCCATAAAAACACACTTTTATGATTATGATCCTCTTAGACCGCACGAAAGTGCAATAACATTGTACAAACAAGAAGTATATACAAATTAAATGTGAGGTTGTAGGTTCTGACGGCGGTGTATTTGCAGTCTTGAGCCTTTACTGTACTGAACTTGTATTAAACTGCTGGAGTGCTTATTTCTTTTATGTTACGACGCAGAGAACATTCATCTTGGGGTAGCTTAGTGATCTTGATTTATGGAAGTTAATTAATGCGGAGGACGTGGGACGACTTGACATTTATTTTCAAGTCTCTGCCTTTACTTTCTACAGTTTTCTAAGACATCAAAAGGCATCAAAGGAGTTGTAGTGCTTCGTGGAAAGCGAAAGACACAATAGACTTTCTACCGTAACAGAGAAGAAGGATAACACAGAATTACCTACTAAAAATGTATCACTTAGGACCCCTGACCCTGGTTCTGTCATCGTGAACGCTTCTTATCAGGGACGTCCAACATTTTTTTTGTGCTAAGGGCCACCACAAACACTATTGTATGCTGGTTCGCGGGCCGCATAAGTGACAGTGACCAAAAGTCGGAACTTATCAACCCGTAGCTCGCTGACAACGTGTTGCCCATGACAAGGTGTCAGGTTACCAGATGGGACATTTGAAATAAGAAAACATCTTTTAAACCTTTCCTTGTCGGAACCGAAATAGAACATGGTAGCAATTTTGAAAACTTATGAGCACATTATTTATGGAGACATACATTACACTGTTAATTTATTCTGTAAAAATGAGCTAAATAGTGACACCCTAGCCTATGTTATGAACTGAATTTGTAAAAACGTTTTCCCCTATAGTTAATATATTTTTACTGCACACGATGTTTACAAAAATAAACATTCACAATTATACGTACATACATAAATACATACGTACATGCATACATACATACGTACATACATACATACATACACACACACATACATACACACATACATACATACATACACACACATACATACATACATAAATACATACATACATACCTACATACATACACACATACATACATACATACATAAATACATGCATACATACACATACATACATACGTACCTACATATGTATATTTCATTTAGTCTTCGTTCTGTGTGGTGAACTTCGTGGTACCTGCATGCAGACCAAACTTTGCCAAACTTATCAGCACCACATAAATACAGAGCATTATTGTGAATTTTTGGTGGTATATATAATTTACAGATGTGGCCGCGGGCTGGACACCCATATTTTAGACTTTGCGGTGTCCGGTATGGGCTTCATATTCCTGTAGTACCATAATCTTCGTTCTACATTAATTATTTTTCTCAGGTGGATGAGTATGGTACTCAGAAATCTATCGCTTTACTGAAATTTCTATTCGAGAGAGGCGGGATGTACGGCTGCGGTAAAGATTTCAAGTGGAAGAACATCAAAGATATCGGTATGTATGTTTGTTATCATGGATTCTCCTTCCTGTACCATTCAATTTTATCTTCCGAATTTTGTGTGTATTTGATCTGACATATGGCTGTTTCATTTCTGTAACAAGCTCAGAGAGTCCATAACACAGCCTGGTCTAACTTCCTGTTTCCTTGTTTTCATTTTTGATGTTCTGGTTTTAAGGAATTCTGACGTCAGTCTTCTCCTCCACTCGTTTCAGTCCACAATGATGATGTCTAATACATTAACCCTTTGGCCCTGGAGCTGGACATTTACAGTTTAGCACACCATTTATGTACAATGTGAATATTTTATGAACCAAGAAGGGTAACATTAGGAAATACAGAACATTTTGAGGAGGAATAAACGAAGATGGTGAAAGTCTAAAAAAAATAATTAAATAATATATTTGTTGACTAAATATATAAAAAGCACACTCTGGGGAGTTGTGGTACGTCTGTCCTATATATAGGATGCATGGTGCCTAAAGGTTAAATTCACGTGCTAACGGTATATGTACACAGTATCATTCTTACATTTTCGCTTTGTTACGACATGAAAGTTTGATTCCCTTACACATTTAAAATATTGTAAATTTCAAAGCTTTGGGACCTAATCCTGTCTTTGCAGAAATATAACACCAGTGAAGTACGCGCATAATTTATATTCAGATTCTTTTACCGCACAATTATTCAGTTCCCTGGACAGGCATTTGAAATGAAGTCTAATGACTACTAGCAGATAATTCCCGAGGTAGATGACTGAATATTTCATATGTCAGAAATTCGTCGTCGAGGGACTGCCACTGCTTTCATATCTGGGAAATCTTCCTATTCATATCTTGGCCTTTAGACTGTCTACCCTGAATAATTTAATTACCAGTGCCTTACCATCCTGTTAGTTACGTACCCCCACGTGCAAGCATTATGTGGGATGTAGTGCTTATGAATGATGCGTTCAGAAGGAGTGGGGAAAACAAGTGACGGCCTGGTTTAGCTTGCAACTCATGTCACTGTATGGCGGGACATACACAAACACCGAAACCTTACGTAGCCTATACAAAAGAGATTTTGTATCATTCTTGCAGTGGCGTAGAACTTCGTGTGTGTATCAGTGCTGCCTCTAATAGAGATACTTGCATCTAATAGACCCA
>Ga0123355_10017944_pt1 | contig 11205 bp, 14 predicted proteins | sample TergutEmb28metaG_3_FD_89872 | JGI IMG/M metagenome (GOLD analysis project Ga0123355, IMG submission 89872) | Embiratermes neotenicus P1 segment gut microbial communities from Petit-Saut dam, French Guiana - Emb289 P1 | ecosystem: Host-associated > Arthropoda: Insects > Digestive system > Gut ...
GGAACGCATTTATGCGTTCCACATACAACTTAAGAGCAAGATTCTTCGCCAGAGCGGTTTGCCTTTGGCAAACTGGCCTTAGGCCACCTTTGCGAATGCCATAGGGGCGCCTTTCGACCCGTAGGCGCCACGGCTCAGAATGACAAACGTTTGTTTCGTTGCAACCTTAATGACTAGGTGTTTTATTTTCACGAAAGCACGTCATTGTGAACTTGATATGCACCTCATATGTGTAGGGGCGACCCTGTGTGGTCGCCCGCTATGTCGTGGCATATGCGGCGGGGGCAAGCCCCCGCCCTACAACATCATGCAGATATATAAGTCCCATTGTAGGACGCGATATCCTAGAACCTTAAAGAAATCGGACTCGCGTAGTGCGTTTTCGCAAAGCCGTTGCGCAAGCCGTAGGCGACACGAAAATTCTGAACGGTCACGCCTCCAAATAACACAGACGGACGACCGAGGACGGTCGTCCCTACAGTTTGCAATCCCTAAAGCCAAATGAAATGACATGGCGTAAATTTACCAATTTTCTTGACAATTGCGGACAAAGCTATATATACTATTGACAATATGTAGAATCCTATGTATGAGGTGCGCCATGCTTCTCGATTCTGTTTTAAACCGCATATTCCCACCGCGCTGTATCTCCTGCGCGGATGTTTTGCCTGTGAATTATCTCTGGCAATTATGCCCGCCCTGCGATTCTTCCTTGGAGCGGTGCGATAACAGCGGCACAAGCTTGAACTTTTCGCTGTACATCTACAATGATGTAATACGGCAGGCAATCCACAACTTTAAGTACAACTCACGTCCTAAGCATGGTGTATTCCTCGGTTCTTTAATGGCTGACCATGCCAGCGAAGTTTTGCCGCACAATATCACCATAGATACAGTAATCCCAATCCCGCTTCACAAGGCAAAACAACGCGAACGCGGCTTCAACCAAGCCGAAATACTGGCGCGTGCAATATGTACACAACTCAATCTTGATTTGGACATATCGGCACTTGAGCGAACCCGCAACACCAGCCGCCAAGCCGATTTAAATCTAGTAGAACGAGCCGAAAACCTCAAGGGCGCATTCACCGTACAAGACCCGTCGGCAGTATCCGGCAAAAGCATTCTACTGATTGACGATATCCTCACTACAGGCAGCACAATACAAGCTTGCAGGGCTGAATTACTCGCCTGCGGAGCAAACCGCGTTCTGTCGTACTCGTTGTCACACGCGCCGCTAGAAAGCAGCCGCAATACCTCAAAAATACATAAAAACAATATACACGACACACTCGCCCGATAAGGAGACTACCATGAACATCTCACAAGTTAAGGAAAATATCGATGCCGTATGCGGCAATATCGAAACCGTTATTCTCGGCAAGACCGATAAGGTGAAGCTGCTGCTGACGGCATATCTCGCGGGCGGGCATGTCCTGCTTGAAGACGTCCCGGGAACTGGCAAGACAATGCTCGCAAAAAGCCTAGCCCGCTCGTTCGACGCAAGTTTTGGGCGCATACAATTCACGCCTGATTTGCTGCCATCTGAACTTGTCGGCATCAACTTCTACAATCCCAAAACAGGTGAATTCAGCTTCCGCAAAGGCAGTTTGTTCGGCAATATAATCCTTGCCGATGAAATAAACAGAGCCACCCCTCGGACACAGTCAGGGCTGCTCGAATCCATGGAAGAACATCAAGTAAGCGTCGACGGCACAACGTATCCACTGCCAAGCCCTTACTTCGTCATAGCTACGCAGAACCCAGTCGAGACGCAGGGTACATTCCCCCTGCCGGAAGCCCAGCTCGACCGCTTTCTGCTGCAAACCTGCCTTGGTTACCCCGAAACAGCCGACAGCGTGAACATACTCAAAATTGCCATAAGCGAAGAAGCATTCGCACAACTACGCCCTGTCTGCAGCTTGGACACCCTGCGCGATATGCAGGCCGCCGTGAAGCAGGTCTACCTGCACGATGATATCTACAAATACATAGTAAACTTAGCCGAAGCAACACGCACCCACGAGGCCGTGTCTCTCGGTGTCAGCACGCGCGGCGCAATCGGGCTTGCAAAAGCGGCACGCGCCTACTGCGCTATCAATGGGCAGGATTTCGTCACGCCGAAAGATGTTCTGTACATGCTGCCGTACGTCTTCGCACATAGGATTATCCTCAAGGGCGGCGTAAAAAACCGTGCATTTGCTGTCGGTTCAGTGCTTGAAGCGGTTGTGGCGGCAACAAAAGCTCCCGTAGAGAACTGGAAAGGGCTTGACGCATAGTATGGTCATTTTGTTCATGGCTCTGTTCGTTCTAGGAGCAATTATCGCGCAGAATTACATCTACGAAAGGTTTTGGGATAAAGACCTTTCGCTTGATTTTGCCTTTTCCTCGCGCGAAGCTTTCGAGGGTGACAAGCTCTACCTCAGCGAAGAACTCACCAACCGAAAGCTCCTGCCTCTGCCATGGATATTCGTCAAGTTCCAAGTCTCCAGAAACCTGAAATTCGCCACTGAAGCAAACCCAGATGCCGACAATAACTACTACCAATTCGACATATTCAGCATAATGATGTACCAGCGCATACGCCGTAAACACTCATTCACATGCGAAAAACGCGGATTCTACAAAATCCGCCGTTTAAATATGCTTGCCGGAAATCTGTTTCACACCAAGCATTTCAACAAACGTTTGGAATGCGCAAGCGAACTTACCGTTTTCCCGCGCCCCATCGAGGGCTACAACGTCCAAAACATTATCTTCAAAAACCTTGACGCGATGATTCTCTCAAACAGCCTCATAAACCCCGACGTTTTCGAATTCAAGGGCATACGCGAGTATCTGCCGACAGATTCCCTGAGGTTCGTCAACTTCAAAGCGTCTGCCGTATCGCAGCAGCTTATGGTTAACATTCATGCGCCTACGACATCCAAGCGGCTCGAAATTCTGCTGAACCTCGAACCCTACGCTCTGCACACAAACCCTGAACTTTACGAGCAGTCAATCAGGCTTGCGGCCTCCATCGCCAAGCACTACATCGGCGAAGACGTAAAAGTTGGGCTTGTAACAAATGGGCTTGATGTATCCACAGCACAGCCAGTTACAATCATGGGCGGCAGCAGTTCGGGGCATCTCTACAAAATATACGAAGCACTGGCGCGTACCGCAATCCCCATTGTATGCCCACCGTTTGCGCATACGCTCGACAAGCTCGACGATACCGAAACCGTGTACGCAATAATCTCGCCAAATCACGACGATACCATGCTGGCTGCATTCAGCGGCTTAGAATCGCGCGGCATAAACGCGCATATGACCATTCCCACATTCACCGCCTGCGATATTGAGTCAATCTCGCAAATCGCTATTTGGGAGGCAACACCATGAACATTGACAGAACCACTCTAAAGCACATTTTCGGAAATATCGCGGTATTCTTTATATTTTTCAGCTTGTACACGCTTATCGCGCTGCGAAGTGCGGCATCGCTGCTGCTTACTGTTCCTTTTTTCGTGCTTATGTTCGCTCGATACAAAGTCAACAACATTACGGCATTCAGCGTAATACATGCGTGTGTTCTTGCCATTCCTGCAATAATCGTACACGCGCTGACCAACACAATCGACACATCTGCGCCTGTTGCTGCTTTCTGCCTTATTTCGGTCGTGTACTCATTCATAGCCAGAACAAACAACGAATGGCTTCCGCGCCCTGGCAGAGCTGTCGTCGCTATGGTTCTGCTAAATGCGGCTATGCTGTATCTGTCAACATATTTCGGGGATGAACGCTCAATCTATTTCACCGGCTCGACACTTGCGATTCTGGTCTGCGCCATCATCTACACACATATCGACAACTTGGACGCGCGCCTAAAAGCCCTGCAAGACCAAAATCCACGCTATATAGGCGACATACTGCGCGGTAACAACAAGGATATTGCATTCTTCGCTAGTGCCGTTGCATTCATTGGTTTCTTCGTTTTCTTCCTGCCGATGGACGAACTCGGGCGATTGATTATCGCCTTTCTCCGCTGGATTGGCTCACTAATAGCCCGATTTAACCAAACCTTAGTACCCGAAGCTTTCTTAGACCCAACCGCACCACCGGCATTTATGTACGAAAACGGCAACGGCGACATTTGGTACGACGCTCCGGAAGTCGTCCGCTCAGACCTATGGCAAACGTTAATCACATTTTTTACCAATATCGCGCTGATACTGGTTGTAGGCGGCATAGTGCTTGCTCTTGCATACGCTTTCCGGCAAGGTTTCTATTCCAAACACCGCCGCAAAGCCATAGCAACTACAGAGCTTTCCACCGAAACTGATGAAGTCTCAAACCTCTCAAAACCCCTGCTGAGCGACATCCTCAGCATGATACCACGCCCCAAAGACTTCATAAAACACCCAGTACGCAGAGCCTACGCCAAAAAAGTTAACTCGCACATAAAAAGCGGTGTCTCAATCACACATTCCGACACCCCCGAAGTAATCGCCGCCAAAATACGCCCAACCGAAAACATAGACGACCTCACAGCCTCATACGAAAAAGTCCGCTACGGGGAAAACTAAAAAAGAAGATTGCGGCAATGACGTGACTTGTTATGCAGCTTATATGTAAAACACCGAGAATTTAATCTTCTCGGTGTTTTTGTTTGCCTCTTTGATTATCCAGATATCCACACTGCCGCAAGAACTCTACGAGTGGAATTTCCAGTGCATCCGCAATTTTTATCAAGACGCTTATTGTCGGGCTAATCGGATTGTTGGTGCGAGGGTCTACTCCTGCCATAAGTTTGCCAATATAAGCATGGCTGATTCCTAAGACTTTAGCAAACTCACGCAAACTCAATTGGTTTTCGCTAGCCGTTTTCTTGAGAAATTCACTTAACGAACTACTATTCTCCATAGCTATCACATCCATTCGAATTCAATATCTATGCCAACAATTCAAATATATACCATACGTTCAGTATAAAAAAAGAGAAAAGCATTGTCAAGTAATATTTGATATAACTTCATGTTTTATATTAAATATTAAGCGACATCAATAGTGTACACTTGATACATGAGGTGATACATATGGATGATTTAGTATATGATTTTGGGATTAGGTTGTCTCAGTTGCGAAAAAATCGCAAACTCTCACAAGCTGATGTTGCCAAAAAACTTGGCGTGAACAAAGCCACAATAAGCGCATACGAGCGTAATATTACTGTTCCATCTGTTGAAACGCTAAAATCTCTAGCTGTAATATACAATTCTTCTGTTGATTATATGCTCGGTTTTTCTGAGCGAACTTACCTATTCATTGATGATTTAACACCAAATCAGCAAGAGTTCATTTTGGACATGCTGCGGCAAGTAAGAAATAGATTTATAGACAAGTAAAAGGTGATAGTCTATGAGTAGTAAGTTAAATAAGCAGATAGGTGCAAGAGTAAGAGCGCAGCGGGAATACTTAGGACTTACAAGAGAAACTGCATGCGACTATGTGGATATTTCACCACAATTTCTCTCAGAAATAGAGAGAGGTGTAAAGGGTATGTCTGCTGAAACGCTGTATAAACTTTGTGAGGGGCTTGGAGTCTCCGCTGATTATGTTCTCATGGGAAAAGAAAATCTAACAGATACATCATCCATCGTCAAAACACTTGCAACAATTGACGAAAAGTATATACCACTAGCAGAAGATTTGCTAAAGACACTCTTCAAGAGCATAGCATTAAAAAAGTGAATCAAACTATATAAAAACACCACTCCATTGTCCACGATGACCAGAGCGGTGTTTTTTTGTATGGGCGACCCTATGTGGTCGCCCGATATTCGGCGGGAGCAAGCCCCCGCCCTACAAGTTCCATCGTCATTGCGGGCTTGACCCGCAATCTCCTCTTTTCCTTTCAATCAAGCAAGCCCTCGGCTGCAATGACTATGCGATGTTGTAGGGACGAGCGTCCCGCTCGTCCGCATATTGTGATGATATAATAGGGGCGTCGGGGACGCCGCCCCCTATGATAATCATGCCTTTAATTATGCGAATCGTTAATAAAAACATGCCCATCCATTATATACGCCGGCGGTAGCACTCCTCCGAACAAGTCCAACGGAATGAACAGAACACCGTCGTGCAGTTCATGCACTGGTTCTACTCCAGTCAAATTAATACTATCTTCACGTATGATAAAAAAAGCTTGCTCAAGTTCAATTGTAGTATTCTCTCCATTGTCATGAACCTTAAGACCTAATGCTTCAGCGATATAGACTATCGGCACCATCACAGACCCAGCTTCACGGTTGACAAATGGTGTCGGCATTTCCACAGCCTCTCCGTTTACGAAGACTTGCACATCCGGCGCAAGCATGTTGTCCCACATAATGTCCAAATCTTCTTGAGTCAGCGGTAGCCCACCCTGCCACGATGTATCAGGCCGAATAACTCCAACGGCAGATAAAATATCATCATCGGTTCTGTTCGGCATCGGCTGTCCGCCCATATCGAACAGGATGATTATATTGTCAGGCGCGGCAATATTCGGATAACCTGGCACAACTCTGGTTCTCATGCCGCCCCAAGCCACCAAGGCAAGGTTTATTAGGTCTTCAACTTCTCCCACAAATAGCTGTCCGTCTTGAAATACAATTTGCGTATCCTCTCCAATGGCAAGCTGCAAAGAATACGGATGATTCTGCGCCATCCAGTTCTCGTCAAAACGGCTTACGATGACATCGTTTTGGAAAGGCGCGTTAGGGTCAAGCGACATCGGGTCGGATACCAGCACTCTCGCATGTTGCACAGGATGATTAAGCCTAACCATATACTTATCCGCTTCATAGAAAACCTTAACCGCTACACCTAGTTCAAGCTCTACATTTAGCAAGAGTACGGTGTTCCGATCAATGATAAAATGAACTATCGGAATGTAGCCATCTTCGTCGGCTTCGCCCTCAACCAGCACAGAGAACGTATCCTCTGTCCAATCATCGTTAAGCTGATGTAATAGCCCCCTTGCTGATATTGTGCCGCTAAGGTGCATAATTTCAGGAAAAACAGCACTTTCCTCTGCGTAATCTATTTCATTAACAATCTCATGTTCTGCCACAATAACAGAAGTTTCCTCCGTAATAACATCTGTCAAATTGTGCATCATTGTTGCGACACAACCTGTTAAAGCTATGATAGTTACCATTCCTAACATTGTCATAGCTATTAGCGATTTTCTCACATCTATCAACCTTTCGCGTTTTTTACTTTTATGTTAGATAAAACGCACAGATATAAGGTTTGTTCCATCATCAAGATAAGCCCTATCACCTGATATGATAGGGCTTTAGTGTGCTTAATGCAGATTAACCTGCTATGAAGAAGTTTCCGGCTTCGTTTACCGCGCGGTCTTCGTCGACGCCTTCGGCTGTGATGGTGATTGTATTACCCTCAAAGATTCCCAGTGAAATCATGCCCATAATGCTCTTGGCATTCGCCTCTTTGTCGCCCAATTTGATTCTGATATTGCTTTGGAACTTCCCTGCTGTCTGGACAAACATAGCGGTTGTTCTCGCTTCCAGGCTCGAGCTTACTGTAATGGTTCTCTGCTTCATGTCTTTTCTCCTCTCAACTTTTCAGCGATTGCGCTAATCTTACGTAGTCTGTGATTCACTGCTGATTTACTAATCGGCGGCGAGAGCATCTCGCCTATTTCTTTAAGGCTTGCAGACGGATATTGCAGCCTTAACTTTGCAACGTCGGTTAAGCTTCGCGAAAACAGCCCAGATTCACCGCTTTCGAGTATGTATTTGATATCAGCCTCTTGAGAGACGGCTGCATTTACCGTTTTGGATAGGTTCGCCGTTTCGAAGTTCACTTTTCGGTTGATATTGTTGCGGACTTCCTTTACAATGCGGACATTTTCGAATTCCATGAGCGACTTATGCGCGCCCATTATGCTAAGCAGCAACGCTATGCGTTCACCATCTTTGACGTACAGCACATGCGCACCTTTTCGCAGGGTAATACCCATATTTATAGCGAAATGCGCAATTGTTTCGCGCAGCAGCGATATTGCCGCTTTGTCGTGATTTACGAACTCGAGATGGTAGTGCTTTGCAGGGTCGCTCAGAGAACCGCTGACGAGGAACGCTCCTCGGATATATGCCCTCTTACAGCATTCGCGCGAAAGCAGTGATTCTCCCTGCAATTCATTTATTGCGGCGCGTACGGACGGCTCAGCCCCAAACATCGAGCATGTGAACACTCGTTTCCCGCCTGCCGCCTGCATCGGCACTACTGCCGAAACACTCGGAGCGCGTGCAAATGCCTCCAACATTAAGGTATGTACATGTTTTGCAATCACGCGGCTTTCAGTCGAAAAGGAAATACCCCCTGTTTCGAGCCAGCCTGAGCCGGATAGTAATGCGGCTATCTCGGCAATGCGGCAATGCCTTGGCGCGTTTGCCTCATCAAGCTGTGATGTAAGTTCAGTTTTAACTTTTGCGGAAAAAGACATTTTATCACCGATTACTTACCTATAAGCTTATCCTTCTCAATATCACGATGATTCATTATAACAGAATTTCCTTTCTGTTGCAAAGCATTAAAAATAGAAACTCCGATTGCAACGCTGCGATGCTTGCCGCCTGTGCATCCTATCGAGATTACAAGCTGATTCTTACCCTCTTTTTTGTACCACGGGATTAAAAATTCCAGCATAGACTCGAGCTTTTGTAAAAACTCCTGTGTTTCATCAAAGCCCATCACAAAGTCGAACACTGGCGCGTCATTACCTGTGAGCGGGCGCAAGTTGTGGTCGTAATATGGGTTTGGCAGGAAGCGGACATCGAATACCAAGTCGGAATCCGAGGGAATGCCGTACTTGAAGCCAAACGTCGTTATGCTGACTATCAGCGAGTCGAACGCTTTATCCTCCAGCAGTATTTCCTTTAGTTTCGGCTTGAGGTCGCGCGTTGCAATGTGCGAAGTGTCGATTATGTAGTCGGCCTGGTCGCGCACGTCTGCAAGCCGTTTGCGCTCAAGCTCAATGCCATGTCCGATGCTTTCGTGAATGGCAAGCGGATGGCTTCGGCGCGTCTCCTTGAAGCGTTTTATCAGCACTTCGTCGGAAGAGTCGAGGAAAAGTATCTTAACATCAAAACCTGCCGAGCGAACTTCTTTTATGGCCTCGCTCAAGCCCTCGAACATGCGTCCGCCGCGAATATCAACTCCAATCGCAAGCCTACGGAGCTGTTCTTCGCCGCTGTCATTGTAATTCGCAGAAACCTCTGCGGCAAGCGGAGCGATAAGCGAAGTCGGGATATTGTCGGCACAGAAGAACCGCATATCTTCCAAAAACTTTAGCACTGTACTCTTTCCCGCGCCCGACATACCCGTTACGATAACAAGATTCATACTGTCCTCCTATCCCAGTAACTTAACCTCAGGTTCAAGTTCTATGCCAAAACGTTTGTAGACCTGTTCTTGCACATATTCCATAAGATTCAATACATCAGCGGCTGTCGCGTTGCCGGTGTTTATGATAAAGCCCGAGTGCTTTGGCGATACCTGCGCGCCGCCTATACTGTAGCCTTTGAGGCCTGCATCTTCGATAAGCTTACCCGCAAAATTGTCCGGCGGGCGTTTGAACGTACTGCCCGCGCTTGGATATTCGAGCGGCTGTTTTTCGCGGCGCTGCTTGGCTAGATTGTCCATTTTTGCGGCTATCTCGCGTTGATCTCCCTGCTGTAGATTAATTCTTGCCGAAAGTACAATTGCCGAACTGCCTTGTATACTGCTTGTTCTGTATGCGAATCCTAGCTGATTGTTGCTATGTTCGGCAACTTGCTGGTCAACCAGAATCCTTGCGCTATACACACAGCCTGACATTTCTTCGCCGTATGCGCCCGCGTTCATGTAAACCGCGCCGCCGAGTGTTCCAGGTATACCCGCGGCGAACTCAAGCCCCGCAAGTGAGTGTTGGTACGCGAATGCCGCCAAACTTGCCAAGCTTACGCCTGACTGTGCGATAAGCGAATCCTCTTCAAGTGCAATATCCGAAAAGTTTTTTGCAAGCTTAATCACAACAGCATCGAGGCCGTTGTCGCTGACAAGCAAATTCGAGCCTCCGCCTATTACAAGGGTTGGCGCGCCAACATGCTTTGCAATCTCAAGCGCGGTCGCGATATCAGCCTCACTGCTTGGCAGCAGCATTAGCTTTGCAGGGCCGCCAATTTTAAATGTGGTGTGGCTGCTCATATGTTCGCTGAACAGGAGTTTGTCCTGCGCGAAGTTTTTCTGAAATTCTGATGTATCGAACACTGTTTGCTCCTCAATCTGTTTAATAAACAGCGCGTCGGGGTCGCCGCGCCCTACATATAATTTATGCCTTTGCGTTGATGTTTATGCTGTCCATAACGCGCTGTGAGAGGGCTTGAGCCGAGTTGTAGCCCATCTTCTTTTGGCGGTGATTGATTGCGGCAGATTCGCAGATTATTGCGAGGTTTCGCCCTGGGCGGATTGGTATTTTACAGCAGACAACGCTGTTGCCAAGGATGTCAATGTATTCGTCCGTTGTGCCGAGGCGTTCGTATTCCTTGTTTTTGTCCCAAAGCTCAAGCTGTATTACGAGGTCTATGGCATGTGTCTGCTTGACCGATTCAACCCCGAACATCTGCTTGACATCGATAATACCAATACCGCGCAGCTCGATAAAATAGCGTGTAATCTCGGGGCATGAGCCGATTAACGTTTGGTTCGAAACTCTCTTAATCTCGACCGCATCATCGGCGACTAGCCTGTGGCCTCGGTGGATAAGTTCGAGAGCTGTCTCGCTCTTACCGACACCGCTTTCACCCATCAGCAGTATGCCCTCGCCGAACACATCAAGCAATACGCCGTGAAGCGTAGTACGCGGCGCGAGTTTTACACGCAGCCAGCGGATAAGTTCGCTCATAAGCTCGCTTGTTGGGCTGCTGTCTTGCAGTACGGGAATGCCCTGCATCTTAGCCGCTTCAAGAAGTTCCGGAAACGGTTCAAGATTTCGGCTGAATATTATAGCCGGAAAATTGTACTCGCAAAGTTTTTGGAATGTCTCGCGGCGTTTTTCGCTGCTCATCGCGGATAGGTACGTATACTCGACCATGCCGATAATCTGTATCCTATCAGGGTTGAAATAGTCGTAATATCCCGCAAGCTGAAGCGCAGGACGGTTTACCTCTGCGA
>Ga0123355_10017945_pt1 | contig 11204 bp, 6 predicted proteins | sample TergutEmb28metaG_3_FD_89872 | JGI IMG/M metagenome (GOLD analysis project Ga0123355, IMG submission 89872) | Embiratermes neotenicus P1 segment gut microbial communities from Petit-Saut dam, French Guiana - Emb289 P1 | ecosystem: Host-associated > Arthropoda: Insects > Digestive system > Gut ...
CTCTCTCTCTCTCTCTCTCTCTCTCTCTCTCTCTCTCTCTCTCTCTCTCTCTCTCTCTCTCTCTCTCTCTCTCTCCGTTTTTAAAGTGTTACCGCACAGCCACTGTACAGTACGTACAACGTAACATTGAGGTGCATTCGTGCAGCCATTGTAACAGTGGAAAGGCAATAAGTATTACATATTGTGAGTGTGTGTTTATAGCCTTAGTACCCAGCATGCAATACGTATGCGTCATTTTGTCATTGTAGGCAGACGGCTCTAAATGTTTTTCCGCATTATTTCATAAACGGCACGATTTTCCAAAAATGAGTTTTTGAACATAAAATGTGTGTTTTGATATTCTTTACAAATTTTGTCTGAAACATTCATTCCAAGAAGAAATGAGTGAGATATGATAATAAATGCATATTGGTCTTCATGTAAAGTACCTTTTATTCTTGTCAGATTTTAATGAAACTCGAATTTTCAAGATAAATTTTTAAAAAATTCGCAAATGTAAAATTTCATAAAAATCCGTGCCATGGCAACCGAGTTGTTCTATGGAGACAGACGGACAGACAGATGTGACGAAGCTAATACTCACTTTTCGCAATTTTGCGAACGCGCATAAACGCGGTATAGAGTAATGTGCACGTGTGATTTAACGTTTTAAAGCCTAGCGGTTTCTTTACGTACCACCAGGTTTAACATTCGAAAAATTTACATGGTGCCTGCTTTGCTTTGAGTGTTTTGTACGGATCTCGGAACAGACAGCGACCTTTGCTTTATACATCATGAATTATCGTGTATCGTCCTATGTAAATCAAAATATTTTGGTTACATATTTTGAATATTTTGATGGTCCTTCAGACTCAGGGTTGAACGGGAGGGTAAGGGGCGGTGAAACCTTCACGTCATGACGCAATAAAATGTGAAGAATTTCTAACGAAGTTAGAGACTATCAGCGTCTTGAAAATGAGACTGGAATGGGAGCGATTTTTCATACTGTACCTTCTGCTGCCTCTCTCAGGGCGGAAGATGGAGGCAACAGGTCTCTTCGAAACGTCGGTGCCAAATTACGCGGCGTAATATTTTGGAAGAACGTAAAGTTCATACTCTACGAGTACAAGTTATTGCTTAATTAAGCACCTCGCCACGGAGACGTAGGGGAGTTGAGTTAAAGTTCCACTTATTCTTGACCTAGACACTGCGAACCTCAAATCCATCAGAATCCTGCGCACGACAATCTGAACATAATAGCTGCAGCAGGAAATATCTAGAACACGTGAACCTGAAACCGGTTGCCCCGGGCACTGCGCGCAACAGCGGCACAAGTCTCGTAACCATGTTCTGCTCAGACATTGCACTACTTTCTCTGTTAGCTTAAGAACAGGGGTAGCTCAGCAACTATAGTGACTGGGCTAGGAGATAAACACCCCAGATATCGCGGTTCGATTCCCGACAAGGGCAGCGCTTCTCTTTTCCATACGTACTGCCTTGTGATGGGCGGTGCGTGCAGCTGACTGCTTTGCCAACATCTAGTGCTCAGGTTGAGAATGTGTGGAGGTATAATTCCATTCGCCCATACATCGTTATGGCGTGCTGCTTAAGCCCAGACGGAGTTTTGTGTTTACCTTGACCACTGTAACAGGTGTTTGGTGCGGTGCGGGCGTTTTTGGCGAGTCACGTGACGACCTGCCTGGATTGGAGGGCGTGGTCTATTTGTAGGTCCTATCAAGACATTTTATGGACAGACCGAGGAAAACCACGAAATACCTGACTATATTCAGACGCCTGTCGGCTTTAGAGGCTGATCACACGACAGCGACGCAAGTCAGTTCACAAACTAACCGACACAGTCAGCCCTTTTAGCTACCGCCTGTATTCATTTAGCCATTTATTCGTGGTTCATTTGAGCTGCCCGCGCACTGTCGTGCTGTCCGATGAAACGGACAGTTGTATATGGCGGTGCGCGCACGGGCAACTGTCGCAGCATTTCAAGGGCGACACGACTGTCGCTTGACGACCGCTTGTACAAATGAAATGCAAAGAAATATATGGGCGCAAGTGGACAAGAGACAATCGCTCCGTTCTCTGTTCTTGTACCTAACGGTGTTTGTCCCAGTAACAACTCAAAATCGCACGTAATGTGCCTGATATTTTTGCCCGATATTAACCAAATTTGAATTTTCTCGACAGAATTGTAATAAAATTTCTCAGTATAAAATATCACAGAAGTCTGTCCGCTGAGAAACGAGATGTTGCACGCGGGCGTGCAAACTGACAGGTACACATGACGAAACTAATAGCAGCTTTTTGCGCGAGTCTGCGAATGCACCAAAGATATTTGATGGTTGTATCCTTAGGTGTTCTTGTGGCGACTAGGATTTTCTCTGCAGTAGTTATTGACCCGTTATCGAACTGCTGTCGTAATTTAGTGTTTCCAGACCGCAGTTACACAGCACCCACCAGCACTCTACCCTCGCAGCCCATCAGTGCACCGAGACTGTCGCTCTGCGTTGACAATCGCCAGCGTCTTCTATCGCCTCTACTGTTTTTTGCAAGGACTGAAACCGCCCGTGCGCGCTTAGCCGTAACGATTCTCAGTGTATATATTAGAGCCCTGTCTTCTACAGTTTAGCCCAATTTTGATGAAACTTAGCACAGGATAAATTCACAAAGTGTACTGGGTCATTATGAGTTCCATCAAAACTGGAGCAGTGAAAGCCTTACTTTAGTTTTGGGCGTAAATGAAGCTGCACGTACTCGTGTGCCGTGAAACCGTGTGCTATGTTGACAGTATAGAATGCCTTGTTCAAGCGTGTCTATTACGTGTCTGATATACTGCTTGAAGTATTGTTCATTTACTGTGCTTTGTGTGTTTTATGGATTCTATAATGATGCCTAGAGTAGTTTGGAATGCCTTGATTGTAGTGAATAATTAATTGGCAAGGACTCGGAAGGAGTTGACCGTGGCATAATTAAAATACTAACTGGACATTTACATAGAGGAACTGTGGAAGACTAGGAACTAAGTACAACTGGCTGTCAGTATAAATGGTGGTCCGCCCGAGAACTGATCCGAGTACAGCTGAGAAGCAGCTGGCGAGGAGCACATGCAAGGGACAGTAGATGTTACCCGTTGCACAGTGTGCGGGCTAAATAGGCACCTGGGGTCTTAACGGCCGGAGTGTGAAGCTGCTCATCTGCATCAAATGTCGGTACAAAGAGTCACAGGCTTGTAGCGGCTGGCTGCAGGGGGAGGACGAAGTACGAGTCGACGTCCCTCGGTCAGTGGCCAGCCACCCCTGCGCACAACACCTCAGGCGGTTTGTGCCCTGTCGTAGTTATAACCTAGCATTGCATTACAACAGCGGAAAATCACGGTAGCCGAAAACTGCTAGGCACAATCCGCCGTGTGGAGTAAGACGGGTTAATGCGGGTAGCCTAACCTGGCCTGCTGATTGTCAGTCGCTGTTGCTCACGGCCTCAGGCGGCACAGCGACCTTCCAACTTGCTGGAGTCGGGGATTTCCCAAACCAGGTAACTTGAGTCGAAACCGTGAGTCCGTACCGCGCAGTAAACACACTGTCTCTGTTACACAAACCAGTCAGTTAATGCTGTATAGGGAAATAATCGCTGTTTGTTCTCAGATCCACACAAAACACACAAATACAGTGTGTGGGCAGAACGTGGAGTTGTTGAATGTTAAACCACTGGGTTTTGAAGGGTTAGTACTGTTTTGCGCCGTCACTGCTAAAGTATGAATGTCTGTACGTGCTGTTGACATGCAGTGCACGTAATGACGCAAGCCGCCACATGTCAGATGCAACTCCACTTGGATCACGATCTACAGCACTTCTCCGGCGCGTTGGCACAAATAGCGAAAAAAAAGCGTTTTAGCTTCATTTGTGTCTGTCTGTCTGTCCGCATGTATCAGGGCGGCTCCCACAGCATTTGATATTGAAAACTTTTATGAAAATATGTGGATAAATTCCGTGTTTAGTTACAAGCGAACAGCAATATCGGGCACTTTACGTGGTATTGCTGACAGAAGTACGAAATGTTTTGTGGTTGGACAACAATGCAATGAGAACCTATTCTTGGGTTTCCGTGGCAAACTTCGACGGTTCAGTGTTGTTCACAGCTGCATGTAGGTCAACAGTACAAGGTTACATTGTTGCGTTTCCACATAGACACTGGTTACGAGAAAACGTAACATTGTACCGTTTTACATACATATAGCATTTGTTTGTTACAAACTAACAGTTTTCTCTGGATTCAAAAAATTTATTACTTTGTTTTTATCTGGTAATTTTGTCCAGCAGTCTGGTGACGAGACGGGAACGTGTGCTTAGTTTCTGTTTGGACTGAATTTCTTACTGGTGCCTGAGAGAGGTTGGGTGTTCTTCATGGTACTTATATTAACAACCAACCACTCAACTGCAGCCAGTACGTCCTCTGTCAGTCGCTCGGTCCTACACGACGGCGCTCTCAAGTCCTCGAACTTACTCTTTGCGCAGCACTTCGCGAAATATGTTATTGGTGCAGGCAAAACCTGTGGAAGAATTGTAATCCAGCAGCAAACTCGCTGCGTCTTTATCACTCAGTCGTTTCGTTGGCAACCCTGAAATAGAAGTTACACCGCTGTAGTCTGCAGTAGAAGGAACGTAATGATGTCCTGCAGGAATGTAACTAATACGCGTCACTGTACATGTGGAAATGCTATAAGGGATACTTACTGTTTTGTAGCTAAATGGACACGTGAGGAACGCGTCGGTACCTTACCTTTGAAATATTAACCTGAATTGTATAAAAAAATCCAGTCCGTACCGCGCAGTAAACACACTCCCTCTCGGTTATTCAAAACAGTCAGTTAATGCTGTATAGGGAAATAATCGCTGTTTGTCCTGAGATCCACACAAAATACATAAATGCGCTGTGTGGGCAGAACGTAGGATTGTTGAATGTTAAACTGGCGGTTCATATAGTGACCACTGGGCCGTAAAGGGTTAATTTTAACGCCTACTATACGCAAATACAAGACGGAAAGTCGCGGTTTGGTTCCCGATGGTGTAATTGCAATTTTTCATTGGCATAATCCTTCCGGCCGCACTATGTTCCTGGGGTTGACTCAGCCTCTAACAGAAACGAGTACCAGGGTAAAGGCGGCCGGTGCGTAGTGCTGACAACCTTACCACCTTCATGTGCCAAATGTCTTGAAATCTGGGAGCCTCAACCTTTTGGAACCCTCAGTGCCTGTCCAGACCTGTCACGGTATTGCTTTACCTTTACTATACGCAAAAATGTTGTCGCCGGTAACCGACGGGCAGGAAGACCGTATTGTATACCTGGCAACCAACTTGCAGGTAAGGTGCTGCAGCACGGACACACGTGCAGATAAAGGGTTGTAGTACAGATACTGACGTAAAATAGAAGAAAATTGGTTTCAATGTTGGGAACTTTTTTAAAAGCAACATGTGTGTCAGTCAGGATAATTGCTGGCAGTCGCGACTGGAAGTCAAATGTGTGACTGTGTGTTCTGGTGCACAGTGGACACTTACAGTAACAGGAGTCTGCAGAAAATTTGTGATTAGCACTCACCACATATTGTTAGAGTGATCATAGCAGCCATGCAGCAAAGATGGGGAGAGGACAGAGGAAAATGCAGGGTTTTGGTGGGAAAACCTGAAGGAAGGAGCCCACTTGGAACGCCTAGGCGTAGATGGGAGGACGAAATTAATACAGATCGTAAAGAAATATAATGGGAGGGCATGGACTGGGTTCATCTGGCTCGGATTAGGCATTATTGGCGGGCTGTTGCGAACACGGTGATGAACTTCCGGTTACCATAAAATGCGGGGAATTTCTTGGCTATCGGAGGAGCTGTTAGTTTGTGAGAAAGGACCCTGCTTTTTGGAATTATCCAGTTAATCTGTAGCTCACTTTGTGTAGTGTCGAATGGTGTGGTACACAGTGAATGGTGCGCAGTGATTGGCAGGCCATACGAGACGCAGCAGTCCGGACTGTCACGGTATTTTACTGCAAAGACAGTCGACAAATCATTACAAATGCTGACAGCCCGACGCTCGGTCGCCGTGCTGCATGCGTGAATACAGTTTCACACTTAACTTTATCTCATCGCCCAAGGTTCAGGGTTACAGCAAGTTCCACCTTAGCATCGTATTTATGGATGCACGTAAAACTTTTATATCCCCCCCCCATCGGGTTGGTTTCAGAAACTCGTTTCGTCTAATTCGTACGCTTACTTTTTGGAGGACAAACCCAGCGTGGCTTCAACACGGACCAAATCCAGGAATTAATTTTATCGGAACGTCCTGCAAGTTCATCGTGGTGTTTATTGTTGTGCGTGCGTGAAGGTTGGGAGGGGAGGAGGACGTGCAGCTGTTTAGATTTACTGTAATAAAGTGATATGCACTGTCGGGTATGGTACTGACACAACGGTGGCGTTGAAATGTTGTGAGGGCGGTGGGTTACGTAACACGTTTGTAATAGAACAGACCTGTACAGTTTAGTAGGAAAACGTCAACAGACGACTAGGCATATCTACACCACATGGGGAGATAATATTAACATGTTTTGCAAAGAATTAATGAGTTCTGTGTTCCTGCAGTTTATTTTCCGAAACTCGCTAAACTGCTTATGTTAAGTCAGGTCCATCTCTAGGGTTAATATTAGATTCTTCTTCACCATAGAAGGAACAGACAATGAACAGATCCTTTCCCACCCGTCTGCTTGGTAGTTACCACCCCTCCGCGCGCCTTACCTCCCCACACCAATTGTCACTTGTCTTCAACCGGTTGTATCTTATACAAGCTGTCTTTCCCCCTCACCCCAGCCTACTCGCCGTGTTATTGGTGCAAACATGGAAGTGATGTGTAATGTAGGTGAGGGCGGTCGCCCCACTAAACGCTGCCATCCGTGTTCATTCTTACCCTGACCCGAGTGTAGGCTTTGAGATGGTATAGCTGGCTTCTCCTTGCGATAGGTCTGCCGCACAACACAAATCTGGTAATGTACAGTCAGTGTATAAATTGACAGAGCTGGCGTAACCGGTTCTATGTCATTGTATTACCCTTTCAAGAAGAAAATTAACCTGAATCGTATTGAAACATTCAGTCCGTACCGCGCAGTAAACACACTCCGTCTCTGTTATGCAAACCAGTCAGTTAATGTTGTATAGCGAAATAATCGCTGTTTGTTCTCAGATGCACACAAAACACATAAATACACTGTGTGGGCAGAACGTAGAATTGCTGAGTGTGTGTAACCGCAATATTTAATACACTTTTAATGTAAATCATTAAAATAAGATTTAAACATTCAATACCCACCTGACCGAAGTCATACCGGATCTACCTTACCAATACCAGTGGTTACTTGTGTTTTGGAAAGTAATCGCTGTTCATTCTTTAGTGTCCCTTTAAGATTATCACTCCGCATTCTACTGGAATGTTCGGCGTGGTGTAGTTCTCCTCAGTAACTCCAGCCGGTTACACAGATCCACAGCCCACAGCTGCGTCCTTCCCACTTTTGCCTCACTGATCTGTTTCGTTCGACCCTCTGTGACATCTACAGTTGAAAGAGCGTCTTCAAATTATGCAAGAAGTTTGACAAATGAGGCTTTCGCGACAATTGTGACTTTCGGGGTGATGTCATCGTGGAGTCTGGTAGGAACATGCGACGCCAAATTTGTTGTAGACGTAGAAAATAAATGTGAGGTTTCAGGTTCGCAGAGCGGCACTGCTGAAGATTCAGGTCTTCCGGGATGTGACACTGCAAATGAAGGTCCTGCGGTCCTGCGAAACATCGGGAACTGTAGCCCAACGACCCGGCTTAACATCCCGGAAGACCTTGAAGACAGACGCAATAGACTTTTCTGAAATATGTGACCATGTACCAGACTGCACGGTGTCATCACAATGAGTATTGTGGGACAAGCACACTGGCAATGTGGTAACTGCTTCATAGGCACTGGCCGGGATAGCTCAGTCAGTGTAGTGACAGGCTGGACGAATCCGAGTTTCGATTCCCGGCTGGGACAGAGTTTCTCCAAAACGTCTAATCAATCTCCTATTCCACTGGTATCGGGAACCCTCGGCCTGGGGTAATGCGGCCAGGGTGTATGTTGACCACGCACATCCATGCAGTACCTAGGTGAAGAATTTGCGCTTTTTGGCGTGGGCAGACGGAGACAACTTGACATCTGCTGCAGACTTCACTGCAGCATTGGAGTGCTGAACAGAATGGAATACAGAAAGGAGCAGGATAGCAGGATGTGAGGGGACTGTACTACCAAGAAATGGCGGCCATTTTATGTCGACCCGAGGACCTAGCGAAAGTTGCTCGAGATATGTACTGCCTCTGACTGCCTAATCAGAAATGGAATTGTAGTGTGCGTCATTTTACTGCCATAAGCTCTGCAGTTTGACTGGAGACCGGCCGAGGTATGCAGCCTTTTTAATCCAACTGCTAAGTGTTCGCTAATTGTTACAAGAAGAGTCTGACTTTCATAATTAACACTGCAAAACAGTCAGTTTGCGTTCACACTGAAGGCAAGTTCAAATACATTTTCACAATTTATCGTGATTTTATGCTGAATTGTGCTGCGTTAGTGATGCAGTGAAGCTGCAGTCACTCATAAGTTAGGAGAACTGTTCTCCATGCCAGGGATTACTCACGTGATAAAAACAAAGAAGACGAGGTTGGCTGGGTATGTAGCACGCACAGGAGAGAATAGAGAAGCGTATAAAAATAGGCCATATAGCATAAAGCAAAGATACAGCTGTGAAGAGCGTCAGCGGCCGAAACGACAGCCGCAGTGGCGTCGTTTCGGCCACTGGAACTCTGTAGTTTCGCTCTGCATACGCAAGGAAACGCTGCAAAATGCGCCATTCCGCTGCGCCGTGTCTGGCCACATTAAGAACTGCCGACGGCTGTGAACGGATTTGTTTGAAGTGGGGGAGTTTTGGTAAGAAGAATTTTGGGACTGTAGTTAAACGGAACAGAAATAACGGACAGTTCGCGTTAGGACCCACCTGGAGTATAATTATCTGCATATTGCGAGAGGTGAGGCTCTGCCAGCGGTGCTGCTTTGGCGTTTGAAACGTCGGTAACTGCTTGCTGTACAAAACAGTCGCATGCCACCAAATTTGAATATCGGAAGGAAAGCTGTGTACAGCACTGCAGCAACCTTCGTTTCCTTTGCACATTTCACTTGAAGACTCGTGTATCTGTACACAAATGAACACAAGAGCAATAACAGGCCGGAAGTAGGTTTGTACCGCAGTGTGTTGTGTTGTGGTGTGATGTCAGGTGACCCTGCAGCACGAGGTTGATCCCTGTACAAGGAGTTCTGACAGATGGCTACACAATTGCTCCTTTACTGTAATGATAATTGTGAATGTACACAACGAGGAACGTAGTAACCTGAGCTGCTGCACAAATATTATTCGGATTATGAAACAAAGGAATTTGGCTTACGTGGTAGAAAAGGAAAACGTGCTACAAAACGTGAAAATGAAAATCTGAAGGGAAACGTACTGGGGGGGGGGAGGGGGTGTAGGATGATAATAAAATGAATGTTGAAGAAACAGGATGGGAAGATGTGGACTTGGTTCATGTGGCTCATATTGGCATCAGTAGCGGGCTCTGTGAAGGACCAGTGGCGGGCTCTTGCGGACTCGGTAACGACCTTCATATTACTGGCCTTCTGGAATAGCGGGCTGAACTTCGTGATTATATTTCTGTAGATTTGGTTCGTGTCATAAGAAGGCGTAATGTCACTGTGATGCGGCAGTGTGATTGGACATGGGAAGCAAGAAGTGGTAGATCCGGATGGACCGCATTTTGGGAAGCTGGGGAGAAACTCGCACAGTGCCACTTGTCTGTAGTCTTCCCTCCCTCTGCCAGCGACCGCCCACCCACCTCCGCGCTTTTACCCTTGTTCATGTTCTTCGTGTTCTTCTTGCTCCATCATCATCCTTTTTTTTTCTGTCGTGGTTTTCTGTTTCATCACCATTTTCTCAAACATTGTTCACACGCACTGCTGTAACCTCCACATCCCAGCATTTCTTATGAGTGTCCTCGTGTCCTCGCAGGGCTGCGAAGTCGCACAAGTGTGTGACTGAGAGACTGCGCATGGATATCTGTTACAGGATTACTGAGGTCGAATGGGGTTATTTGCTTTAGGTGGGAACGTGGCACGTACGTACTTTCGGTGGAGACACGTGAAGGAAAGACAACGCTTTCAAGACATAGGCGTCAATCAGAAGATGATATTAAAAAAGATCTTATAGACATAGGATGAGAGGGCGTAGTCGAGGTTAATCTGCCTCAGGATGGGGCCAGGAGGTGGGCTGTTGTGAACACTGTAATGAACATCGGGGTTGCATGAAATTCTGGGATTTTTTGACTAGGTGAGGAACTGCTAGCTTGCCAATATTGACCCTGCCGCAGTGCGACAGTTACCGTTGATCATGATATAAATAAGAAAGCCCAGTGTTACACACGCTTATCTTCGTCTTGTTACTGTGCCCTGTCCTGTCCTGTCCCGCTCGTCCCCTGTCACAGCCAGCTCTTTCACTGAACTCAGAAACGGAAGTAGTTCCGAATCAAGTACTGACCAAGTATGAATATTCCGTCGGCGTATGAATACCGGAAGTGTGACAAACACAGCACCTGGTGCCAATCTAACGATGCCGTCATGAGGTACACTTGGTTTTGTGGTGACATCACACCACGGATCGCCTGTAGACAAATAAGCAAGTCAACGATATAAGTTGAATCAGAACACGGCTCGCAACCCCCACCAGTACCACGCAGTACCATGTAACTGTACCACGCTGCATACAACTGTGGAGACTCCACAAGCCCCAAGTGATAATTGTCACTTGAGTGTCAGTGTAGATAATAAATATCGATTTTACACAAAATAAATAAATTCACATTCACCATTTAAAGAATAAGAAGGGGAAAGATGGAGAAGAAAGAAGAGGGGGTGGTTATTATTGAGGAGAATGCTCTGAAGGTTCCCAGGTAGTGCGTGGTCGTCCTGGTTAAGGTAGGCTTTGAGCTGGGGGGGGGGGGGGGGGGGGGAGGGGTTGGGGGGGGGGTTAGAAGGTGGTTAAATGGCTGGTGGGGTGGGGAGAGAGGGGGGTTTTGGGGGGGGGGGGTAGGTAGGTAGGTATATATATATATATATA
>Ga0123355_10017946_pt1 | contig 11203 bp, 4 predicted proteins | sample TergutEmb28metaG_3_FD_89872 | JGI IMG/M metagenome (GOLD analysis project Ga0123355, IMG submission 89872) | Embiratermes neotenicus P1 segment gut microbial communities from Petit-Saut dam, French Guiana - Emb289 P1 | ecosystem: Host-associated > Arthropoda: Insects > Digestive system > Gut ...
CCAACCCAACCACACCGAAACTCCAACACACATCGAACTAAGAACAATACGACCAATGTGGTAATTCAACAGAATAGTCGCAAGCTCCTGATGATGGATATATTAATGTCCGAAAGATGTTGAACACATAAGAAGTGAAATAAAATAGTGACATCAAGTTGGTCTTTTATTCATCAACTATTTTGGAGCACTTTAAAATATTTTATAATTTTAATTGTATCTACATATTATATATTGTGCATTAGGTGGATAATAAAGTGCTTAATTAGGAGTTCTTTATTTTCAGCGGAAACATAGCTGTGAAAATTTCGTATGTACTTACAAAAGGTAACAAGATTAAATGCGCACTAAATTTAAAAAAAGTGCAAGAATATGAAGTTTATGTGACTTTGATCGGGGAAAAGTGAAGAAAACAAATTCATTTCCTTCAGTACAGACACTGAGGTTTGTAAAAGTTCTGAGGTTTGGAGTTTTCAAGGTACTTTACACCAAGAATACGATCTTCAGCCCTGAATAGAGGAACAGCAGGTTTCTCCGGAAAACTGATACTTCTGTAAGAAAATACGCGTCCTTTCCACCCAGAAGGCCATGCTCTTAGTACAGTCTATCTGACCACTTCTCCCTCATGTCCAATTTTCTCTCTAAATCTAGTCTTTTCTTTAACTGTTTTCACCGCATATGCCTTCCTTTATCATATCTACTAATTTTGCACAACCTAATAAGATTTTTAGTGTAAATGTTTACATCTTATATTGGATTGTCATGGTTCGCGTAGGGAAACATTCCTGTTTGTAGTTACAGATTCGTGTTTAGAAAACTGAACTAGCCGGCGCAGTTAAGGACACGATTTCCACCCTTACAGTACTGACGCCAGCCACAAATGGTTCTTAACAACGGCTGCAGACGATAGGTTTCGATTTCAGCTTCTGTTTTCTCACTGCTGTCTGAGGCTACGTAAACACCAGTCTCCAGCATTCCGTCTGTTACTTTACAGGTTATCACAACTCAAGAAAATAAAACTTACATTTTTACGAATCTGTAATTTCGGTATAAATTCTTATATACATATATATACATATTATATACATATTATATAATGTTATACTGCACATTTAATTTCACTATCACGTGAGCTTGACTTCTCCTGTATTTCGTAAAAACGATGAATGTGATGGGAATAGGGTGTCGTATCTTTTAATGGTAACATATAATTCAGAAGAAGCAATAAACAGAAGTAAGAATTAATGAAACGTACTTAGATTTTTCTTGGACAATTACAGCGTTTCAATGCTAATGTTGATCCTGTTATGAAGGCGGCAAAAACAAAGGGATATAGATTTGTTTTGGGCAATAGAAGCCACATTGTGCCAAAACACGTCGAATGTCTTTGATGGCAGCAGATAAAATCCTCCGATTCGTTAAGCGAATTCGCAAAATCGCGAAAAGCGACTACAGTATTTGCTTTGTTACGTCTGACTGTCCGTGTAACTGTCTGTCCGTCTGTCCGCCTGCAACAACTCGGCTCCCAATGGAAGGATTTTCATGCAATTTGATATTTAAGGACTTCTCGAATATATGTCGACAAAATTCAGGTTGCATTATTGTCTAGCAAGAATAGTGAGTACTTTTCATGTCGACGTACGCACATTTATGACAGAATATCTCCAAATTCTTCTCGTAATGCGAAATGTTGCAGACAAAGTAGTAGAGACAATCAAAGTACACATTATATACTCAACGTTTTTCAAAAATCTTGCAGTTTATAAGATTAATTGAAAAAATGTGGTAGATCCAGACAGGTCGCAGAAGACAATATAACGCTGCGCAGAAAAGATGCAATTTGCTTGCCCAATAACTAAGGCAAGGATATAGACACACACCCTTATTGCTTTTCCGCGGCAAAAATTGTTAAGCGAACGCTTTTCGGTGTTACGTTATTTTCTGTCTTGTATAACCAAAAGTTGAAGGTTTTAAACTACAAATCGAGGATCTCTCTAAACTGAACGACAATCATGCCTCCTATTCTGGAGATCCCAGTTTGAAATCCCGCTCACGGGGACCTGCTGTCCTGTCTGGAGGTGTTTGTTGTTTTTATCAGCCCTCTCCAGCCAAATATCGGGATAGTATGTCACATTAGTCCACGGTAGTCCTCTCCACATCCCTACTAACTACACCCTAATCATTCTTTCATTCTATAATGCGACGTCAGGGCTGTTAAAAGCACCACTAAATTGACAGAAGAATTAAGATTTAAACTACAGTAATTAGAAGAATTTGTCCTTATTAAATTTGTAATATAGTTGATCGTTTTTGCAAAAGCTGCTGCACATTTTGTGCCTACATGACATTGTCAAATGTTTATAGGTTTGAAATGCTTTTACACTTCGGACTCATTTAAATAATCTTCCAACATACTCAAGTAAAAATTCCTTATTCAGAATTTGTGACAGGATTTGTTGATTTACTGTTTATTTAACGACGCTGTCTGTAGCTCAGGTTACATGAGGTGTAATGGTAGGAAGATTAATGAATTAAGAATTGGAAATTGTATCGAAGGGAGTAATGGTGACCTTACTTTAAATGTAACATCGGCATATATTTGGCAGACATGAGTACAACTACAACAAATTGAGTCAAAAGAGTCTGCCTGATTTGAACACAGGACTTCCCGAACAAGAAACAGGAGTTCTGCTAACAGGTCTGTGACGTTTCTTTGTTGCATTTCTCCACTAAGACATTAGATAGATATAATCTGAAAATGGCAGTGGTTAAAGAATTGTTTGCGTGACCGTTGGCAGTTTAGTCACTAATGTGATACAGCCTACGTTATTCGTGATTGCATTTTCGGAAACATCCAGAATTAACTTGCAGCCATTAAGGAAAATAGAACCATTTCCCAATTTCGGGAGAACGGTAAGCGGTACATGGAAGAAGACATCATGGATCTTATCATATTTAAGACGTAATAACTCTTCATGTTTTAAAGGAAGTTCCTACTTCAGTGTTAGAAAACGGCATGTTGAAGTTCATACAAGATGATTTCAAGTTTTAAAGATTAAAATGCAAACACTGACACTAAAACACTGTCCTGCTGCACGATAAATTTCTTACATGAACGTTTTACATATTTAATCGCTTAAACTGAGTCCTTCTACAAAGTGGCCCCATTATTCATCCCAGTAAAAAGTCCGCTGGATTCATCAGTTTACACATTTGTCACTAAAGTGCTTCCTTAGAAACTTGCTGTCTTCTTGCATGAGATTTTTTCTAACAAATTTATCTTATTACATTCGCTACGATGTCCGACGCTCCTTAGTCCTCTTGGTATATTTAACATTTGAATATAAAGAGAAAAGTATAGTAAAGGAAATAATTGCTTCCATTTACTAGTAATTTCTATAAAAATAATTATTGATATTCTCTGTAAATTTGCGCTATCCTGAGTATGGACCTAAATAAGGCGAAATTACAAAACTGACATCAAACTTTGTTGTGCAGTGGCTACCATGTTTAGTTAGTACTTTTGGATACTGTCCGTAAATAAAGCAGCCAGCCTCTAACAGAAATGAGTACTAGGAGTATTTCCTGGGGGTAAAGGCGGCCGGTGCCTAAGGCTGATAAAACTTACCACCATCCTGTGCCGTTGCTATGAAATATTAATTAGTTCTTTAGATACTGTCCGTAAATAAAGCAGCCAGCCTCTAACAGAAATGAGTACCAGGAGTATTTCCTGGGGGTAAAGGCGGCCGGTGCGTAAGGCTGACAAACTTACCACCATCCTGTGCCATTGTTATGAAATATTAATCAGTTCTTTAGATACTGTCCGTAAATAAAGCAGCTAGCCTCTAACAGAAATGAGTACCAAGAGTATTTCCTGGGGGTAAAGGCGGCCGGTGCGTAAGATTGACAATCTTACCACCATCCTGTGCCGTTGTCATGAAATCTGGGAACCTTAACTTCCTGGAACCTTCTGGGCCACTCCCGGGCCTGTAACGGGACTGCTCTAAATAAAACACCAGTGAAGAGACGTAACAGAAAGAAGTAAATAAAGGAGTACAAAACTAAAGAGAAATAAATAAAAGTAATAGTTTTAGGGGGAAAACTTCAAGGTTGATTTGCCATTCGTACTTGTACAGGTGTGTTCGTATTTATAGAGCTTTCTGTTCTTGTGTGTGTGTGTGTGTGTAAGTTAGTCAGTGCCAACAGCATCACGTTTTTATAGCAAATTAGGGATTTAAAAAAGTAAGCTACTTTTTTTCAGCGTAGTTCATGATTAAGCAGACAAAAATGTTAATTTCTGTGCACTAATAAGAGACAAAATCTAGGCTACACTTTAAGTAGAACTTACTTTTCGACACGCTTACCGCCATGATGGGTACACAATTCGCCTCCCTTACGGACGCGCTAGTCAAAGTAACGCCTGGTACCCAGCGGCCTTCCACAACTAACAGAACAAAATTTACCATGCAAAATTTATCACGGATGCTCACAACGTGGCTTAAAATCTGTTGGTACATTTGTATCATCATTTTAGTTTTTAAAGAAAAATATGATTAAAATGAACAAAAACTTTAAACTGTTTTTGAAATTTGAATCCGCAGACTGCTGTATGTAAACAGTATTCCGCGGTAGAATCTAATTTTATGGCTTGGGATTTAATTTACGGAAACAAACATTTGGGGATTTATCGGCAAATGTTGTGTTACACACAGACAAAGATACAACTACTGAAGTTCGTGAGGAAATTCCGATAAAAGCTGGCGTTGACTTGTTTGTCTTTCGAAGAATAAAAACAGATGAAATTTAGAGCAAGGGAGATTACAGTGTCTTAATTCTGTGATGAGGGACTATAGAGTTACGCAGAATGTCACCGTGCCGCGAAATATGGATAAAGACAACGAGTAAGGGCAAATGACGTCGCGAAACCTCCCAAAGGCTCTTGTATAATATGTCAAGCAGTGTATACAAAGGTCTATAAGAAATTAATTGAACTTTTCAGTGGAGTACCAGAAGAGAACTGAAAATACCTTTTAAGTGACTATACTGAAAGTAGCTATCACTACATGCATATGACGTAGAATGCTTGGATGACCGTGAAGAATGAATAGGATTGTATTTCGAAGGAAGCCACCCTGGTCAGGCTGAAGCTACTACCCTGATATATTCCTTACGGACTGAGGATCGCTGCAAAGAATCGCAATCAGGATAGTCAGCCTGTGGCCGAAATTCCAACCGACAGCCTCTAATATAAATGATAATTTTCAGCGCTTAAAGAGCCTTTATCAACAGTATATTTAGTGAATAATGTATTGGAGATTTTGTTAAAAATAGAACGGCCGTTTTCTAATTGACCTCAAATCCCGGAATCTATTTTGGGGGATTCAGCAAAAACAGAGAGACAGCTATGAGAATATGGGTTTCGTGACCCATAGTCGAAAAGGGTTTCCCCAGAGGAAAGCCAGAAACTTTAACGTTAGAGCAAACGTACTGTTAACATGGTAAAGTGTAGGGTAAACTACGACGGATATAGACGGAAGCTGTAGTGACCTGATTTGTAGTACAGTCCCTGAATTTCTATGGAGTAACACAGCGGGAACCTAGGCCAAAATGCTTGGGCCCTTCATCGTAATACGATTTCGGGACCCGAAGGACGGTTGACCATCCGACAACGACAATCAGGGACATATTTCACGGACGTGGAACGTATTAAGTCAATCAGTGACATATTTGGACATGACGTTCAGGGGACCCTGATTCGTGAAAAATTCTTGTAATGAAGGAAACTAGATGCACCAATTTCTGAAATTTATTTTAGGAATAAAACTCTACATGTTTCGGACAGTTCCTCTGTCCATCATCAGCAGTTTTTCACTGTATACACAACAATGGTATATGTCATACAGGTCAGCTGTCAGCAAATATATATGACATATACCATTGTTGTGTGTACAGTGAAAAACTCCTGATGATAGGCAGAGGAACTGTCCGAAACATATAAAGTTTTATTCTAAAAATAAATTTGAGAAATTAGCGCATCTAGTTGGTTTTATTATAAGAATATTTGGAGATCTTGGCTCACGATGTTTTCAGGTAGGGCCTGCTGCAATCAAACAGTGAAAACCCGAGAGATAATTAGACATACTGTTTGCTGGCGGGAGGTTGAATGGAGATCCGTAATGTGCTCAAGACGAAAGCTATGAACGAGAAGAGTGAAGGAGGTCGCAAGTGGGTGAAGAAAATGGTCTTTGCAATTAGTTACATAATTTAAACACTAAAAATTATAAAGTTTATTACCCGAATGACGATGAGACTGACAATGCACGTAACATGTATGAGGTAATTTGTACATGAATTCACGTATTTAATGGGAAAACTTAAAGGAAAATTGCCATCTACAAGACGTAGACATAGATGGGAAAGTAGTGTTAAAACTGATGTTACAAAAATAAGTTTGTTGCCTCATGATAAGCTGTAATAGCCGGCTGTTTTGAAAAGCGAAATCAAATTCGAGTTATATTAAGTATTGTGATATCTTGACTAGCTGAGTGGCTGCTGGCTTCGACTTCCGTGAAATTGGTTTATTTTGTACTGTGTTTTGCACATGTGTTTCGTCTCCACCGTGTTTAAGAGTTTAAATACAAGTGTTAATTACATGTACCAACTTTTGGGCCCTTTTTTTCACACCGCAGGTTTATAATTTGTACGAATCTCACTGTAAACACCGACTGTCGCCCTGAAGTACTGTCCAATAGCCTGCAACTCTTTAAAAAAGATAAAAGTTAACCGAAGAATCAAAAAACCAACTAGATGCCACTTGATATTTTATTGTACTTCTTATAGACTCAACGTGTTTCGAGCATTACTATGCCCATCATCAGGAGCTCGTGACTATGATGTTGTTTACCACATTGGTCGTGTCGTTCTTGGTTTGCTGTATGTTGGAGGTGAGGTGCAGATAGGCTGGAGTGGTGTCCGGGCTGCAGGCTCAAGCTTGAGCAAGCAACCCGGACACCACTCCAGCCCAACTGCACCTAACCTCCAACCTACAGCAAACCAAGAACGAAACGACCAATATAGTAAACAACATCATAGTCACGAGCTCCTGATGATGGGCATAGTAATGCTCGAAACACGTTGAGTCTATAAGAAGTACAATAAAATATCAAGTGGCATCTAGTTGGTTTTTTGATTCCTCAGTTATCACAATGACGCACGGTCCAATAAACATCAGATAAAAGTTAATTCTATTAAGACAGTAATAAGTGGATTTAAATATATGATAAATCGCATGGTTATCCTGTGACTTATAGTGAGCCGAGAACTGTGTTAGAAGTCTATACGTATAGATTTTATGCAACGAGTTATGTAAAATCCACAGTCACGTAACCTGATACAGATTCTTTTTCGGAATATATGTGTACAATAGTCAGTAGTGTCAATCAAAGTCAAGAACTAGAAAGATGAAACCCATCAAAAATTTGACACGTCACATACGTTACGCTACCGACCTGCTTTCTGAGCCTGTCTCGCCAGCAGTCTTCTTTCTAGTAAGACTTTCCTTGTGTTTTTTCCACTAACCCAACAAATTCCTCTCGATTTAACACCTTTATCATTTTCAAGTTCCTTGCTGCTAACGTCATAAATTGGCATTCGGCCAACTCACACAATTATCTGCTGTGAAGGAAAAACTATTGCTAAGCTGACACGCACTAGAATTTTCTCCAGCCGCTCTTCATCTTGGAAACACTTTTAGCCGTTTCTTAACCGATTCCTGTTTCAGATTTTCTTTTTATATATTTTTTTGTGGTATTTATTTCTCTCTAATAATTTGTACTTTGTGGAAGTTGTGTCTGGACATTAAATCAATCTTCCGTTTGCGTACTCGCTGTGTGTCAACTGTTGATGTTTGTCTGATTATGCTTCAGGAACAAAACTAAAAGTGTATAATTTGCTATCTGTCTTTATGTAAGGTGTTTATTATTTCTTCCTTGGAAGTTATCTTTACAGGTTTAAGAAACAGTAACCAATTTCTGCCTTATATTCACTGGTCGTGCAGCCTTCATGTGACACGCTTTTCTACCCCAGTTGGTCAGTTTTCATTGCCATTAATAAAGCTGCAAAATCCCTCAATATTATTTCATTGAAATTTAAAAATATATATATATATATTACAAATAAAATAAAGCCTAATATTAAAATCGAATAGTAAATAATAATTGTAAATTTTGTATTTGTTAAATATCTCTTTCAAAATTTTGGCGACCGGGACAGCGCAATCGGTATAGCAACTAACTTCTTGGTGGACGGTCCGGTGTTTGAACCCTGGTAGGGCCGAATTTTCCCGTACCATCCAAGACAGAGCCCGACAAAATCCCAGCTTCCTGTACGATAGGTACCGGATTTCTTTTCGAGGGAGGTGGTTAAAACGGCCAGGGCTTGCCGCTGACCGCGCACCACCTTCTAGCGCCGAGGTTTTGTACTGGTAGAACTACAACAGTACCTCTCCTCTGTGCCTTCATGGCATGTTATAGGATGATATTTACCCTTTTTGCCTGTGAATTTTAATGTGCTGATATTGGCACGCTCTTGTAAGGGTTACAGTTACAATGAAAATGGTCTAAATGAGGGTGGAATATAGAAGTTGGATGACATGGGACTAAAATAGTTTATTGTGTCGTTCATAAGATCGGTATGTATTTTAGAAAGTATTTCGTACAGGACCGGAAGATTTCAGCAAAGTGTTGCTATTTAGTCTTTCGGTCGGTTGGAATTTGGTGGCAGAATATGACAAAGTCAGTAGTAGTGACGAATAGGAATGGAAACTGGTATCAATACATAGTACATGAAGGTGTGTTTGAGGGGTTATATTGCAATAATTATAGTATCTTGATGCAGATCAGATGTTTTTATTTGAAATGAAAGTGGAATACAAATTTTAAATGATTCATGACCATGCACTGATGATTTCTCATTAGCAGTAAGTAACAAGCGAGTATACCTTATATGTAGATTTATTATATTATAATCAGCATGGCCTAATGCATGTTTTGGCTACCTGTTGTGGCCATCTGCAGGGAGGTGCACGTTGAAGGATATAATACAGAGAACGTTACAACTGTTTCGAATATAAAATGTTGAGTTTTACGTAATAAGTTTAAAATCCACGTTAGAATATAAAATGTTAATATTTTATATTTTATTTTTCTAACACAGATGCGATTTAACATTTCAAATTTGTAAACTGCTTTGACGTTCGCTGTAATATTCCTTAAAGAACATCTCCCTGAAGATGATCGCAACAGGTGACCGAAGCATGTAGGAGGCTATGTTTTTTTATAATATAACAAATACATATCAGTATAAGCAATTTGTTGTTATTCTCATAGCATACAAATGTTTTTAGATAAAGTGTGTTTTATGAAATATGGTTTTGTAGGTAAAGAATATTGCACATGCCAGAAGTTTTTTAGTGGGTTTTTTACTCAGTAGATGCCTATTGAAATTTAAACTGGGTTTATTCTCGTGTATATTGTGCTGTAAGGGTAGCTGCAAACCGAATGGAACAGTGGCGCCAGTGGAGATTCACGGCACTTGTTTTAACCATTCCATTAGTTCATATCACCATCGATCGGTCCACAATTGGCGTACAGTGATTGCGCGGAGTGTGATGATTTATAGATCCAACATCGGTTCGATCACCGATCAATGCTTATGGAATTTGTGGTGGATAAATCTGCGCTGTGGAAAATGTCTTGTCTTTCCTCTAACGTCTTCACACTTTTCCAGTTTTAGTTCGACCTTCAGTGCTACAAATGCGCATAGCGTTTAGCTAAAAGAAAAACAGTCGCTGACAACTCTGTTTAATGATAATTTCAGACGTTCTTCGATCTAAAGACTTGTGTGAATGATATAGTACAAAAAAAGTTTACGTGAGGGTTGTTTGACCGTGCATCTTCCTCATGAAATAAAGTGAAATGCCAACTTGATGCACTTGGTGCCGTGCACCATCCGCACCGTAAACACGACCTACGCAGCGGCTCTCAAGAACACCACCCATCCAAAAACTCGGTGCAGAAAACCATATGCTGCAACTCGAAATCTAATGCTCCTGATGATGGGCGTATGTACCCGAAACATGTCGAGCTAAGAATACATCAATAAAATTACGTAGTTGCATCAAGTTGGCATTTCAATTTATTTCAAAAGATTACATGCTTCGTTTCTGGACTTTCACTGGAGTTCTGAACACAAGGCACATTTTCGGAATGAAAAACTATTTCTGTCCTCAGATGTAGAGGCATATTTGCATTGGCTCCAACGGAAAGGCCTATTGTCAGCGACTGAGCAAACTGCGCCAGTTTGTTACATCTGCATATTTTGAATACGATCGGTTTTGTTGAGAGGAAATAGTAAGAAAATGTGGCACAGTAACTGTCGAAATATTCTTGAAGTCTTGAAATTAAAACGGAATAGAATGTAGGAAATAGAGCCCCAAACTGAAACAAGAACAGAAGCCACAACTACCGATTATGATGTATTTGCAAATTGATATGCCTACGTCTAGCTCCTTCAGTGGAAGAAAACGGAACACCTACAAGAAAACGGAATGTAACTGCTGAAACTCCACTGGTCCTTAAACAACCTCTAAACTCATCAATGTGTTTGTGTCTTTATTAAAAATTATTATTACTATAATAATAATAATAATAAATTCATAAGCATAACCCATGGAGCAGAGTCCTTCTTGAGAAGCTAACAGGTCTTCAGCTAGTCAAGAAATTACTCGCATTTTATGGACGCCGGAGGTACATTGCCGCCATCACAAAAGCCCGCGTCCTTATCCTGAGCCACATGAAATTTAATGACTAGTAAGTTTCATAATTTAGACTTTTTTTATGAAAAAGGCTATAAATTTAAATAAACGTTTTACCGAGGATTAAATTACTGATAGAAGGAAGCCGTATGCGCAGAATTTTCCATCAACGTCGACTCCGGTTGACAAAGAACCCACGGCGAGAAAGAAGGGTAGCAGAATTTGTTAGCAGTGAAAGGAACGTTTGGATCGGTAATATAGTGTCCCAAACTTTAAGCTCGTGGTTCCTTGCATCATAATTCAATGTGAATAAAAAATCCAACAGATGCAACAGTATGCAGATATTTATTCACTGCAAAACTACTCTACATGTTTCGGGTGTCACAGCAC
>Ga0123355_10017947_pt1 | contig 11203 bp, 12 predicted proteins | sample TergutEmb28metaG_3_FD_89872 | JGI IMG/M metagenome (GOLD analysis project Ga0123355, IMG submission 89872) | Embiratermes neotenicus P1 segment gut microbial communities from Petit-Saut dam, French Guiana - Emb289 P1 | ecosystem: Host-associated > Arthropoda: Insects > Digestive system > Gut ...
TCATTTCTTTCAGTAACACTACTTACCCTGAAACTAAACAGAATAACAAAGCAATCAGCTACTATCTATATCTCTGTTTACAATCAAATGCATGCTATTCTTGTGTAATCTAATATTTACCACATTCCGATCATGTTTCCCGGGATGCCGCAGATTAACTTCTATCACTGTCTCACTCTTACTACCATCATTGTAAACCAGCTGTGTCTGGAAAAACGGTGAAAATAAAGGTTGCATATGAAAATTGTAGATGAAAATTGCTGTCACTGTCACCAAACACAATTTCTAGACTGCAATTCTTACGAGGGAAAATGGATGCGATAGTTTCAGGCTTTGTGTCAAGATTTGATCAACATAGTTATCATTATTGCCATCTACGTCTTTGTCATCATTGTCATCATCCTTGTCACAGCTATCGTCATCACTGTCATCATTGCTTTTGGCTAATACTTGAGGGTATTTTCTAGAATCTTGTCAGAACTCCATGCTACTCTTCTGCGCTCATCTACAATCTGTTTTTTGTAGCACATGCTACAAGATTTTATATACACAACAACAGTGTAACCTTTTGTAGTTATGCCATGAAATAAAAAAAATGTAAAATGTACCCTTGTACAGGGACTGAGGCTCTGTACAGGTCGTATAGCCCATACGGGGAGAAGAGGTATAGCTCTACTCTTTCTTGACCATGGCACTAGAAGGGGGTGAGGGGTCAGTGTCATGATCCAGCCACTCTTTACCCCCGGGAAAGACCTGGTACCCATTGTACAGGAGGCTGGGTGGGCACCAGGGCCGGTCTGGACAGGTGTGGAAAATCTCACCCCCCCAGGATTCGATCCCCGGACCGTCCAGCCCATAACCAGTCTCTATACTGACTATGCTACCCGGCCCACACACCATGAAATAGTATACAGTAAAAACATATCATATGAAGAGTACATTCCAAGAAAAATTAATGCTGCTCATGTGTACTTGTTTCTTTAATCAAAAAAGCAGCCTGTTAGTAGTGATTGTATTGCTAGTTGTAGGCAACATCAAAGAACAAAACTGAGTCCCTTTATAAGTAGTCCTGCCCCATGAACTTGAAATTTCAAAACCAAGGGAGGATTCAAACTTTACACAAAAATAAGAGTTTTACATGGGTACTACAAATAAGGATGTCTTCATGTTAAACAGGAGTACAACTGGAGATAAATTTATCCATAAATGGCACGACAGTAAAATTAAAATTACTTGTTGATGGTAACTAATTAATCAAATCATAAACTTTGCTGCCAGTACATACCATTCTTATGTACCCATAGGCATAGCCAAGAGGATGGTGGAATGATGCTATAGCACGCAGCTCCCGAGCCTCTCCTGGAGCATAACCTCGTTCAATAGACGAACATGCCCAGCGCATGTTCTTGTCTTTTTTGTGGATGATGACAGAACGACCCAAAATGGCATGGGTTCCAAACAGAGGAAGATTGGTATCATTGTAAACTGCATCCAAGCTGACCAAACCATTCAGCAAACCAAACTTGCCACTCAAATCTCCCATTTCATACTGATCAGTTGTTCCAGTACTAGGAGGAGGAGAATAGGAGGGATTTACATTCAGAGGGTTCCAATGACCGTACAGGGATGAACTCTCACAAGGGAATTCCAAATGCCCTTCAACAGGTGTCTGAAATAAACAAGTAATGATAAATATTAAAACGCAGTGAGCAAATATGATATAGACACAGTGTTACAAAGAAAGAGCATGTTCTATTCCTACCACTTTTGATCTCACTACAAGAGAATCAGGATTGGTTTGCTAAAAAACATACAAGTTACTAGTGTGCATAAGATTCTAGAGATATAAGTCTCAGGCTGTGGAGCTATGGGATGGAACCAACTGATACCAGATAGAGTTCATAATGAACTTTCATAATGCCATTCATAAAACTGTGAAGTTCATTAACACAATGAACTCATCACTGCCCAAGAAAAACTCTGTATCATGGTATTAATTAATTGTTAATTCACTTCTACTCACCATGTGAACATGGTATCCACTATTATCAATCAGCCCTTCAATGTCAATCTCAATGTCAGTGACGTCATATTCCGTCTGCTGAAAGAACTCTATCTTCCCCCTCACAGGAGTTACGTCTCCATTACCATACCAGTCCTTAACCACTGCTTTTCTTCTATAGATAGCATGTATTCTACATAAAGGAGAAAATTATTGAATTTCAATATACGCTCCTCTTGTGTGTACATTATTGATAATACAATCAACTTACATCCAACTACCTGTAAGTTCTCAAACTAAATCCTCATGACAAAATTTTGGAACATTTTGAATGGTACCTATAGTAATATTTCCTTTAAAAAAATCACAGTTTCACATACACTGGCAAATTAAGAAAATCCATTTATTCTGAGGCTTAAATCTTATTCAAAAGGCAACGAATTTAAAACAACATTAGACAGCAGTTAAAGAGGCAAATAGCATTTATAAATCAGTTACATATCACATCAGTAGTTTTGGAAAGTTATGAGGAACACACATAGAGACCTATACATGCAACAAATTTGTTTAACTTTCATTGCTGTTTCCCATTCTAGAAAATAATCTAAATATGATATGTAACATTGTGATGTCACTTTTCACGTAAAAAATATGAGTGCTTAATTCAAGCCATCTCATGGTGAGAATCACTGCAGTAAATACAGCAGTTCAGGGTTTAAACAATAATTTTATGTTGACATCTACAAAATGTAAACAATAATTTCAAGTTGGTATCACTCCTAATTTTCACATACTGCCACTGAAGAAGTGAATAAAGGAGAAGGAGGAAGGGAGGGTTGGGTGGGTGGATAGATGGAGAGCTGCATGGATGCATGAAAGAAAGGACAGGCATGGGAGGAAAGGAGGGAGGAATAACAGGTGGGAGGAGAGGGAAGGAAAGGAGAAATGAACAAAGAAACATATAAAAGAAAGAAAGACTGAATCCAAATGAAAGACATGCGACAGGAGTTTCTGTTGGCTGGGCACCTACCTCAACCTCAAATATGTAACCCTCTGGAAACTTACGTGGAACAAGCCATTCTTTCGCCTCTAGCTTTGGGTCCATTATCATCATACAACACAAGGGCTCTCCCCATGATACTGGCAGCACCACTGAGAGGAAGGTGTGGATCAGTAAACAGACGTCGAGTCAGCTTCTCCCCATTTACCTTCCTACCTGCAATATTAAGTTTGCCATGACGTGCTGACAGATCTCCCAGCTGGCAAAATCCTAGGTGGGACAGACTACATAGAGAGTCTGCCTCCTTAGGATCATATATGACCTGTAGAAAAGAATTTTAAAATTCAGAAATTACTCTAATTCCTTCAGGATCATTTATTTTCATGTAAGATGCAACATATATTAAAGTCATTAGAATAATTCTAATATTGGACAGGAAAGAGTTTCACCAAATCTCAAAACATAATTTGACAAAGATCCAGTTATTCCAATACATTACATGCAACAAGGCAAACTAACCTATTTTCCAACATGTAATTTTAAGTTTCAGGCTCAGCATAACAGAAAGTCAAAATGTGACTTCCAACATATTGGAGGGCATCCCATGGCTCAGACAGTTAGTCACTAGCCTGTTACTGAATAGACCCAGCATTCTGAAGTCCTTAAAGGTTTTGACTCATTAGAACAAATGGCAGTGATGGTGGAAATATAAATGTTACACAGCAGTCATGCAACCACTGTATCTTAATTCTAGTTCAAGTAACCTAACTATACATGGGATATGGTTGCTTTTTTCTCAGTAACACAACACATAGTAGCTATATATTCAAAAAAGAAATATAACTGGCATTTATATATTAAAATAAAATAAAATCATTAAGTGACAACAGTGGGAATGAGGGCTCAATTCACATCCAAAAAAATCTATCTCAATCCAGCACCCACATATTGGGGAGGGTACGGAATAAATTTCATAACATCTTTGTATTTTCTCTGTGGGGTCTGCATAATGAAACGGGAAAGAGGAAGTTACATATTTATACTTGTATATGCTGACTGGTAAGATATGTACATTACAGAGGCAAAATTACATGTATGAGAAGGTTACACTGTGTACAGAAAATGGTGTTTGAACATAATGATAAAAGCAACCAACAAGGTGCAGCAAAACTTGTTTTATTGATTCTTTTAAGCTTGATCTACATGTTTCAGGTGACAGTTTCGCCCATCTTCAGGAACACTTTGACTCTATATACAGCTTTTTGGAACAATGTACCAACTCTGCTGTCTGCTGCCGACCAGTGACACAGATTGGATGGAATTCCATACAATCTGTATCACCAGTCGGCAGCAGACAGCAGAGTTGGTACATTGTTCCAAGAAGCTGTATATAGAGTCAAAGTGCTCCTGAAGATGGGCGAAACTGTCGCCCAAAACATGTAGAGCAAGCTTGAAAGAATCAATAGAACAAATTTTGCTGCATCTTGTTGGTTGCTGATATCACTGTACTAGTGATGCACGGTCACACAAACATCAAGTTTGAACTTAATGTTAATTCCACCAATTACAATACAGGATTTCTTCATACAAAGGACTTCTAATAAACTTCTCAAATCTTTCATTCTAAATTACTTTGCCTAATGTTATTACCTTATAAGGATTGTAGATTTCTCCAGCACTGAGACATCGCCCTGTCCAGTTGTAATAATCTTTTCCTCGTGCTTCAACGTGTACTGCCCATCGATGGTCAGCACTATTGTTGAGAGATATTCCATCACTATGGACCAAAGTTTCAACAATAACTGTTGTATCAGACCAGGGCTGATCTCGTGCCTGACGGAAAATAATGCGTCCTACTATGGGGTATCGAAATACTACACCTGCAGTGAATATAGGAATCTTCCAGCCACTATTAACAGTGATATATCGCATAAGTGTGCCACAGATCCAGGGAACATCAGTGGATTTAGCAAATGTCTCACTGACGGATAGATCCCTCCTGAAAAAAAAAATCTATGTTAAGACAGGCAATCAAACTTTAAAAGTGCAAAACAAAAGCAATATAAATATAAACAGAATCAGTTAAGTCCAAAGCCTGGATATCATAAATCATGTTTCTAAACACCATTAGATTGAACCCTTCATGACTGTATTAAAATTAGCCCAGTCTTTTACACGTGTTATTCACATGTTGCTCTGGCCACAAGGCACATATCACATAAAATTAACTGCCAGCAAGGTAAGCTATTTATGAACACATATATGATTGTCAAAGCATCCTGAAGGGTTATGACACATGAAAATACAAATTCATGAAAAACTTGTTATATCAGCATTACAAGATTACAAGATTGGAACAAAACAGGAACAAAAAAATAACTCTGAGAAAAATTAATATGGTATGAAATGCATGTTGTAAGTCATATATGTCTGCACTGAAGATATCCCTAATTTGATACAGTGGTGGGGCTTGTGTGGTCAAATGATTCCAAGAGCTATGCCAGTGGTAGGGTAGCTACTGGCAGGGTCTCCCTTGCTGGATAGGTCAAGGGTGATGATCAAGAACAAAAGGGATACCCTTGGTTCTCCAGGTTGGGGGTTGGACATGTGGCTCACAACCCTAAACCGTGAAGCCAACCAAATGTTAAGGAACCTGAAGGGAGGATAAACCAGGCAGCTCTTCCGGAGTGAACCAGGTGAGGAAAAATTAATAATGAGTTGGTTACTAGTACATGGAAAGGAAATGGGTGTTACAAGTTGCAGAAAAATAGCTAGATAGAAATGCCTGGAAATTGATCCTGAAGAAGGCCTACATTTTCTACATTTTAATCTGATTTAAATAAAATTTGGCAAAGTCTATGTCCACAAAATGTATTCCATGATTTTGAGATTCACGGAAATCAGCAAAGTGAAAGCCATACTTTCCTTATGAATGTAAATGAGTCTCTACCCATATGTTCCATATTTACTGCATGATTTGGATGAAATTCAGTATAAGAACTATGCACATAATTCTGCCCAGCATTTGTAAGGGTCATAAATACATGAGCAGAGAAGGCCACACTGTTCTTATAGGCATAAACAATATTGCTTTCACAAGTGTACCATGAAACTGTGACATTTTGAATGTAAAGAACACCTTGGTAAAGCCTGTGTACTGCATCATGGAGTACACCATTTGCAGTCTTGTTCAAGTATTTAATATTTTACAGAAGAGTTTCAAATGAGAGCAGTAAATTTTCAAGAGCAGTTTATGTTACATATGTGTTTGAGTCATGTTTGTTAAAAATGTCAGAGTTTGATTTGGGCTCCTTGTAGGTCAAAATTAAATTCACCGGACAACTTGCAGTGTTAATCTCCATATCAATTTAAATTAACACCTGCTCTAAATCTTCAGGCATGAAACACATGGATGGATAGGCATATGTACCATCATTACACAGTAACTGTGCAAAGAATGCACATATGCTGCATCATCCTCCTGATAATCCTAAATGGAAATGTAGAACATCACACATATGTATGCCTTTATGACATATATCGTGTACACATTTATCACAGCAACTGATATCATGAATTCAAAAAAATAATTCTGTTACATACACTATCTCACAGAATAACAAACAGATGAATACGATGTGTGTGTGCTGTTACAAATCGACTGTACTGGCACATTCCAGCAGCACCCATCTCTCTTTTTTTCAACTAAAGATGCTCTCATTAGTCCAGGAAGAAGCCCAGTTGCCTTCTAGTTAATAAATTCATTTACTCAAAATAATATAATTTGCAGTATGAAATGTTCCCACATAAGTTGTAAGTGAAAAGCTCATGCTTCTAAAATGTCAGCAATCATAATGTTTGTGAATACAATGTTGCATAGAAAACATGAAGGGAACAGACCACTTGGCAGCCATTTACTTATTTACTTACTTCATGGTGCAGAGTCCTCCTTGAGAAGCTAACTGGTTTGCAGCTAGTCAAGAAATTCCCCACATTTCACAGAACCCGAAGGTTCATTACAGCACTCACAAGCGTCCGGCACCTGTCTCTATCCTGGGCCAGCCCAATCCAGTCCATATACCCACATCCCACCTCCTGGAGATCTGTCCTAATATTATCCACCCATCTCTGCCTAGGTCTCCCCAGTTGTCTCTTTTCCTTCGGTTTCCCTACCAAGACCCTATACACCCCCCTCTCCTCACCCATGTGCGCTACATGCCCAGCCCATCTCATTCTTCTTGATTTTATCACCCACACAATATTGGGTGAGGAGTACAAATCATTTAGCTCCTTGTTATGCAATCTCCTCCATTCCCCCATTACCTTGTCCCTCCTAGGTCCATGGACACTCACTGAAAAATAAAGTACAATGCATCTTTGGCAAACAGGTACTGAATGTGTGAACTGGATAGTGGTAGCAGGGTCTGTATCTAGTGGTGGTATTTATGATCATATTAAGAAATATTCAGCTTCCATAACAAACAGGAAACTTGCTGATGAACTATCAATAATCCAAGACAGTCCTTGTGTTACATAAGTTACTGGAAATATGAATCCAGCTCACTGAAGTAAGTGTAAGAAATTTCCTGCGTATGTAAAATTTAACATCAACTTTTGCACAATGATTTTTATTTGTTAATTAGTGCTCCAATGTGTTTCAGGCATAATTGTGGCCAATCTTCAGGGAGCTCATAAGTTTTTTAGCACGTGCAGCTTATGCTTCAACTTATATGGTAGGAATTCTACATACAATTCTTATTATTGTAACGAATATTCTATGTTACAATGCTTAAAATCAGTATTGTGGTTAAAATACAGTATAAAATATATTAATTTGCTACTAATTTAACTACAAAACTAAATTTCCCACATTCATGCATACTACAGGAAAACCTAGGGTGAATAAAACCATGATGGACAGCAGCTTTCTATTCTGGCTTGAATGACAATCTTTTATCCATCAGCAAATTTATATTTACATTTCTAAAGATGGTTACCTGTAGAACATAAATGACCTATGAGCCACACTGTGATGACCAAACAATGGCAGGTATATATCCCAACGTTGACCACTGAGCTCAGCAAAACTCTGTTCCTGCCGCCACATGTTATGTTTGCCGCTCAGGTCTCCCACAGCATAAGTATCCTGACTTCCTGAGGCTGAGAAAGATAAGAAAACAAAATGACGACATTTGTGTCATGTCACTAATTTTTATAGGTACCGACACTAATCCCTAGCCTGATATTATGAAAAACAAATATGCATTGCATTAAGACTACAAGTTCTGAATAGCACTTATGATGCCTACAGGCTAAGCAGAAATGTATTTTTTTAATAGTTAATACACTTTAGTGTCTGTGTCTGTGCATGATGTTTATTAACTTCTATTCTCTCTATGTCTAATTAATTAGATATGTAATTAAATGTTCATTCTGTGGTGTTTATAATTGTAAACACTCAACACCAGATCCATTTGCAAAATTTATATTTATGATGCACCTCAACACAAAATGTCATATGACTGTCTACAATTTATTGTCATCAGACAGAAAGATAAACACAGAATTTATAGCACTGTTAGACTGTGAGTTGAAACTCTACTAATCAATATCCGCTCAAGTTTCACATATTGTGGGCCCTTTTTACTTGCACCACAGAAGCCACAACAAGGAGGGTTAGAGTTGTTTGCCACTTAGAAGTTAGCACAACTCTCACTTTGGTATCACTATTGGTAGGGACTTAAAACTTGCAGAATAAAACGTCTATCACACAATATATAAGAAATGACCATTTTTTTTTTTAATGTATAGAAATAAGACTCCCACAAACCTTGATCTTCTTGTATGTTGCTTGGATTGAATACAGAACCAGTTTTAAGACAACAGTTCTCATTCATATTTTCAGATGGCAGTGGTACTGGAGGAAGCTCATGAATCTTGTAGGCAGATGTTTTTGTTACTGTTCCCATGTGTTTATCACTGGTGGAAGTCAGATTCATTCTGATCCATGTGGGATCAAAGGGTGAACGCTGACTGAGTGTTACTTCCCCTTTGACTCCAGCTGACTGAATCAAAGCCCTGATAAAATATGCAGAAATATATCAAGATTTAGCTACAGAAAAAAGAAACTGAATTTCACAAAAGAATTAAGAATAAATTAATGAAATCCATGTCTGTATATGTATATGAACTGGTAACATATTTCAATATACGTACCAAACATTTTCAGAATTTGTTCTAATTGTAATTTCCTACCTTAACATAAGTTTCATTGCTTGATAAATGCATAAACCATTTACTTGCAGATTTTCATGCAATAAGACCACCTGAAAGACCAAAGCATAACTAGGAAGATACTATTAATATGATACTAACTGAACTGAACTGGATCACAGTGGCTTAAATAGTGGAGATTTGTGATAATTGATATCTTCAGGTATCAGAGCAACACAGAATTTCCTGAGCGAGCTATAAATCCAAGACGCCAATATTTAATACATAAACACACCTAAAATAATGTACTAATTAATTTTGTATTGTAATTCTGTCTTGGGTATTAATTTCAAGATTCACACTTAGATTTATCTTCATTTGTATGTTTAATTGATTTTAAAAAAATTAACAGTTATGATATGGCAGTTTATATGCCCAGTTTTTTTCTTGGACCATTGTGTCTTCTGTCAGTTTGAATAGAGTTATGGCATAAAACCATAATTGAGACAGAGCGACCAAATGACAGGACTATTAGTTTCCTCCACTGATAGGAATAAATATGAATGACTGTTATGCACTGATGGGATCTACACAATTAATGAGCAAGGTATTCCTCAAATACAGAAAGTTCTGAATTTTTCCATGGTAAAAGAAGCCAAAATTTCTTTATAGTATTTACATATTCACCTCACAAATCAACTACACCCTCCCTAACAAAATCTGCTTTGCTCCATCTACCCCACTCACCTCTGATAAACTTAGGCACAATGTTAAGTACAAAAGAGAAAACTTACTTCAAGATCACAGGGTGAATTTCACGTATTTTTGCACAGGCAAGAAAACTGTCATGATGTCTGGCATCGAAGATCACAAGGTACAAACTACGCTGTCCACTCAACAGGTCAACAGTGACTGATGTGAGTCCAGAATCATGGTATACACTAGTAAATGAAGAGTCTTGTAACCTTGGATCTCCAGCAACTTTCACCTTGCCAATGCGGGAATCAAGGTCTCCAACTGCTTGACCAGGAATTGGTGAGAAAACTGGATCAAACACCAACTGCAGGAAATTACAGTTCTCACGAGATTTATCTGCATGACAAAAGAAAAGGAAAATATGATAGCAAGAGAGGTCTCTGTGGTTATACACTGCACCATGAAGCCATAGGCAACATGGAAATAAAGGTAGACAGATATTAGTGGTCAGCTTCACAATCCATCATAACATAATGTAAATTTTTACCATACTTGGCATTCTTACAATATTCAGTTGAATTTTAATTATAACTGTGGCATAATATACATAAGATGTATGAGTTTAAGCTGCATGATAAGATTTAAAGATAACAGGATTCATAATTTCTTTCTTGTTGTGGATTCTCATGACAAGAACACTTAGGTGTAGACTTTCAGTCTTGACAGTAAAGTACTTATATACCAGCTTCTGAATCGAGGATGTCTGTTGTGTATATCTTCCAGTGATGTTCAGTGTGAGCAGGGCTGCTGCCTGGAGAGCCAACAACATGGTACAGGTTTGCATGCAGGAGGGTGTCTGTGGAGCCTGAGTGGTGGCTGCCAACCCAGCGCAAGAAAACAGAGCCAGCAACTGGTGAAAAAAATTTGGCTTCTGCCACTTTCTCATCAGCATTTCCAGACACCTGCAATAAACGTTTTGAAGGGATTTAATATACTCAACACGCAAATCAAAACCTGAGATAAGAACTGGACAAGCTGACGAGCCATTGAAGAGCTGGAAAGTGACAGCGGTAAAGACACAAAGAAAACGACAAAAGAAAACATAACAATTTGCAGAAAAAGTAGAATGATAGGAGCTCCATCACAACTATTGTTTGAAAATAGCAGAATGCACCCCCTGAACACCTGCTGACTGTTCAGTGTAGATCACAAAACTTGATAAAAGGACATAGAAAAGAGCATTTTATTTTCATTCCTATGCTTCTTACTTCTTAAGCAAAGCTACATTTAAA
>Ga0123355_10017948_pt1 | contig 11203 bp, 8 predicted proteins | sample TergutEmb28metaG_3_FD_89872 | JGI IMG/M metagenome (GOLD analysis project Ga0123355, IMG submission 89872) | Embiratermes neotenicus P1 segment gut microbial communities from Petit-Saut dam, French Guiana - Emb289 P1 | ecosystem: Host-associated > Arthropoda: Insects > Digestive system > Gut ...
CCTATACCTTTTTAATCCAAACCTGACTATAACAGACAAAATGGGGCTGTCCTTTTACAGGACAGCCCCATTTCATAATAATTCTGCTTGAGTTTACTCACCCTTACCCGGAAATGCCTTCTCTAATACACTCTGTATAATATCATTCACCGGGATATCCGCTGTAGCTTCCGGGGCTGCCTTTGGACTATTGTCTACATACCCTTTAAGCTTATCCACCAAGTTAATCCCTGTAAGGGCCTCAACGGTTGCTGGCAGCTTTGCCACAATATCCGTTACATATCCCGACACCCTGGAGGCGCCGCCACCTTCGCCCCCGTCTATTACAACGATTCTTTCGGTTTTGGAGAGAGGCTCGGCGATGTTTTGCGCGATTTCCGGCAGGCGCTCTATGATCATTTGGCTTACGGCAGCATCGTTGTATTGCTTGAAGGCCTCGGCCTTTTCTTTCATGGCTTCCGCTTCCGCAAGGCCTTTGGCTTTAATGGCTTCAGACTCTGCAAGGCCCTGCTGCTTTGTAACTTCTGCATGGGCCAAACCTTGGACTTTAACGGCTTCTGCCCTGGACACACCGTCCAGCTTTACCGATTCGGCTTCGGCCTGGGCCCTTGCGATTTGCTCAAACTTGGCGGCTTCGGCTTCTTTTTCCCGGCGGTATTTTTCCGCGTCGGCGGATTTATGAACCGTAGCAGAGAGTTCCCGTTCTTTTCTTTCCGCTTCTTGCTCGGCAAGCTGGGTTTCACGCTGCTTTCTTAAAAGCTCTACCTGCATTTCCGTGTCGGTTACTTCTTTGCGCACTATGTTTGCTTGGATTTCGTATGCCAGGTCGGCTTGGGCCTTTGCGGCCTCGGCTTCTTGGCGGAAGGACTGGATATTTAGCTCTTTTTCCTTTGCAGCCTCTGCAATTTGGGTCTCGGCTTGGAGGCGGGCAGCTTCGCCCAGGCGGTTGGCCTCGGCGGTTTTTACCGTAGTCTCCTTGCGGGCCTCGGCTTCGGCAATATCGGCGTTCTTTTTAACCTCGGCGATTTGCTTGCGGCCCAGGGCTTCCAGATAGCCGTTGGAATCGCTGATATCCATTACGGTAAAGGCCTTAATTTCAAGGCCCATTTCCGCCAAGTCTCTTGCGGCGTTTTCTTGAACCTCGCTGGAGAACTTGTCTTTGTCGCGATAGATTTCCTCTACGGTCATTTTTGCGATAATTTCGCGGAGCTTACCCACCAAGATATAATTGGCCTGGGTGGAGATTTCCTCTGCGGTAGACCGGGCGTCGCCGCGATAAAATTGCTCTACGGCGGAATAAATGGACTCGTTGTCGGATTTTACCTTTACAACGGATACGCTTCGCACAGCAATAGCAACGCCTTGGCTGGATATGGCGTTTTTGATATCCACGGGAATCTTAATGTTTTCCAGGGATATAATGTCGTAGCGTTCCAAAAGGGGTATTACAAACCTGCCGCCGCCAGAGATTACCCGCTTCTTTCTGCCGGTAACAACTGCGGCCTTGTTTTGGGGTACCCGCTTCCACATGGTAAAAATCAAAAAGACGGCTAAAAAGAATACCCCTAAGATGATTAGTACGATTGTACCGGTGCCTATATCGCCAATCTGCCCCAGTATCAATAAGTTGCGCATTCCTTGCATTTGCATTCCCTTCCTCTCTTAGTTAAAATTTAACATATCTTCCCTTGCCTCGGTGGTTCCTCCCCTTTCTCTTACATAGTAGGCGTTGTTCTTGATATATGATATTACAACTTCCGTGTCTTTGCGGATTTCTACGCCGTCCTCACTTTTTGCGGGGCTGGTTACGAAAGAGCCGGTTACATTGTATCTGATTTTCCCATAGCCACCCTGGGGTATGCCCAATACAACCTTGGCTGTAGAGCCGATTAGAGACTGCTTGTCATGGGAGCTTGTATGCTCGATTCTTTGCAGGGGCAGTATCACAAAGCGGTACAGTAAAAACCCCGCAAAAAGGCCTGCCGCCGCGCTAATGGGGAAGGCCAGGTAGCTCCCAAAGGTGGGGGATAGTATCAGGCCAACGCCCCCTGTGACAGCTAGGGCGGTAGCTATAACCGTTGGCCTAAAAAATGCGCCCCCTACGCTGTCAAACTCGAATACCTCGCCAAAAATAAGTGAAAGCACTATAAAACCCGCGCCAACAAGTAATAACACCATGTACATATTTGCCACCATCCCTTCCAAGGCAGATTGATTGAGTGAAATAACTATGTGAACCTACGGTTGAGATTCCCACGCCTGTCATTCCGGGCTTGACCCGGAATCCCATAATCTAAGTCGAAAACAAACGAGTCTCGAACGTTTTCTCAAGGCCGGGGGATTCCGGGTCAAGCCCGGAATGACGGAAATTGGAACGTTCAGACGAAACTTGATTTCCGTGGACGATTATTGCATTCAACTGCGGATTCTCATTAATTATACTACAATATACGTGAGAATGAGCATATGTATTGCAAATTTATGCTATGATGGCATTATGATGAACATACTTCTAAATTGGGGGTTAGCCATGAAAAGATTCTTGACATGTATTTTGCTTGCAATAATTATCGCAGTAATTTCGGGATGCGGAAGAACCGTACAAGAAGAACCGCTCCAAGAACCGGATTATTACGAAAGCCATTATCTTGATGAACTCTATGATGAGCTTGATGAACCCTATGATGAGCCATACGAGGCTTATGATATGGATGAGGAGCCGCCAATAGAGGTATACGTCCCCGATGAAGAAGACGAGCCGGCGGTGCCGCTGCGAGTAATAACATGCCATCTCCCCGGCTGGGTTAATCGTAGGGACCAGGAGGCTGCGCCAATAACTCTGTCTTCTGTAATTCCTTTTGATTTGGTTGACCAATATTTTTTGGAACTTGACGAAATCTTTGATAAAGACGCAGGCGAGCTATGGGGCCGATGTTTTCACGCGCCATTTATAATTGTATGCCGCGAAACCCGCAATGCCGTTGCCAATCAGCCTGACCCACATGGTATTTTGGTACGCCAAGGGTATATTTATGCGGGGCAGTTTCCAGATGAATTGTTTGTGGGCAACACCATTGTATCCTTTGGCGGGCAGCGATGGGCCATGGCGACATGGTGTACAATGGAAAGGCTGGCTGATGATACTGCAGAACGCCTGCGTTTAATGGCCCATGAGATTTTTCATTATTGGCAAAACAGGATTTTGGGACAAAACAATCATGGGGATAATTCCCATATGGATGAAAAATACGGACGTATTAAAATCCAATTGGAAATAAATGCGCTTATTGCGGCATGGAGCAGCGCTGGAGACGAAAGGCTTGCGGCAATTCACGATGCCCTGAGCATCCGCGCCGCACGGCAGGAAATGTTTGGCAGCCGGGTTGTGGAGTCTAGGGCAGATAACCACGAAGGGCTTGCCGTGTACACAGAGTTCCGATTAGCCGGCGGTGATGAGGCTGTATTTTTGGATAATATGGAGATGTACGCCGACGTATTAATGTATGTTGATAGTAATATCGGATGGATGTCCAGCTATGCTTCAGGTGCCTTGTACGCCACGCTTTTGGATGAATTTGAAATAGCCTGGAGAGAGGGATTTAGAGCCAATGATTCGGATATGTCTGCAATTTTAAGGGAAGCTTTGAATATGACCGATTTAACGCCCTTTGACGAGCTTGACTTAGAGCAATACAATTTTGCGGAAATATACGCAAACACGGTAGCAAGTATCGAAGCCCATGAAGCGATGCTGGATGATGTAAGAGAAATATTTAGAACTCAGCCCACAATTAGGCTTAGAAGAGGGGATTATACGACAGTAGCCGAAAGCGCCGGTTTTTTTGACCTGCCTGGGATGGGAGTTGTACATTGGGTCAATGTCACCGTTTCCGGTAGTTTTGGGCGGATCCATATGCGGGAGGGATATTTTCTTAATAATATCAACGGCGGATACAGGCTCCTTGCCGCCGAAGGCATGTGGACAGAAGGAGATATGATTTTTGGCAATGATTGGGAGTTGGAGTTAAACGAAGGTTTTGAGCTTTATTGGGATGGGGACAGCTATATTATTAGAAGGAGACAGGGTTGATGAAGCAGATCGGAGCGATAATATGTTTGTAGACCATGTAAAAATCACAATAGAGTCAGGCCGTGGCGGTCACGGCTGCATCAGCTTTAGGCGGGAAAAGTATGTACCCAACGGCGGGCCGGATGGCGGCGATGGTGGGCGCGGCGGGGATGTAATCTTTGTAGCCGACTCGGATGTCAGCACTTTGCTTGATTTCCGCTACAAAAAGCGCTATCAGGCCGAAAACGGCGGAAACGGTATGGGCAAAAACTGTAAGGGCAAGGACGGCAAGGATTTAATAATCCATGTGCCCGTGGGTACTCTAATCCGCTACGGCTGGGAAGAGGACGAAACCGGGCACCAGAAGGGCCTTGTAATGGCAGACATGAACGCCCACGGCGAACGTCGCGTCTTAGCCAAAGGTGGCAAGGGAGGCCGGGGCAACCAGCACTTCGCCACCCCGGCAAGACAGGCTCCTAAGTTTTCCGAGGACGGCAGAAATGGGAAAAAATATGAGATTACCCTAGAGCTTAAACTTATTGCCGATGTGGGGATAATCGGTTTCCCCAACGCGGGGAAGTCGACCTTGCTTTCACAAGTAACCAATGCCAATCCCAAAATCGCCAATTATCATTTTACGACCCTTGCCCCCAACCTGGGGGTGGTGCGCCATGGTTTTGGGCATGATTTTGTGCTGGCGGATATCCCCGGTCTTATCGAGGGGGCAAGCCAGGGGGTGGGGCTTGGCTTCGAGTTTTTGCGGCATATAGAGCGCACCCGGGCCTTGGTTCATGTAGTAGATGCAGCAAGGCTGGAAGGGGATGGGCTTACCCCAACCCAGGCGGTTATAAAAATCAATGATGAGCTGGCGGCGTACAATCCGGTTTTAACAGAGCGGCCCCAAATTATAGCTGCCAATAAATGCGACCTGCCCATAGACGAAGCCCATATGACCGAGCTGCAAGAATACGCCGCAGCCCAGGGCTGGCCCATATACCAAATTTCCGGCGCAACAGGTAAAGGGCTAACGGATTTAGTCAAAGGCATTGCGGAGGTGCTAAAAGATGCCCCGGTGGCGGCAACTTTTGAAACGGATTATGAAACCTATTTTGAGCCGGAAAGCCGGGAAGCCTCGATAATCATTGAGAAAATCAAAGATGGCCTATACAGCGTAGAAGGCCCCGGAATCGAGCGGATGCTGGGTTATACCAATATGGCAGACGAAAAAGGCTTCGCCTTCTTTCAACGGTTTATGCGCCAGCGGGGGATAATCGACAAGCTGGAGGAACTGGGTATAGAGGAAAACGATACTGTGCAGATGTATGAGTTGGAGTTTGATTATTGGAAGTAGGGTAGTGACACAAGCCAATGAAATCCAAAAAGATCCTGATTGCAATGAGCGGCGGAGTGGACTCATCTGTTGCCGCTCATTTGTTAAAAGAGCAAGGCTATGACTGTATCGGCGCTATGATGAAGCTTTATTCCGACGATATAATTAATATCGGTATGGACGATCCTCCAAGGGCCAACCGGGGATGCTGCTCCCTTGAAGATGCAGAGGATGCCCGGGCCGTGGCTACGGCTTTAGGTATCCCTTTTTTTGTGTTTAATTTTTCGGATTCTTTCGGGGCTCAAGTAATCGAGGGGTTTATCTCGGCGTACCGCCAAGGCCGCACCCCAAACCCTTGCATCGATTGCAATCGCTTTATGAAGTTTGAAAAATTTATAGCCCGGGCTGCGGAGTTGGAAGTCGATTATATCGCCACGGGCCATTACGCAAAAATAACCCGCGATCCAAGTGGGCGGTATTTACTATCCCGTGGGGCAGACGCCGGCAAGGATCAAACCTATGTACTGTACGCCATGACTCAGTCCCAATTGGCCCGGACACTTTTCCCATTGGGAGGATACACCAAGGAAGCGGTACGGGAAATGGCGGCAAGCCTGGGTTTAGCCACCGCCGCTAAGCGCGACAGCCAAGATATTTGCTTTGCACCCGATGGGGATTATGCCGGGTTTATCGAGAGGTACACCGGGCAGGCCAGCCAAGCCGGGGATTTTGTTTCCCCTCAAGGGGAAGTGCTTGGGCGGCATAAAGGGATAATCCACTATACTATAGGCCAGCGCAAGGGCCTTGGGCTGTATGGGCCTATGCTGCAATATGTTAGCGCTCTTGACCCTAAGGCTAACACGGTAACAGTTGGCGGGGCAGAAGATTTGTTTTCAAGATCATTGGTTGCCCGGGATATTAATTTAATCCCTATGGATAAACTGGATGGGCCCCTTAATGTACAAGCCAAAGTGCGATACAGCCAACCGGCGCAACCGGCGAGGGTATGGCAAACCGCCCCAGAGGAACTTCATCTGGAATTTGAAAAGCCACAGCGAGCCATAACGCCGGGGCAGGCAGTGGTATTTTATGATGGGGATGTTGTGATGGGTGGGGGGACGATTGTTGGTTAGGATACTATTAAGCCTGCTCCTTTGCATTTGCAATTATTTTAAAGCCATATTTTTCTGCCGTAGCTTCGCCGCTTTTGCGGTAATATTCCGTTAATTGCGAAGGGGTCATGTCTTTAGTTTTTTCGTAAATCGCAAGCCGTATTTGGTCTATTTCCTTTTCTATTCGGCTAACTAATTTCATTTCCAACCACCTCCATTTTCCGTGACGTATAAATCGGAAATCCTCACAGTTTCTTCCGTGGGCGCAAGCACAGCAATATTGTATTCGGAAATAAGTCCAAGCATTTTTTCGCGTTTCCCTGTCGGCGCGTTCTCCAATTCGTCTGTTGCGTAAGTTGATGTAAACGCTTCATATTTTCCCGCCGCAATATCTTTGAACAACGCAATCGTGCTTTCATGTGCCATGCCCCTGTCCTCATCAAAATAGAAATTGAACAGGGTCGTTTCTAAATATATTTTTTGCTTTCGCATAGGCGGTTGTCCTTCCTATGGATATTTCGATTGCTTGCTGTTTGAACGATTATAACATGGAACGGCGGCAAGCAATAGTGAAAACATTTCTGGGGAGTAGCCCAGGCGCGTCCATAAACGCATTTAGACTATCCGGTTTATCGTAGCTGCCAATGTGTTTATGGACGCGCAAGGGGCACTCCCCTTTTTTGTAAAACCAAATCTCGTATCAAAATTCTATAAAACAGCGCTTCCATCAACGAGTACTCCGTGGATAAAAGCGCTGTTTTCACATAATTACATATTAATTTTCCTATTCCTTATCCAAATAATCCGTAAGCCTTCCTTCCCGTTTATGACGGGTTATATCCGTATTGTGCCGGTTTACATGGGCCATGTGCTTTTTAGTTAAGCTTACTATGCCAAAGACAGCCAGCCCGACTAATACAACCGCCCCAAAAATTGTAAAACTAATCCCAATTGGATTGGTTGCAGGGTTGGGCCTTGCGCTGGAGGCAGGTGTTGGGGATGGTGCAGAGGAAGGCGCAGGCGATGAAGAAGGGGCTGGCGAAGAAGAAGGCGCAGGCGTAGAAGAAGGCGCAGGCGATGAAGAAGGAGCCGGTGAAGACGAAGGATTTGGAGAAGGCGATGGCGTAGGCGCAGGAGTCGGAGATGGCGCGGGAGTAGGGGTAGGCGCGGGGGTTGGCGTAGGCGAAGAAGCGGGGGTTGGCGTAGGTATAGGGGTAGACTCGGGAGTTGGTGTTGGGGTCGGCTCAGGCGTAGGGGTTGGCTCTGGTGTAGGAGTTGGCTCCGGTGTAGGGGTAGGCTCTGGTGTAGGAGTTGGTTCTGGGGTTTGAGCTTCAATGTTTACCGACCCATGTTCGGTCGTTACTCCCACTGCTTCATATGCAAACTCGTCCGCAATAGCCACATAGGCCGAGGCAACGGAGATATTTATATTTGTAGCGCCCAAAGCGGCATTGTCCCTAACTCTAAAACGCACTGTGGCAAGGGTGCCGGTATTGGTTGTAACCCCGAACTGCTCGTTCATTTCAAAGTTTATCCTAAAGGGGTTTACGTTTGGCGGGGGCTGCAAGGGCATTGGGATTAAGGTTTGTGGGGTTATGCTTACCCGCTCTAGCAGGTTGGAATCGTAGCTTACATTAAGATACAGCAGTGTAACGCCGTCGTTTTCGTTGATATTAATAGAAAAGTCTACATATTCCCCCGGGGATGCGCTTACGCTTGACCCGGAAACCGTTACGCTGTCTTGCAAAATATGGGCAGTTCTAACTTCAATTTCAGAGGCTCTTCTTTGCAGCGTTACAGGGAAGTCTGCCAGATATGCCCTGATAAGGGCCACATCTGCGGCGGTTATTGCGCCGTCGATGTTTACATCGGCTGCTTCTTCGTCAATAGTAACCGGGAACCCTGCCAAGTATGCCCTAACCATGCCTACATCGGCGGCGGTTACTTCCCCGGTGCCGGTAACATCACCTGGGACTGTGGGGGGTGGTTCGATGGGAAGCTCGCCCGGAATGTAGGGCTGCCATACCCAGGTGTCGGCCATTGTTGCGCCATTGAAGGTATTTACCAGCTCTGCCGAAGTAAGGGCAAAGTCACCATCAGGTTCGGTTACTGTTCCATAACCTACGTTTTGCCACTTGCCCGAGTAATCGTCGCATTCTGGTATTTCGGGCAGCACAGGCTGATTACCGCTTGCTCTAAACCTAAAATACGTGCCCAGGGTAATTTGTCTAAGGGCTGCCGTGTTATAAAACATATGAGACATGTTTGTCACATTGCGGGTATCCCAACCGGATAAATCCAGGCTGGCTAAACCACTCCCTGAAAACATCTGACCCATGGATGTCACATTGCGGGTATCCCAGCCGGAAATATTCAGGCTTGATAAACCGCTTGTACCTGAAAACATAGCAGACATATTTGTAACATTGTAGGTGTTAAAGCCGGATATAGCCAGGTTGGTTAAGCCGCTTGCACCTGAAAACATGCTGTCCATGTTTGTAACGCTGCTGGTGTTCCAGCCGTATATATTCAGGTTTGTTAGGCCGTTTGCGTTTTGGAACATGCCGCTCATATTTGTAACGCTGCTTGTATTCCATGGGGATAAACTCAGGCTGGTTAAGCCCCTTGTTTCCATAAACATATTTGCCATATTGGTAACATTACCGGTGTTCCAGCCAGAAATATCCAGGCTGGTTAAACCACTTGCGCCGGAAAACATGCCAGACATATTTGTTACATTGTAGGTGTTCCAGCCGGATATACCCAAGCCGGTTATGCTGCTTGAGCCGGAAAACATGCCGCTCATATTTGTAACGCTGCCGGTGTTCCAACGGGACACATCCAGGTTTGTTAAATTACTTGTTCCCGCAAACATGTTTTCCATGCTTGTTACATTGCCGGTATACCAATCGGCTATATGCAGGTATGTTAAGCCACCAGCCCCTTGAAACAGGCCAGCCATATTTACAACATTGCGGGTATCCCAGCCAGACACATTAAGGCTTGGGATTGCGTGTGCGTTTAAAAACATCGAGTTCATACTTGTTACATTGCTTGTATCAAAACCGGATACATTTAAGCTTGTTAGGCTGTTTGCCTGGGCAAACATCCTATCCATGTTTGTTACGTTGCTGGTATCCCAGCCCGTTAAATTAAGGCTTGCCAAGCTGCTTGTCCCGTCAAAGAGGTTAGCCATGTTATCTATATTGCCGGTATCCCAGCCGGATAAATCTAAGCTTGTAAGGCTGCCTGCCCCCCAAAACATGCCGCGCATATTATGCACATTGCCGGTGTCCCAATCGGAGACATTAAGGTTTCGCAAGCTGCTTGTCCCGGAAAACATGCTGTCCATGTTTACGACGCTGCTGGTGTCCCAACCGGAAACATCCAAGGTAATAAGGCGGGTTGTACCGGCAAACATATTTTCCATATATCTCACATTGCCGGTGTCCCAACCGGATAAATCCAAGCTTGTTAAATAGGTTGCCCGTTCAAACATCCTGGTCATGTTTACAACGCTGCCGGTATCCCAGCCGGATAAATCCAAGCCTCTTAACGTGGTTGCCCGGTCAAACATTCTATACATGGTGGTAACATTGCCCGTGTCCCAACCGGACACATCCAAGCTTACCAAGCGGTTTGCACCCAAAAACATCCGGGTCATGCTTACTACGCTGCCAGTGTCCCAACCGGATAAATCCAGGCTTCGTAACCCTATTGCCACGTTAAACATAGAGTCCATGTGCTCGACGCTGCCGGTATCCCAGCCGGTCATATTTAAGGTTCGCAGGCTGGCTGTATGGGCAAACATTAATATCATGCATCTTACATTGGAGGTATCCCAATCGGATAAATCCAAGGTTGCAAGGCTGCTGACGCCCATAAACATGGAAGTCATGTATATAACGTTGCCTGTATCAAAGCCGGATACATCCAGGCGTGTCAGGCTGTTTGCGGATGAAAACATATTGCTCATATCGGTTACATTGCCAGTGTCCCAATCGGATAAATCCAGGCTGATTAAACTGTTTGCCATATGGAACATATGGGACATATTGGTTACATTGCTTGTATCAATATAATCCAAGCCGCCAATGGCGGATAGACGGCCCAGCCTGGCAAAAAAGTTTTGCATGGATTCCCCGGCGGCAATTGGGCCGGTGAAGGTAATAGTTGTTATGTTTTCGCTGTGTGCGTGCCACGGGCTTATCCAATTATTGTCTACTGCCCCATGGTTGATAATCCCCGACTCTACGATTACGGTCCCGTCATCGTATAGCCGCCATGCCGCACCGCCAACCCCTAAGGTTCCGTGGTATAGGGCAGGGCCAGAAAGGGCAGGGCCGGAGAGGGATGGGCCGGAAATAGGGTTAAATCCCTCTGTGTGATTACTAAATGGAATGTTTTCTCTGGTTTCCGGGGTGTAATCCGGCTGCGCCACCATTATCATGGGGATAAGAATTAAAACAAAGACTAATGCCGACGCCAAGTATATGGCTTTCTTTTTCATGTGGTTTTCCTCCATATCTAACTTTTAATAGTTGAGATCGCTTTTTCTAATACCGATTCCAACTAGAAACCTGCCTAATCTTTGCGGTCTTTTGCCGCAATCCTGCGTCAGCACCTTCAGCACTTTCCGCTTTGCGGAAAGCCGCCCTGCGGGCGTCCGGCCTTCTTGCCGGTGCATCCTAG
>Ga0123355_10017950_pt1 | contig 11202 bp, 5 predicted proteins | sample TergutEmb28metaG_3_FD_89872 | JGI IMG/M metagenome (GOLD analysis project Ga0123355, IMG submission 89872) | Embiratermes neotenicus P1 segment gut microbial communities from Petit-Saut dam, French Guiana - Emb289 P1 | ecosystem: Host-associated > Arthropoda: Insects > Digestive system > Gut ...
GCACTCACAAGCGTCCGCCACCTGTCTCTGTCCTGGGCCAGCCCAATCCAGTCCATATACCCACATCCCACCTCCTGGAGATCCATCCTAATATTATCCACCCTTCGACGCCTAGGTCTCCCCAGTGGTCTCATTCCCTCCGGTTTCCCCACCAACACCCTATACACACCCCTCTCCTCACCCATATGAGCCACATGCCCAGCCCATCTCATTCTTCGCGATTTTATCACCCGCACAATATTGGGTGAGGAGTGCAAATCATTTAGCTCCTCGTTATGCAGTCTCTTACATTCCCCCGTTACCTCGTCCCTCCTAGGTCCAAATATTCTCCTCAACACCATGTTCTCAAACACCCTCAGCTTCCTTTCCTCCTGCAACATCAATGACCAAGTTTCACACCCATACAAAACAACAGGCAAAATTGCAGTTCTATATATCTTGGTCTTTAAATTTTTGGATAGCAACCTAGAAGACAAAAGATTCTGCACGGCTTCTGTATCTAATGTTTAATTAAAAAGTTAGATGCTTGACGCGCAAGAAAAGACGATCATGTCATTGAGCCATATAGCATCGTAGTCCTGTAGAGTTGAGTAGCATTTTAAATGCAGTACTGCAAAATATTTTCAGTAGTGATCTGCACTATACATAAGCACTGTGTTAAAGATTGTTGTGTCATGATAGAAACTTCTTTACTAGATATGATGACCAGGTGAAGAAAAATAATATTTTTGGTGAGTAGGTCATCATCATCAAATCCTTTTACTCCTTGTGGAGCACAGGGCATCCATGAAGAGCTTTCAGGCATTGCAGTGTCCAGCTATCCACTTGACCTCTTTCCATGATCTTCTTGTGCTTCTTATCTCATCCTCTATTGCCCTTCGCCACATTCTCTTCGGCCTACTTCTACTTCTATATCCCTGAGGATTCCAGTCTAATGCAGTATTCTCTATTGCTCCTTTTTCTTTACGTAATGTGTGTCCAATCCAATTCCATTTTCTTCTTTTTATCTGATTTTCTATTGACTTCTGATGGGTCTCCCTAGTTCTTCGTTCCTAATCTTATCGGTCCATTTTATATTCATTATTCATCTTAGGCATTTATTTAGAAATATCTGTAGTCTTCTTGTTATCTGGTTGGTAGTTTTCCAAGTTTCACAAGCATATAATAATACTGATTTTACATTTCTATTGAATATTCATATTTTAACTTCTTTTGATATGTCAAGATTTCTCCACACAGGATACAGCTGAACAAATACACAATTTGCTTTCTTGATTCTACTTGCTACATCTTCCTCTGTTCCTCCACTTTCCGACACCACACTTCCTAGGTATACAAAGGATCCAGCTTCTTCAATTTCCATTTCCTCTAACCTAACTTTTTTCATATTAGATGTATTATGGTGAGTAGGTGAAGATGCTTTAATGAATGAGAGGCACATTCATTAGGAGAAACAGATTTATGAAGCTAAGAACGGCCAGTATCTTGAGCAGGTATCAGATGGAAACTTCTGATGTGGGTGGAGAAAGTTGTGTTCACTGTTACATTCACAAGAAGATAATGTTAAAATTTTACAGCTTCCTCAATCCATAACAACAACAGTAGAAATAACTTTAAGGTCTTCTGGGATATGATGTCATGTATTTGCTAAACTCTTACACTGGAGATGAAATCAGTAAGTTTCTCCAACATGTAGAGATCTGTCCACCAGGATACACGGTATCACAACCCAGAAGACCACATTCTTGATATTCTTTGATGTAAGAACCTCAGATCCGAAACACTTTGAAAGTTTTGCTCATGTTGTTGTCCACAGACTCTGAACACAATTTCCGCAGAGAAGAACTCCACGATTGTGTTCCCGCTACCGATTGACCTTCTTACGTACTTTGTGAAGGCTCAGGAAGCTGCATCCAAATAGTAAATGCATGATAATCTTCTTCAGCACTGATTGCTAGGCACTACTTCTGTTTTTCTCAGACATTCCTGGATGAGATAACACACACCATACAAGAACAGATACAGTCTCATGCGAATACCTATTGAAAAAGATTTGTTGATGTGACAACATATATTTAGATGTTAATTTTGCAAACGAACCTCAATTTTAGTGTTAAAACTGTCTTTAAGATTTTGTGTCAATATGCCAATTTAAATCAAGCTATTAACTCTGTTCCCAACTAATGTGGCTGATGTTGTCATGTTCTGTCTAAATAAATATTCATAACAGGGATGAGTACCAATAGGCACTTGTGATGGAAGCTGTCAGTACCAATAGGCACTTGTGATGGAAGCTGCCAGTACCAATAGGCACTTGTGATGGAAGCTGCCAGTACCAATAGGCATTTGTATTGGGGGCTGTCATTACTAATAGACACTTGTGATGGTAGCTGGCTTTACCAATAGGCATTTGTACTGGGGGCTGTCAGTACCAATAGACACTTGTGATGGTAGCTGCCAGTACCAATAGGCACTTGTGATAGAAGCTGCCAGTACCAATAGGCATTTGTATTGGGGGCTGTCATTACTAATAGACACTTGTGATGGTAGCTGTCATTACCAATAGACATTTGTCCTGGGGGCTGTCGGTACCAATAGGCACTTGTGATGGAAGCTGTCAGTACTAGTAGGCACTTGTGATGGAAGCTGTCAGTACCAGTAGGCACTTGTGATGGAAGCTGTCAGTACCGATAGGCACTTGTGATGGAAGCTGCCAGTACCAATAGGCACTTGTGTTAGGTGCTGTCAGCACCCATGTATATGGTCTATCGTCTTTCTGAAAGGCAGTTTGTCCTTTCCAACTGTTGTCCAAAGGTGTGCTTTTTGTGAACAGGGAACTAACTAATGTTTGTAATAGGATGTGAGATCATATATGACGCATTAACAAATTAATGCTGTGTCTGAATGTGGTGCTGAAATGGAAGTTGGAAAATAATATTTAGCATTCAAATCTTGCATTTGAATTATACAATGGTAAGTTGCACGTGTCTGTTGTAGGTCGGCTCAGTTAGGGTACATTTTGTTATATAAGCAAGTTGAAATAAAAACATTGTTTAAATTGAGTAATGATTTATTATCAAATTTTAGAAATTTTTGTATGTAACAAAGCAGATAAGAAAATAATTTTGTATTAAAAAACTAGAATCAACATTTGAAACATGTTACAGACTTATTACAAATTATGAATCTTATATTTTTAAATTGCAAAGGTGACCTTATGTCATATCCATGACAAAATTCACACGTGGTATTCTTACCATGTAATTCCGTAATAAATTTAATGTAATACATTTAATTGGCTGTGTCATACAACTGCCACAGGGCCAGTGTCCTTCCCCTGTTGTGTAAGAAAACACAAATCACATGAAATACCTCACACTAATTAGCTCACATAATATTCTGCAAATGCAGTGCCAAATCTGCTATTTTAACTTTGTAATGTGAATTTGACATTCAGAGGATCGTGCATTGTGATATATTCTTATAATAACAACCAACAAGATGCACTATTTCTCAAATTTATTTGATAAAGTACACGGGACCGCGGTAGCACAGTGGTTAAGGTGCTGTGCTACAAATCGGTAGGTTGCTGTTTCGATCCCAGCTGGTGTCAGTGGATTTTTCATTGACATAAAATCCTTCCGATCGCACTATGGCCCTGGGGTCGACTCAGCCTCTAACAGAAATGAGTACCAGGAGTATTTCCTGGGAGTAAAGGTGGCTGATGCGTAAGGCTGACAACCTACCACCATCCTGTGCTGTTGTCACGAATTCTGGGAACCTTAACTTCCTGGAACCCTCTGAGCCTGTCCAGGCGTGTAATGGGACTGTTTTACCTTTTTACCCTAAGTGTTTCAGACAAGTCCACTGTCCATCATCAGGCGTATCGCAGCACTGTATACACGCAGTAGGTATCTGTCGTGCTAGTTCTGTTGACTGTCTGCTAGCACGGTCATGCTAGCAGACAGCCAACAGAACTAGCATGCCAAATACCTACTGTGTGTATACAGTGTTGCGATACGCCTGATGATGGACAGCGGACCTGTCTGAAACACGTAGAGTACTTTATCGAATAAACTTGAGAAATAGTGCATCTCATTGGAAGAATTGTAATGTGAATTAGTGGGAGCAAGTTAAACCCTATGATCAATGCAGAGAAGACTAAAATGTATCACTTCTCCAGTTACTCAGAATTTCAGAATTACATCTGTTAAAAGCAGGACACTTTTCTCAAATGTGACTACTCTGGTGGACGTTTGGACATTTTCCATCATCTTGGGTTTTACTGCACCAAAATATTTAAATAAACGATTATCTTTTATCTGAAGGTACATAAAGTTCTTCAGTGACTGGGACTGTACCTTTAAAATGGGCCCACTGTATGGGATTCCACTCTCCATGTTCCATCTGAAAATAAAGACACATCCATTTTAAAAATGTTGTGGTCTAGGAAACCTAAGGCAAAGTCCAAACCACTATCACAGCTAATTACAATACTATACTGTCACAACTGTTTAACCCTTTGATGCCTAAAGACCCCTATAGTGGTCGTACCGCACCGCTAACCTCTAAACGTTGCATTTTATATATTTATTCAACAAATACAGGTACTGAATATTTTAAACGTGATATATACTGTCCATTTTTTTCCCCCTTCAAAATGCAGTTTGTTTCATAATTCTAACATATTTGGTTCCTGTTTTATTCACATTTTGTATACAGGGTGTACTAAAATAAAAAAAAATAATTCCGGCGCCAAAAGGTTAAGGCTGAATCAAGAAACTTCTCTGTCCTGTGAAATGTGTTTATTTCCGGCCATCACCCTACTTTAAATTTACAAATTTTATGTACGTATTGAACACACTTTCGTTCAAGCTTCGTATTAAATTTCTGAAAGTAATTTTTCGTAATAAAGTGTTATGTTTGTCCCAAATATGAAAGAATTTTAACTTACATATTAGTGTAATAAAATCATCAAAATACAGTATTATACAAATTATAAATACCATTAAAATTGTGTTTCCTCTCTATGTTTCAGCAACATGCATTTACCATTTCCCATTTTGTCTCTCATTGATAAGGAAGCCATTAAATGTTAAGTGAAATATTGTTATAATGTATTTGCAAAACTTGGAATGGCTTCTTAGTGATGAGTAACCCATGACAGTGTCAAATACAGGCTGTTCAGTGACATTCTGACAGTAGTTCTGGACCTTGTCTGATTACTGAAGTTACTCTAATGCTAGCAGTATCTGACAGGTGTGTCTTCACGTGTTACAGGTTTTGTGTGTTTGTAATTCAGCACTTATTAACCACCAACAAAATACACTTATCACATAAATGTAGATACTGTATTTGACGAATAAAAGACCAACTTGATATCACTAGCTATTTTTTTCACTTCTTATATGCTCAGCATGTTTCGAACATTAATATATCCATCATCAGGAGCTTGCGACTTTGCTGTTGAATTACCACATCGGTCATATTGTTCTGTAAAGACGGAGGATTTAGTGTTAGTGTACATTTATGGTGTTTAGTGGTGTGTGTTTGGTGTGATGTGCTTTGTCGCTTTGTTGTAATTGGTAGGTGTATTGCCATTGATATTGACCATTTTCTTTTATGCAAACACACACACTAAACACAATAAGTGTACATTAATGCTAAATCCTCCATCTTTACAGAACAATACGACTAATGTGGTAATACAACAGCACAGTCAGAAGCTCCTGATGATGGATATATTAATGTCCGAAACATGTTGAGCACATAAGAAGTGAAATAAAATAGCAAGTGGCATCGAGTTGGTCTTTTATTCTACACTTTTATATGTCTTATGTTTATTGGACCATGCATAATTGTGATAGTTGAAGAATAAAAGACCAACTTGATGTCACTTACTATTTTATTTCACTTCTTATGTACTCAACATGTTTCAGACATTAATATATCCATCATCAGGAGCTTGTGACTATTCTGTTGAATTACCACATTGGTCGTATTGTTCTTGGTTCGATGTGTGTTGGAGTTGCAGTGGTATCCGTATTGCAGGCTTCAGCCTGCAACACGGATACCACTCCAACCCAACCACACCGAAACTCCAACACGCATCGAACCAAGAACAATATGACCAATGTGGTAATTCAACAGAATAGTCGCAAGCTCCTGATGATGGATATATTAATGTCCAAAACATGTTGAGCACATTAGAAGTGAAATAAAATAGCAAGTGCCATCAAGTTGGTCTTTTATTCTGCATCTATTACGATGATGCATGGTCGAATAAACATAAGATTCACTGTATTTGACATTCAGGTGACCGTGCATCGTGACAAATTCTTATAATAAAATGAACTAGATGCACTAAATTCTGAGATTTATTTTTGGAATAAAACTCTACATGTTTTGGACAGTTCCTCTGTCCATCATCAAGAGTTTTTCACTGTACACACAGCAATGGTATATGTCATACAGGTTTGCTGACAGCTTGTGAGCAGGATCAGGATGGAACTGCAGTTCCATCCTGATCCTACTCACATGCTGTATGACATATACCATTGCTGTGTGTACAGTGAAATACTCCTCATGATGGACAGAGGAACTGTCTGAAACATGTAGAGTTTTATTCCAAAAATAAATTTGAGAAAATTAGTGCATCCAGTTGGTTTTATTTTAAGAACGTAGATACTGTAGGTATTGTATATCATGCATTTTCGAGTATGTTTCAGTTCTAACTGAACTTTCATACTTTCATTAGAGAGATTACAGTTTTCAGAGGAAGTGAAGCATCCGGAACTGTAGTTGCAAATACTTACATCATATCAGACACAACTTTTTATAACTTTAGTAGGCCAAGTTCAATATTTCAAGTTTAAAATATATGTATGTGTAACAATATATGTATGTATAGCAATATATACTTTCCAAAACATTATGTATATAAGTAGAAGTTTGAAATATTGAACCTAGCCTCCTAATGTCGAAACAAATTGCAGTTGATATAATATATGACATACATGATATTGGCGGAAGTTTTTGAATGTTAAACTTCCCCTTAACATTGTAATCTCCGTAACGATGGGTCAGTTACAAACAAACAATTTTGGAGACCATGTGGTATATGCAACAGCAGGCAGTTACATTTACCTGGTAAATGTTTTTTTTGGTGGTTAATAAATATTTTATTATAGGTGTTGTAGCACAACATTCATGGAGCTGTTGGTATTTGAAGTTCAGCTGTGCTGTTACTATGAATAAGTTGTTATAGTGTGCAGCTTATTTTACTGTAAATGGCGGAGGTGGCCACATTTAGTTTGGATACAATTTTTGGGTTTTATAATTGAGAATGCCACATACAGCAAATCCCCTTTAAGTTGGGAATTTCCACCTGTAAGAAGTAATGTAAATGTAGGTTAAGGAAGACCAAGTTTGTGTGTACAGTATCTTGTACAAATAGAGTCTATGCAAAAGTTTTTATTGTGAGCAGAAGATTGGGATAAAAGTATAGATTGATGTGGGATTGAAGCCCTCTTCTTTTGGAAAATTTATGTTCCACAGATGTGGTCCTCAGAATTGTAGGGAACTGTCACTTGTGATTCCTAAACAATATGGCCCCCATATGTGCAGGGAAATGGCTGTCATAATCTGGGATAATGTGGAACATCTGTATGTATTTCTCTGCTTGACTTAAATTTGTGTGCATAAATCCATTGCTTGCGATGTTCTGCACTGTTACGGATATCCCAGAGAAAATTACTTCACCATGTTCCATTTGGGATAAGTGTAGTGTTGTACTAATAATGGTATTGTCCCCACATTGACACTTTGTTTTTTGTAACACCATGTTACCAGTTTCTTGTTGGCATAAACAAAAGAATTGAGAATGCTGTGTTGAGTTGAATTAAAACCATACTGTTAACACTTTACTAGAAAGATATTATATAGAGATTTAAAATGTAAGTGGAAATTTGGCTGGTAGAGGGCATGTCATTTTCCAAGACGGTGAAACGTGGCAAAGTTTGCTGCTTTTAGGGGTGATGGCTGGTTATTTTTCTGCAGTGGTTCTCAAAGTGTGTTGCACACTAGTCTTTCAGCTAGTCTGTAAGTTAGTCCAAAACAGTTAGAAACTTAGGCCAACAGTTCAGCACTTACAAAATCATCTGATTTGTTTCTGTTCAAAGACTGATCTGTCCTTTTCTTATAACTTAGATGTCTTTGAAAATATCACAGCTGTGAGCACTAATGTAGCAGTTTTCTGAGATGTAGTACGATAGACAGTTACCAGCATTTTACAGGATTGCGCTACGTTTATCTTCAGTGCTGACCCTGATGATCTTCACACACTATTTTTTCAAACTGTTGGTAACTCTCTACCAAACTACACAGCATTACATCCTGTAATTTTATTGTTGGGTTCGTGTGGCAGCACAATTGGTCCACAATGAATCATTTGAAAGTTTTGAGAATCATTGCATGTCATTCACACGTGCATCACTAACACAGTTCCGTGACACTTGAAATATCACGCAGTACCTCAGAAATGTGTATATGAAAGTCACAGTGTTGCCACTGTAGTTGTTTTGGTATATTTCTAAAGAATTGAAATGTTTTTATTATGTAAATTCACTAGTGCAGTTTTATTCAGAGTGAAATATGCTGCTTGTTTAGTGACACTGTGTGTACGTGTGTTAAGGTATACTGCGAAATGTTCTATGACTGTTTATAAGAGTGGCTAATAAGAAAATGATTATACATACTTGGTGTTACCGGAAATCATCCACTGTTTATTCCATGGTGGGTTAGACTTTGTAGGATTTGGTGGTGTAGAGCAGCCTAACATCAAAAAAAGGTAAAGGTGGATTCATATATTTCACTGAGACATGAATTTAGTTGTTTTGCAGATGTGTTTGTGTTCACAGAATGTGTTTATTGTGACCACGCTTGTTTTACCACTCCCAGTATTAAGCTCAAAAACCTCAACCATATTGTGCGTCTTTACCGTAGTGTTGTAAAATTCCACAAGCTGTTTGTAGCTTCATAAAGTGACCATACATGTTTTGATCTAGTTTACATATTTTCTATATGTAAAGTATTTGCTCTGGATACATTTCACTGGTACAAAATTTCAATGTTTTGTAAAAGATACTGAAATAAAATAATTCACTGTGATGTGCTTTCAAAGAATATTCAAGTCTTTAAGGAAACAGTTGTTAATTTTTCACTGTCCAGTCTTTGTGTGGTGAGTTGGAAGTGTCAGGGTATGAATGTTCACATTAAGAAATATTCATTCTACATTTACTGAATGGATTTTAGGACACTTTTTCACACGCAGCTAAAAGATGCTATTAGGTTAGGGTTTCTGTCACTCATTGATATAATGCCTACGAGACTAGTCAACAAATTTAAAACATCTTATGACAAACAATTACGCTGTGTTTTGTGATAAGCACCTACGAAAAGGTAATATAGTCCCTGTCCATGCCATGAAGGCATACAGGGTGATTAGAATTATAGCGCCATTCTTTATTAGACAAAGAATTAGATGGAGGGCGTTTTCTGTTTCACGTTGTGTTTACTCTGTTCCTGGGGACAGAGCATTTAGTAACCATCAAAGAGGAGGCTTGATGGGCCCCACAACTATGCTGGATGTTTTGGAGAACAGAGAGATTTCTTGCATCTGTCATGAATTGAACTCTTAAATCATCTGTCCTATAGGTTAGTCATTCCACGGACTTCGCTATCCTAGCATCTGGTGAAAACAGAAATATTTGGTTTGTGAGCCTGCAAAGTTTACCAGAGCACCGATTTTCAGACTGTAGTCTTGACTTATTCCTCCTTCAGCTGTAGTGGTCAGCTCTGTGCACTCACAGACACTGTGGTGGTGGAATCGCTGTTTTTCATGTGATCGTAGACGTCTGTACTGAGGACTTCATCGAGACTGTAGAGCAAACTGCCTGTAGGCTCCTCTGTCACTTTTGTTATGTGGACAACACCTTTGCTAGTGAAGGTGCAACATGTCGTACACTGAGTGGTTTACATTGTAACATTGACGCCATGACAGAGAATGAAGGAGACTCAGCCACCTTGTCCACTTTAACATTGGTACTTACATAAGAACTGATGTCTCGCTAGTCACAAAGTGCACCACAAACCAAGCCATATAATCGATTCACAGAACCATCCTTCCAACAAGCCAGCTGTTCCCTCCACCCTGATAGATGGAGGCAGAAACCTATGTAGGAGTTATCAGGATGAGTTTGAATTCCTTTTAGGGAACAAAGGAGCAGTGACAAGCAGATTTTCTGGGGCTCTCTCTCCATCTGTCCACTGGAGGGGGTTGCTGTGACCCCAGAGGGTCCAATCATAAGCTGCCTGCCATTTGACCTTCAGCTGCATGAGTTGGATGCTGCTGTAGCGCAACCACACGTGTGTCAGTTTGCCACCTAGGAAGATGTCTGGGTAAAATCACTCTGTAAAACACAACCCAGGACTGAAGACTCCAGGCTTGTACAGCGTCTAATGTGGGTATGGTGGGTGCTGCTTTGGGCAGCTGGTGACTCTGACTAACTGATGAACTGACCAACCAAGCAACCAACCAACCAACTAACTAACTAACTGACCAACCAACCGACTTACTAACTTCCTAAGAAGCTAACCGGTTCTTAGCTAGTTAAGAAATTCCCCGCATTTTATGGACTCCGAAGGTTCATTACCGCATTCACAAGTGCCGGCCGCCTGTCCCTATCTTGAGCCAGTTCAATCCAGTCCATGTCTCCCAACCTTGACTTCTTGAAGAACCATTTTACTATTATCCTCCCATCTTGATGGTAAGTCTATTGATCAAATTAAAGTACCAACATTTCCTCTCATTTCTTTCACAATTCAATTATGTAATATTGATAAAAAATATTACTATATAAAATAAATTAATCAGCATGTGTATGCATCGTGCATACCTCTGAGCTGTGAGAGGTGTGGAAAATAGTCTGGTAATTGTATTTTCTGCAGTTCAGTAGCTTCTGCATTAACACATAAAGCCATATTCTACAGCAATTAAAGGTGTTTGGCTCTCAATCATGCTGTAAACTAAACTAAACTCCGTGGCTTTAGTCCGCGAGCGAACCATACCGACAGAGCGGCCGCCGCCGGTAGGCGAAGTTAGTGCCAACTTTTGCGGATAGAGGGGTGTCACGTGGTTAGCGC
>Ga0123355_10017951_pt1 | contig 11202 bp, 11 predicted proteins | sample TergutEmb28metaG_3_FD_89872 | JGI IMG/M metagenome (GOLD analysis project Ga0123355, IMG submission 89872) | Embiratermes neotenicus P1 segment gut microbial communities from Petit-Saut dam, French Guiana - Emb289 P1 | ecosystem: Host-associated > Arthropoda: Insects > Digestive system > Gut ...
CACCTTCCTCCTTGACCCATCAATTTGTAACAAAGATATATCATTGTCAGTAAGGCCCAAAGACTCAGCCACAAATTCATGAATTTGAAAGGCATTGAGACGGGGGCTAGTAGGTTCAAAGCTACATACCAGAGTGCTTTGTCGCTCAGTCATGTTTACCAGCCGTTGATGAGACGTTCACTTTACTTCTTCTACCACACAAACTCCAACAAGCCACAGCACGAAAAATGCAAAATAAAGAAAAGTGGAAAACGAGTTTACACTAGTATACAACTTTCACTTTCGACGTCCTCTCTCGCCGAGCTCCCAAGTAGGAATGCGAACTCGAACCAACATAGTTAATTTCCGAAGGCTACTGCTAGCACTCGTTCAACTGCCTTGGCTACGTAAAGAAATATGCCGATAGTGGGACTCGAACCAACAGAGTTTGTTTCCAAAGGCTATTGCTAGCATGCATTCAACTGCATGGGCTACATAAAGAAATATGCCGATAGTGGGACTCGAACCAACATATTTTATTTCCAAAGGCTACTACCAACACGCATTCAACTGGGCTACATAAAAATATATGCCGATAGTGGGACTTTTTTTTTTAAATATCAGGTTTATTGAACATTAGGCATTAATACATGTATATTGTGAATTGTAACATTGAGATAAAATATTACATTCGTTGCTTGGTCGTTGACTTTTTGTGGTTAAGACATTTCCTTCGTGTAACTGTTCCCTTGTCTATAGGCAAGTGTCCATGTCTCATCATTGCGACCTTGTTTATTACACTGTCATCGGTCCTTGAGGTCATCAACCCGCACTGTTTCTCCAACACAGTCAGGTAGTTCCCTACCCAGGTACGTCCCTTCCTCTTTGACATTAGTTTCCACCTTGATCTGAAGAGAAAGTCAAGGTAGTCTTGCAATGTAAGTGTAGATCTTTGTTGGAAGCTGAAGCTGATTACTTGCGCAATGGTCCATAATATGGCATTGCTTCTTTTTTTTGGCCATATTTTGAAGAATGGACGTGTTAACCATTCATCGGGGATACGGTCAGGTCTTGTTCTTAACATCATGGCGATTGCTTCCTTTGTGTAAGTCCATATCTGTGCACTGTGTCTACATTTGGCTAGGCGGTGTTCTAATGTATCTTTTGCGTCGCATATCTTACAAGAGTCGGTGTGGCATATGTTGATTCGGTGTAGTCTGACGTTTGTTGGTATCAGGTCATGGATTACTTGATACCATTCAGCTTCCACTTGTTTTGTTATTGGAGCTTTCACTAGGTTGGTCCATACCTGATCCCAGTCAGTATCAGGCCACAGTTTTTGGATCCTCATTGGAGCATTTCTTGTGTCAGCATTTATCATCATGTTAAGAACAGCATATATTCATTTCTTGTAGGATGATTCTTTTTCATTGGGTCTTTGAGGCATTATGTAAGCCATTTCAAGAATATAACGTAGTATATAGTTCAGTTTTTTTGGTGTGTGTGTTATATCAGGAGGGTTCACAGGGCGGCTTTTACGTGTCCATGTTCGTATCCATTCGGCAGTTAATGTGCCTTTTTTAGTACATTGCTTTTCCATTCTCATTACGAATAAGGTCATACACTTCGCCATTACGTTTATCAGTGCTCTTCCACCCTCTCGTTTGGGCTTCTGTAATGTGGATAGTGGTACTTTAAAGATGGAACCTTTCCATATGAAGTATGATATTGCAGCATTTATTTGTTTTACAATATCGGTTGGAGGGGGGAAGATCTGTGCTTTGTACCACACCGAGGCGAGCAGAATCTCATTTACATATTGGATTCTGCTCCCCAATTTTAAGGCCCTGTGGTAATTCTCTTGAGCCTGTAGTTTGATGTGTGTAGAGAGTGTAGTCCATGACATCAATGCAGAGGTTTTTGTATTTGCTGACATATGAAATCCTATGATTTTGATGTTATCATATCTGATATTCAGTATTGGTCTCGATTTTGGCCAGGTTCCCAATGCCAATGCTTGTGATTTGTTTACATTTATTATAGCACCAGATGCCTTCATGTAGTCATTTAGGATACTTGTAACGACAGCTATCTCTTCGGGTTTTCGTAGTATAATGGTGACGTCGTCTGCGTACGCTATTGCTGTTGTGCTTCTTCTTTTGTTTGTTATGTTGATGCCTTCCAGTCGTGTGTCAAGGGTAGTCAGTAGTGGATTTAAGCACGCTGCATAAAGGATCATGCTTAGTGGGCATCCCTATTGTACGCCACACTTTATAGGTATCGGTTTTGATCGCGATCCGTTGAGTATTAGTGTTAATGTTGCATTGGCGTATATCTCAATAAGACGTCTGCACATCACGTCACCTATCCCATATTCCCCAAGAATTTTAAAGAGGTACTCATGGGATATATTGTCAAACGCATCTTTAAAGTCGATCGAGAGGAGACATAGTGATGTATTGTTTATCTCAGTGAATGCTATTATATCTCGTACAGCTGCTGCCGTGTCATAGATGGTGTTCCCTTTCCTTCCACCGTATTGGTTGACATGGAGTATGTCCTCCATCCATATTCGAAGTCGTTGTGCTATGATTCTTGTTAAGATTTTATAGTCGGTGTTAAGAATAGTTAACGGTCTGTAGTGTTCTGGTGAAGTCGGATGTTGTGTTTTTGGAATGCACACTATGTGGCCGTGTTTTTGGTCCTTTGTAACTGCGCCGTCTTTAAACATACTGTTCATAGTATCCCGTAAGTCATCTTTCCCTTCGTCCCACATTGTTTTATAATATTCATGGCATATACCATTGGGTCCCCGAGCTTTGTTGTTTTTGCCACGTTTTACAGCTTCTTGTAATTCCATTAGGGTGATTTCTTTTTCTAGTTCACTCTTCGCTTCGTTTGGAATGGTTGGTGTTATACCGGATGTTATTTTCTCATAGCTTACGGTGTCGCTTATGATAGTGCCATATTTCGATGAAAGATAGGTCAAAGGTAGAAGGTATATACTTTTTTATCATTTATAAGGTCACCTGTTTCATCAAGGATCTGTGTCACTGTTCGTTTTTTGAGCCGCTTTCTGGAACGTGCATAGTGGTAGATTGTAATGCTCTCTGACATCACTGTTTCGTTTTTATCAGTGTCTAGTAGAACTCCGCACATTTGTTTACAGGATAGTCCTCTGAGTTTTGCTTTGAGCTTATTTATTGTTGACATTGTGTGTCCTGATATGGTGGGTGTACGTAACACGTCATAGAGGGCTGCGTAATAGAAGTCTTCCATCCCTTTCATGTCTCTCTTTCGCTCTGCACCCTCACGTTGAAAAGTCTGGCGAAGTGTTTTCTGACGGTACGCTCCCACCACATTGTCTTCGTAGGGAAGAAGCTCTTTGTCCTTCCCCAACTTTTCATTTGGTGTGCCAGTTTTTCCCCAAACACTTTGTCATCCAGGAGAGATGTGTTCATTTTCCATCCCATGTATTTCTGTCTGTAGGTTTTTCGCTGATATGTGAGGTGTACTATGACTGCCATGTGGTCAGAGAAGGGTGCTATCAGGGTGTTGGTTCCCGTTTTCCTGTTGTTTAATGTTTTGGTTATGTATATCCTATCAATACGTGATGCACCATGTCTCGTATAGTGTGTATATTGCGGCTTTGTTAGGTTCGTTTCGTACAAGTCAACTAGATCCGGACTGTTTGCTACATTTGCTAATGCTTTACTCATATTTTTGGATCCTGTATTGTCATTGTGAGATGTTATACTATTGAAATCACCTGCCAGTATTATGTCTTTATTACTAAGTGGCAGTAAATGTGCGAGATCGTGTGTGAAAAAGTGTTCTCTTTAATTTTTGTATTCTGGGCCAGGTGGAGTGTATATATTTATGATCCACGTGTCTTCGAGGAGCGCAGCAATACCCCTTCCCGATGGTAGTCTTTTTATGTGTGTTATAGTCAGTTCAGCTTTACTAAAGATTGCTGTTCCTCTTTTGTCAGTACCTTCATTAAAGTACATGTCGTAACCTTGCATAGGAGCAAAATTGCTGTTGGTTATTTCTTGTAGTAGGGCTATATCAATATCTTGTCTTTGTATGAAATCTTTTAGCATATGCATTTTTATGTTGGCTGAGATGCCATTTGTGTTAATGGTAGCAATTTTGAGTGTTAGGTTCATGGGTAGTGAAGGTTATTGTTTATGTTTGTTGTATGCGTTGTTTTGATTGTTTCCTTGTTCTTTCACAGTGAACTGTTATTTCTTTTTCAACTTTTATTTTTTTTGCTTGTTGCGGGCTTGTGACTGGTTTTCCTTTTTCCACCTTATCATCGTCTGGTCTTGTAGTCCCGTTGCTTTGTTCACGTTTCTTTTTCTGCCGTTCAGTCGTAATTTCGTTCTCAGTGGTTTCATTTGGTAGGTCACTCCATTTTATTGCCGGGGGGTGTGCAGTTTGTAGGGTTAGTGTATCATGGTTTGTAGCCAGGTCGTCCATCACGGTGTTATCGGTTGGTGGTTGGTTACTGTTGTTAGATCCTGTTCTGTCCTTGATTTGAGTCTGATTTGTATCGCCATGCATCAGGGTCTCTGTCAATATTGGGTCTGGATTGTCTTGTACATTTTGTGGCGTCGTTTCGGTGTTCATGGTCAGGCCTACGTTTGGTTTATTTTGGGGCATTATACCGGGTGCTATTTGAGGTTTGTCATTTTCCTTCGGTATGTGTCTAACTATATTTGCCCAGGTTTTTTCATTTTGACTTGTCTGGTTGGGTGTAGGTGTATGGCGCCGTGGACAGTTAATCTGTTGGTGGCCCTGCTCACCACATCTAAAGCACGTGGTCGGTTGGCCGTCGTATGTGATTAGAGCACGGTAACCATCTATCTTGATGTGGGATGGGATATGTTTTGTTATGCTCATGTGTATAATACGTACGCCCGTTTTGACCTTAAAACGGTAGTTCTGGGACCAGATCTACTCATTTATCTGTTTCACTTCTCCGTACGTTGATAATGCATTTCTAATCTGTTGTTCGGATATTTCAGGGTGGAGCGATGACAGTCGAACCCTCCTGATTCCTATACCAGCTATTTTAACTTTTACCATAGATGTGTCTCCGTTTTCATGTAGGAAGCGTATATCGTTTTGGCTTGTTTGTAGTATGTTGGTCATTTTTTCAAGCGTAACAAATTTGACGTACACTTTCCTAAACGGACCATCAATTTGTACGACTCTTATGTCGTCTTCACGTAAGTTAACTTTTTCATACAGCCATTCAAGGATTTGATATGCGTTAACTTTTGGGCTGCTTGTGTCAAAGGAGAAAACTAGCGTATTTTGACGTTCACTCATCTTAGAGGTCTAGTATGTGGTACTTACGTTGTCTTGTTGCTGTTTCCCACAGTATACAGTTGTTGATTGTATGATAGTTTTTTGGAGTTAAACTACACTGTCAGTACTGCACTTCTAGTCAACCACTCTCTTCAGCCGCTCAATGCGAACTAAACCAACATAGTTTGTTTCCGAAGGCTATTGCTAGCACGCATTCAACTGCATGGGCTACATAAAGAAATATGCCGATAGTGGGACTCGAACCAACATAGTTTATTTCCGAAGGCTACTGCTAGCACGCGTTGAAACTGCCCTGGCTACATAAAGAAATGTGCCGATAGTGGGACTCGAACCAAACGTATTCTTTTTCCGAAGGCTACTGCTAACACGCGTTGAACTCCCTGGGCTGCGCCTGCTGACAATAAGAACGAACGGTCCGCCGACTCATCCATCCCTAGCAGCACAGCTAGCTAGCCTCACGCCTGGGAAATTTAATGTAGTTTAATTAATGTTTTAATTTCAAATTAAGCAAATGTATTTTTGTTTTCGGTTAATATATATGCAGTGTGATTGATTGTAATTAATGGAATATTGAGAGACACCACGAATGCGCAAATATGTGGAAAGAAAAATGACTCGAATTATGATGGCAATGTACCATACGTCACTGCCTGATCGGGACGTACAAAATATGCCGATGGATTTTTGTTGGACTGAGTGTACTAGTAAAGTGATAGGTTATGGGACAGCTTTATACTCCAAAGAAAAATGGGGATGTGGGATAGCATGGTATTGTTCACAGTGACAATCACAGTATAACACATAACGAGCGAGCTACCAGTTTTCATACTGAGGGAGATACCACAATTTTAATACGGAGTGCGCTACCATAGATTTCATACCAAGCGAGCTACCACTCTTTTCATACCGAGCATGCTACCAATTTTTATAAGGAGCGATCTACCACAGCTTTCATAGTGAGCGAGCTACCACTTTTCATACCGAGTGGGCTACCAATTTTCATAAGGAGCGATCTACAATAGTTTTCATACCGAGCGAGCTACCGCAGTTTTCATACCGAGCGAATTGCCTCAGTTTTCATACCGACCATTCTACTACGGTTTTCAAACCGAGCGACGTGCCTCAGTTTTCATCCCGAACTAGCTACCACAGTTTTCATACCGAGCAATTTACAAGTTTTCATATCCAGCAAAGTTCCTCATTTTTCATAACGAGCGACCTACCAGTTTTCATATCGAGCGAGCCACCACAGTAGTCCCTATGCGTACTGAACATCGGGATCAAGCCAGCTTTTGCCCTTTTGCTCAACGCGAGGTTTCTTTCCTCGCTGACCTAGCCTTAGGACACCTGCGTTATCCTTTGACAGATGTACCGCCCCAGTTAAACTCCCCGCCTGGCAGTGTCCGCGGATCGGATCACGCGGGGCAATGGTGCGGCAGGCTGGCGGCGGTGCCGGCGTGGCTTCCTCCCGAACCGCACGGGGGTGGGGGAAAGCCCCCACGAGAATAGCGACGGCCGAGCAAGGCCAACAGGCGTACGCGCCCTCGGCGCTAACTGCAGCCCTGGTATTTGGCGCGAGAACACCGTGACGCCAGGCCTCGTGAGGCTTGCGGCTCATGTGCTCTGGCCAACCGAGTAAGTAAAGAAACCAAAGTAGTGCTATTTCACTTCCGGCAGGTGGGCTTTTGACCCACCTACCACTTATGCTACACCTCTCATTTCTACTTACAGTGCCAGACTAGAGTCAAGCTAAACAGGGTCTTCTTTCCCCTCTCATTCTTCCAAGCCTATTCCCTTGGTAGTGGTTTCGCTGGATAGTAGATAGGGACAGTGGGAATATCGTTAATACATTCATGCGCGTCACTAATTAGATGACGAGTCATTTGGCTATTCTCTATAGCGCGTAGCGCTGCACTTACCGCTCTCTGTTGGCGCGGTGGTCATATAACAACATCTCCTGGCTTGGCCTGTCCTCTGAGTTTATATTGGATAGCCACTCTTCGTACTGGGAGACCAACATGATAAACCCACTTCATGACATATAAATATGTGTAGAAAGGATGCAGTGTCTTGAGGGCACTGTTGACTGCAACCCCTTGTGTTTCTACTAGCGCCTTAATTTCTTGAGCATAAGACATTCTACCAATTTCACGCAACAAGTCAAAGCATGGTCAAGATCTTGTGTGGAAAGAGTGGTTGTTTGCCTGTTAGCCTTAGGATGTCTGCAGTTCTGTATAATTCTTCTGCAGTGAGCAACGATTCTGATGAGTCTTTTCAACTTGGAAAATATTAATGTGATGCCATCTGGAGCTTGTAGACATGCAACATGAACATTTCTTATTTCCAGTTTGTCTGTAGGAAACTTCACCCCTGTCGTGGGCCAGTTAGATGGCTGCTGTGAAAGCCATGGCGGGACATTCCACCATAAGGTGGATGTTGACAATGTTGTTGGTGTGACCCCTCTTCATATGAGGTCAGCACAATTGTATTGAGTTGGCACATGTCTCCACGTTGCTGAAAATGTTTCTTCATGAATGATGGCGACTCTGTTGCCTACAAATGTCTTCCATTTGTTTGGAGGACCCTGTATTCATGTTAACACAATAGACGAGTCTGTCCAAAGGTAGGACTCATTCACTGTCACATTGAGGGCATGCATGGCTTTCTTGTACAACTTGGATAATAGTGTAGCTGCACATAGTTCCAATCTTGGTATTGTCAGTTGCTTCAGTGGTGCCACCTTTGATGTGGAACACAGAAGTTCACAAGGCGTCTTCTTGTTGACATCTGTGGAGCGCATGTAGATACAGGCTCTGTAGGCTCGTTCACTGCTGTCGCAGAATCCATGTTGCTGAAGGTTGGTAGGTTTAAAAATCTGAAAAGCTCTTTGATAGTTACAAATATATTCTATAAAATAATCAGTGCTTAAATGTAAAGAACTCCTCCTCTTGTGCAGCCATGGACTGTCCAAATCCTGAAGAAACCATTCTTCCAGAAGTGAAGGACAACAGGTATGATGGTAGGCAATCCAATCGAATAGTTGACACTTTACACTGCAGTACCATGCTATGAGACACGCACCACACGCCACCTGTGCTGTTTGCTCACAAAGTGTGCACTGAATAACTTCCTCTGTCACACACACCACCTCAGATTCATCCACTGACAGCACAGTCCCCTCAATAGCAGCCAGACTTCTTTCTCCATTCTCATCCACACTCTAAAACCAACATCTCAACTTCATTTTCTGAATCGATTTCCAAGTTACGTTGGTCCATTTCATGCTGTGTGCGGAATAGCACATGATCTTCTGACACCTGAGAATCCATTTCCACAGGAACTACCTCAGAGTCATCCACTTTCAGCAAAATCCCATCAATAGCAGCCAGATGTATTTCTCCATTCCCATCCACACACTCTAAAACCAACATCTTAACTTCATATTCTGAATTGATTTCCAAGTTATGTTCATATGGTTGGTTGTTTGTGCTGAATAGCACATGATCTTCTGACAACTGAGAATCCTTTTCCACACGAACTTCCTCATATTCATCCACTCCCAGCAAAATCCCACCAGTAGTAGCTTTGTATCATTAGATCAAATAGTTTTGGCTGACCCCTTGTCATGTAGTTAAGTAAGTCAGTCTATATGTAGCAAGGTGTGATGTCTATAATTACACTGACTGCACACTTGTTTTGAACAGGTATTGTTCCTTGTTAATGGCTGCCAACAATTGAAGCACAGTTTTGATTGCTTGGCGTAACTGAGGCATTGTTGAGGTTGCATTCTGAGAACTTTGTCACATCTAAGCAGTCAGTGTGATTTGTTGCAGAAGGAACATTGTAGCTGTGTTGCTACGTTGCAATATGAATGTTTATTGACCTTGCTTCCCGTTGTATGTGATGACCGTGATGTGGCAGGAATTATCTTCGGTGATTGGGTAGTGTGAATTAGCTCTAATGCTCTGCTTCTTGACTCCAAGAATGTTATCATTTCTGCAGTTGTTGGAGTATCTGTGCGTGAAGCAGTGATGAGTTCCCATTCTCGTTGTGTTTCAGGATCAGTGGTCGCCAAAGTCAAATAATTCAACATCAAATCTTTTACAGGCACATTCAAAGATAATGCTTGTAATGCAACACTGTTTGTAGATAGCAACATTGTCACCCGTGTGGTAACACTATTTAAATTGCCTTTACAAAACACTGTAGTGGTTGTGACAAGCCCACTTGCTCGCAGTGACACTATCACTTGCACCAGAATAATATGATCATTGCACTATTAGCTTTATGTGTTGAAGTGAAACTCAAACACTATTTGAGTATAGACCCATTTAAGTGCAAACACTGGAAACGGTGCTTGCAAAAGAATGCCCTGGTAGACGAAAAACACAAAACAAAAAATGAAAGCCTTCTGTTCAACTTTAAACACAAAGGAAATATGTGGCTGCTGGAGCAGCGCGGACGTGTGTGTACGCATTGATCGTGTCGGTTCGTCTGTCGAACCAAGCCTTAGAAGCTTGGCTTCAGTTTTTACACAAAGGACGGGTGTGCCTAGTAACGCATTGTGAAGTTTCCTACAACCGTGATTGGCTGTCGAATCCTGCTGATGCAGTGTTTTAAACTGTTACTAAGGCATGTTCAAACCAGATGTCCTATTTTAAATATAGTTAGAAGAACCCTAAGATTGTCCTGCTAAGTAATAATTAACGTAAGTACACAAAATTTGTTCCTAGTGTGAACATGCTGCCAGGCGGGAAGAAGGTGGTCTTATGTTTTCATTAACGCATGGTAAAGGGCAAATTTGGGATGTAGGGCGTTTAAATAATCCCTTGGGCGTCTTAATGGTGACTACCCGGACGATGCCATCCTTGCCGGGGTGAGTCTCTTGGATGACAGGTGTTGGCCACTGCAAGGGTGTCGTGGTGTCTTCCTTCATCATGACCAGGCAACCTGGCTGTAAGTTGGGTCTTCCCTCAACCATCGATGATGCTGCTGCAAGCTCTGGAGATAATCAGCTAACCAGTGCCGCCAGAACTGCTGTACCTGTGGTCGATACATTTGCCACTTGGAAAGCCTGTTAAATTTGACATTAGTTAAGTCAATAGCAGGTAATTGGGTGAGTGGTTCACCAATAAGAAAATGTCCAGGGGACAAATAGACTGACATACTCAACTACATGACAAGGGGTCAGCCAAAACTATTCGATCTAAAGATACAAAGCTACTACTGGTGGGATTTTGCTGGAAGTGGATGAATCTGAGGAAGTTCGCATGGAAAAGGATTCTCAGTTGTCAGAAGATCATGTGCTATTCAGCACAAACAACCAAACATACGAAAATAACTTGGAAATCAATTCAGAAAATGAAGTTGAGATGTTGGTTTTAGAGTGTGTGGATGGGAATGGAGAAATACATCTGGCTGCTATTGACGGGATTTTGCTGAAAGTGGATGACTCTGAGCTAGTTCCTGTGGAAATGGATTCTCAGGTGTCAGAAGATCATGTGCTATTCCGCACACAGCATGAAATGGACCAACGTAACTTGGAAATCGGTTCAGAAAATGAAGTTGAGATGTTGGTTTTACAGTGTGGATGAGAATGGAGAAAGAAGTCTGGCTGCTATTGAGGGGACTGTGCTGTCAGTGGATGAATCTGAGGTGGTGTGTGTGACAGGAAGTTATTCAGTGCACACTTTGTGAGCAAGCAGCACAGGTGGCGTGTGATGCGTGTCTCATAGCATGGTACTGCAGTGTAGAGTGTCAACTCCCCCCCGAAGGTATCCCTACTTTGATGTAGTGGGGGGGCTTGAGTGGTCAGATGATCCTGAGAGCTATGCTGGCGGTAGCATATGCTACCAGCAGGGTCTCCCATGCCAGACAGGTCAAAGG